>Ga0209515_10000976_pt1 | contig 49369 bp, 46 predicted proteins | sample Subgroupgradi54m_FD_187454 | JGI IMG/M metagenome (GOLD analysis project Ga0209515, IMG submission 187454) | Subsurface groundwater microbial communities from S. Glens Falls, New York, USA - GMW60B uncontaminated upgradient, 5.4 m (SPAdes)... ... | reverse complement strand
TTTTTAAATTCGACTTTTAACATAGTTAGCTCTCCTGTTGATATCTTGTGCTCATATTAAGAAGCGGAATCCAAATAAATTTATTTAGGATAAAAAGAACCATCAAAAGAAGCGTTATGCCGACAAGCAGTATCTTTTGGTTATTATTCGCCCCCAAAAAGGCTAAGTAACTACCGACCCCGACAACATTAACCAAAATTTCAGCCGCTATTATTGCTTCCCATGCTTCACCCCACGCAACAACTGATCCCGAAATAATGCTCGGGAATAAAAGAGGAATTAAAACAAGACCAAAATACTTAAAACGCCTTGCTCCAAAAACTTGAGCAGCTTCAAGTAAATCCTCCCTTATTTGTTTTTTGGCCGAAAGGATTGCAAAAAGAATTGGCCAGATCATATTTATTACTAAAATCACAATGGTAATAATCGATGTTTTTCCAAACCAGATTACAAAAAGTGGGAAAAGGGCAAAAGAAGGTATGCTTTGAAGGGCATCCAAAACAGGCACCATTGCTTCTTCGACACTCGAAGAGGCAGTGGCTGTAAGGGCTAATAAAATGGCTAATATCAAGGATAAAACATAAGCTACCAAGACTCGACCAAGACTCTGAGCAAACCCAAAAAAGAAAAGTCTTGCGTCAAGAAGCGTAAATCCTAGAAAAATAATCAATCCAATAACAACGATTGTAATCGCTATTGAAACTGTAAACAGGTGACGGTGGCGCAGTATTCTAAAATTTATTTTATCCCTCATACCTATCTCCATTATATACAACTGATTTAGTGAATAAAGCAAAAAGGAGAAATTAACCTTCAAATTAGAATGGCTTTCACTTTTATAGGTTGTCTTTGAGATTTAATAATTGGTAAAATATCAGTATGGCGCCATCGTCTAGTGGCCTAGGACATCCGGTTTTCATCCGGAAAATCGCGGGTTCGACTCCCGCTGGCGCTACATAACTTTAAATGACTGAAGGTCTTGTTTACGTTCCGCCCGAATATTTACCCTCTGGCCCCAAACCAGCTATATTTTTAGCAGGCCCCATCCAAGGCGCTGTCGATTGGCAATCAGAGGCAATCAAACTGATTCAAGAAATCGACCCCAATATTACAATTACTTCACCCAGACGGCAGGTATTTGATGAAAAATTTAATTATGATGAACAAGTCGATTGGGAGACACATCACCTGCGGCGGGCCGGGGGAAACGGTGTCATTATGTTTTGGCTAGCCCGAGAATCAGAACCAATACCGGGCAGGGCCTCTGCTCAGACAAGTAGATTTGAACTAGCTGAGTGGAAAGTCAAACATGAACGTGATAGGGTAAAAATGGTAATTGGCATAGAGTCAGGTTTTTCAGGCGCAAAATATATTCGAAAAAGATTTGGCCAGGACTGTCCTGAAGTACCAATCCTTGACAATCTCGAAGACACTTGTCTTAAAGCCGCACAAATCATAACCAATGATCAAAATCAGACGAATTAAAAAAGAGGACGCGCCGGAGCTTGAAAAGCTTATGGTTGAGTTTTTCAAAATTCATCATCCACAACACGTTTATTCAAAAGAAGTTGCGCCTTTTGAAGAATCTAAAGATATTGACGCCAGTATAAAAAAAGCGGCCAATGAGTACATCAAGCTTCGCAAATTTATTGTAATTGTCGCCGAAAATGAGGGTACGCTTATCGGTTACACATGCGGACGAATTATCAAACAACCGGAAAAAGTTTTAGATAAAGAAGGATATGTTGAAGACTTATTTGTGACTGAGAGACTGAGAAATAAAAATTTGGGTAAGACACTTTTGGACACGTTAGAGAAGGAATTTAAAAAAAGAGGCTGCAATCATATGTCGCTGGATACTTACAAGACAAATGACAGGGCAATCGATTTTTATCACCGTGAAGGATTTATCGACCGACTTTTAACAATCGTCAAAAAAATTTAAGGCAAGCCTTCACAAGCAACCCCATCTTTATCAACATCGAGCTTATGTGGATCCGATCCCGGTCCACCGGCAGATATGAAGAATTTCTGGGCTTCATCATGAGTGGCAAAATCGCCACAATCTTTATCTCCGGCAATACTGGTTGATTTTGAAGGTGTAGCATAAGTAGATGTTGATGTTGAACTAGGAGTACAACTGGACCAAAGTCCTCTGTTAGCATCGGAGGCTTCTCTTTGGGCTTCGACAAACAGACTTTGAAATTTAATATCCGGCGGATAGCTTTTGGCATACGCAAATCCTTGACGCGCCAGATAATCATTTACAAAAATATTGTCGATATATACATATCGTAATAACCGGCCATATTTGTCAGTTTCCGACACATCTTTTTCTAAGCGAACATTTTTACCTTCGACTAATTCTTTGTTTTTGGACGAAGCTTCTTTTCCAAAACACTGGACTGCTTTTCTGGGGTCGACGGTCTCTGGAGTATCAACGCCAATATAGCGAACAGTTTGTCCGTTTTCTAGCTTAATAGTATCCCCATCGACTACTTTGATTACCTTGAAGGTTTCACCAGTTGAAATAATCGGCGCTTCTGCTTGCCCTAAAACTTGGGTCGTGTCCAAGGGTGGGAGCGATGCTTCAGGAGAAGACTGGATTGTAAATGGAGTGGAAGGTTCACATCCGGCGAGTAAAAAGACTGTTAATAAACCAAGGGAAATATTTTTTAAAAGCTTTAGTCTCATGAGGTAACGCTCTTGTCATGATGGATACTAAGTCCCGCGGGGGTGAGAGTCAACTCCACAACATCGAGACGGTATTCATCGTTTTCCTTCTTGGTTTCTGACAAGTAAAACATGGCTGTTTTGACCATTCTAGATATTTTTTGCTTTCCAACCGCCTCCGCGCCGAGACCAAAAAATGGTGTTGAGCGGGCTTTGACTTCGACAAAAACAATTACTTTATTATCAAGGGCAATTAGATCAATTTCACCAAACCGACTGTGATAATTGTGTTCAAGGATTTTGTAACCCAGATTTTTGAGGTATTTTTCTGCTTCATCTTCACCCCACCTGCCAACTTTTTGGGTCAACATTTAATTAATAGTTATATTAAAGGATGTCCGATGTATTGGTGTAAAGCCAAATTTTTTAATTGCGCTTTGATGATCCGCTGTGCCATAACCTTTGTGACGCTCAAATCCATACTTAGGATAACTTTTACTCAACTTTTCCATAAGTTTATCTCGATAAACCTTGGCAACGACAGAAGCGGCTGCAATAGATATGCTAAGTTGGTCGCCTCTTACTATCCCGATTTGTAATTTTTTATCAATCAGATAAGGAACATAAAAAGCATCGACCAAGATAAAATGAGGTCTTTCTTTTAATTTTTTAACAGCTGATCTCATTGCCATAAAAGAAGCCTTGCCAATACCTTGGCGATTGATAACGCCAACTTCTATCTGCGCAATTCCAAAAAAGAGCGCTTCTTTTTGGATAATTTCGGCAAATTTTTCGCGAGTAGTAGCGTTAAGTTTTTTGGAATCATTAAGACCAGGAAGATTAAATTTTGGATGTAAGACTACGGCTGCAGCTACAACTGGCCCAGCCCAGGATCCCCGTCCCACTTCATCGATACCCGCGACCAATTCAAAGCCGGATCTCCAATAGCTTTTTTCATATTCAAAAGTGGGGTATGTGGGCACGTTTTAAGAAGTCGTTAAATCTTGGCCAGCGCTTTGGCGGTTGTTTTGGACCTGACGTAATAGAGTTTGGACCGGCGAAGCTTGCCAGCCTTTTTAACGACTGTCACTGAAGAAATAATGGGCGACTCTAAAGGCCAAATTCTCTCCACTGCAATATTGCCAACGGCGAGTCTTCGGACTGTAAAAGTCTTGTTTTCGCCTCGTCCACGAATAGCCAAAACCATACCATCAAAGTTTTGAATTCGCTCTTTAGCTCCTTCTTTTATTTTTGTGGCAACGCGTACTCGGTCGCCGACACTAAATGTTCTTGTAGTATTCATAACACTGACGAATGATATCAAATTTAGGTCTAATTTTGCAATTCGATGATGAAAATTGTGACAATTTTTAAATTAAAATCAAATTTGGATCCAGCTTTGCTGGGACAAATTTATCAACTTAAGGAGGGAAATACTAAAGGGAACCTTGGTGCCCTTTAGAGTCAGCCTTGATGGACATTGCAACCCAAATCGGTCAACTGTTTGCGAAGGGTATCAGTCAAATCTGCCCCAAAAGGAATAGGGATCTTGCGCATCATACCGTCCGTTCCGGGCAACATCAAAACAGTGGGGTTTTTGCCTTGATTTTCTTTTAGAATCTGATAAATATGATGAAGAAGGGTCCGGTCGGCGGAGGAGGGAATCGTGATCTCTATTGAATTACCGTTGGTATTATCAACCTGTTGAACGGGGGTGTTTTCGTCAATTGTTCTTACCCGATCGACTAGAATAACTGGCGTTTCTTCTTTTTCATCCATTTTGCCTGATATGACAATGACCGAATCTGATTGGATAATTTCTTTATAATCGGCAAATACCCTAGGGAAAAAGACGACATCAATCGACCCAGTCTCATCTTCGATCTTTCCAAAAGCCATTTCTAGATTTGCTCTTTTGGTCATTGTTTTGCGAAGTCCGGACAATACACCGCCGACTGTTACATTTTTACCGGTCGAGGCTTCTTTGATGTCTTTAACTTGGACTCCGATTGTTTTTAAAAGCTGCGGACCAAGACTTGACAAAGGATGGCTGGTAAGATAAAGCCCCAGGAGTTCTTTTTCCCAAGACATTCGAAGTGCAGGTTTCTCCTCTTCAATCAGCGATAGTTTTTCCATCATTTGTTGATCATGCACCTCGGTTGTTTTTTTGAGTTCCTTCTCGTCAAAAAGACTTCCCTGCCCCTCCGCTACACGAGATGAAAGTGTCTGGCCTGAATTTTTAATCTCATCAAGAGTTGCCAGCATCGATGATCTATTTCCAAATCCATCCATTGCTCCAGCTTTGATGAGACTTTCCAAAGTTTTACGGTTGACCGTTCGCAAATTAACTCTCTGACAAAATTCGTTAAGCGATGCAAAATCGCCGCCGCTTTCTCTAGACTCAATGATGGAAGTAATTGCTGCCACACCCACATTTTTAATAGCCGAAAGTCCAAATCTTATCCCGTCTTTGCCACCTGACTTTTCAATTGCAAAACCAATTTGAGATTTATTGACATCCGGCCGCAGTACTTCAATTTTGAGTTTTTTGCACTCGGCAACAGCGAGTGCTATTTTCTCACCGTCATCTGCTTCGGCCGTCATCACAGCTGTCATAAATTCCACCGGATAATTAGCTTTCATATAAGCCGTTTGGTAAGCAACGATTGCATAGGACGCCGCGTGCGCTTTGTTAAATCCGTAAGCCGAAAAAGGCTCAATTAATTTGAAGAGCTCGTCAGCTTTTTTGGGATCCATTCCATGTTCGATAGCCCCTGAGATAAATTTATCTTTTTGTTTGGCCATCTCTGCCGGAATCTTTTTACCCATCGCTTTTCGAAACTTGTCGACTTCTTCCCAGTTATAGCCAGCAAGATTAAGAGCGGTAAAAAGCACGTCATCCTGATACACAATGAGGCCATAAGACGGAGCCAAATATTCTTCCATACGCGGGTCAAAATACTGAATCTTTTTGCGATTGTGTTTGCGCTCGATAAACTCCGGAATTGAGTTCATCGGTCCCGGACGGAAAAGCGAAATCATGGCCATAATGTCAAAAATATTTGAAGGTTTGAGCTCTTTGAGATATCTAGTCATCCCACTACCACCAAGTTGGAAAAGGCCCATCGTCTCACCTTGGGCAATCATTTCAAAAGCTTTTTTGTCATCAAGGGGAATTTTGGCGAGATCAATATCAATGTTTCTGGTTTGTTTAACAATCACGATTGCGTTACCCAAAATAGAAAGGTTACGGATTCCCAAAATATCCATTTTGACAAGTCCGGCGCTTTCAACCGCATGCATGTCGTACTGGGTAACGATTTGATTGCCGCGATTTTCTTTGACAAGTGGCGTGTAATTTGTCAGATCATCGGGTCCAATCACAGTCCCTGCCGCATGCACTGAGGCATGACGGGCATTACCTTCAATCTTCTGCGCTAGATCCAAAAGTTCTTTGACTTCGGCGTCTTCCTTGTAAAGTGCCCCCAACTCCGGGTTTACTTTTTTGGCTTCTTCGATAGTCATTGGAAAACCTTGCGAACCAAGCGGAATCATTTTGGCGATGCGATCTGATTTGGCATAAGGCCATCCCAATACCCGCGCCACATCCCGAGCCGCGGCTCTTGCCATCATGGTTCCAAAGGTACCGATTTGGGCGACTTTTTCTTCACCATATTTTTGCTTGAGATAAGTAATGACTTCGTCCCGCCTATTATCAGCATAATCAATATCGATATCAGGCAATGACGGTCGGTATGGGTTGAGAAACCTTTCAAAAGGCAACCCATACTCAATCGGATTGACCGAAGTAATGCCCAATGAATACGAAACAAGACTTCCGGCTGCCGATCCACGAGTGGTAGAAATTATTCCTTGTTCATGCGCCCACGTAACCATGTCAGCCACAACCAAGAAATAGTCGGCGTATCCTTTTTCTTCAATCACTTTGATTTCATATTCAAGCCGCTTTGTAATCTCTTCGGTAATATTGGAAATCTTTACTTTGATTCCTTCACGGACTCTCTCTTCCAAAAATTCATTGGCGGTCTTACCATTTGGTAGATTAAATTTTGGAAATTTACTCTGACCTATTGGGATTTCGATATTAACACGCTTTGCAATCTTGACTGTGTTTTCGACAGCTTCCGGAATATCTTTAAAAAGTTCGGCCATTTCATCCGGTGTGCGCAGATAATAGGTCGGCGTATCAATCATCCTAAGGCGAGAAACATCGCTTAAGTTTTTACCGGTCTGGATACATAAAAGCGCGTCTTGAGCCTGCGCATCCTCGGCATCAACATAGTGCACATCATTAGTCGCAACCAAGGGCACTCCGGTTTCTTTGGAAAGCTGAATCATGCCTTCATTGACCACTTTATTTTTGCGAGTGCTTTCGACAAGCTCGTTATAGATAACACTGCCTTCTTCAAAAGCGGATAAAAATTTCTCATATTCATGCTCCTGTACTTCCAAGTAAAAATTCTCTTTACCAAATATTTCGACAAAATCTTCGATTGATTTTTTGGCCGCTTTTAGGTCGACTGCTAAAACATGTTTCGCCACCTCTCCATTCCAACAACCGGAAAGCCCGATCAAATCGGTGGAATATTTTTTCAAAACTTTTTTATCAATACGGGGCTTGTAATAAAAACCTTCAACATTGGCAATCGTGACTAACTTCATAAGGTTTTGGTATCCCGTAAAACTAGTAGCCAGGATAGTCATGTGATCGGTCTCATTTTCCGGCGATTTGTCTTCCAATGAATTCCGGGCCAAATATGCTTCCACTCCAACGATTGGTTTGACGCCTTCTTCAAGGCATTTTTGATAAAACTCAATAACACCATACATCACCCCATGATCAGTAATCGCCACACTATCCATTCCACGATCTTTGGTACGAGCGATTAATTTTGGAATCTTAGATAAGCCGTCCAAAAGTGAATATTCCGTATGAACATGGAGATGGACAAATTTATTAGCCATTAGTTTCTAAAGGGCACCTAGGTTCCCTTTTAATCCGCCATTTGGCGGACGCAAGCGAAACTTCCGTTTCCGTTTCGCTTAATATTTCCCCCTTTCATATAAATTCATATTAAAAACTCCTTTGTTAAATATTTTAAGCGGTTTTGTTAAGTTCTCTCTCTATTTTTTCTTTTAATGTGGTCGCATCAATTTTCTCTGGAAACTTTCTCATCACTTGACCTACCAGAAACATTAAGGCATTTTCTTTACCTTTTTTAAAGTCCGCAACTGCGCCTTCGTTATCAATAAGCACCTCCGCAATTACTTTTTCCAACTCCCCTTCTCCCAAGGTCAGAGTTTTACGACCGGAGATGATACTTTCAATAAGAGCTGCAGGTAAAACTTCAGCAATATCTACTTTTCGGTTAATGATTTCATTAGCAATTTGTTTAGCAGACACTTCGTGGTCACTTCCCACCCTGACTGCCTCTTCAAAATAGTCAGCAAGTGTAACGTCTCTTGCTAAAATCTCAGCGTCATACTCAGATAGCTGATATTCCGAACAAAACCTAGCCAATTTGGCCCCACCTAGTTCGGGCAAGGTACTTTTGAGCTCATCTATTTTATTAGGGTCAAGTCCCAGGGGTAACAGATCGGGCTCGGGGAAGTATCTATAGTCATGCGCTTCCTCTTTTGACCTCTGACTAACAGTTTTGCCAAGGGCTTCATCCCAACCCCTTGTTTCTTGGACAATTTTTTCACCCTTTTCCAAAGCTGTCCGCTGTCTATCCCTCTCGTGCTCGATTGCCCTAAAGAGTGAGCGAAACGAATTGAGATTTTTAATCTCGACTTTGGTCCCTAGGGTTTCAGAACCTTCTGGCTTAAGCGATATATTGGCATCGACTCGTAGACTCCCTTTTTCCATGTCGGCATCCGATACGCCCAAATACCTGACGGTTTGTTGGACTTTTTGAGCATATGCCCGCGCCTCTTCGGCAGTTGTCATATCGGGCTCTGAAACTATTTCGACAAGGGGTACACCGCTCCTGTTGAAATCAATCAATGTCTCACCACCAGCGTGCATCAGCTTACCCGTGTCTTCTTCCAGATGCACTCTATTGAGTTTTACTTTTCTCTCTCCCACTTCGATTGCTCCGCCAACGGCTACAGGTAGATCAAATTGTGAGATTTGATATCCCTTAGGAAGATCTGGGTAAAAATAATTTTTACGATCAAATTTAGAAATGGTTGGTATTTCGCTTTCAAAAGCCAAACCAATTTTGGCAGTGTATTCGATCGCTTTTTCATTGGGCACAGGCAAGGCACCCGGAAGCGCCAAACATACCGGGCAAGTATGAGTATTTGGAGCACTACCAAAATACCTGGCCGAGCAGCGACAAAACATTTTAGATTCGGTTGCCAACTCAACGTGTATTTCTAAGCCAATCACCATGTCCCAAATCATGCCTTTAGTGCTCCTTCCAAATTGTGCGCGACTTGCAGCAATTTTGCTTCTTCAAAATGTTTACCAATTATTTGAAACCCAACCGGCATATCCTGATCGATCCCGCAAGGAATAGAAATGGCGGGATTACCGGCAAGGTTGACAGAAACTGTATAAATATCGGATAGATACATCTTGAGTGGGTCATCCACTTTTTCTCCAATTTTCCAAGCCACGGTTGGTGAGGTTGGTCCCACCAAAACATCAACCTTTTCAAAAGCCATATCAAAATCGTCGCGGATAAGTTGCCTGGCCAAGTTTGCTTTGGCAAAAAATTTATCCTGATATCCGGATGACAAAACAAATGTTCCGAGAATTATTCTTTTTTTGACCTCGTCACCAAAAAAATCACGACTCTTACCAAACCTTATCCCATCAAAACGAGCCAGGTTGGTCGATACTTCAGCCGGCATGACAATATAATAAACAGCCAAAGCATATTCACTATGTGGAAGGTTTACTTCCTCAATATCACAACCGAGTTCTTCTAGTTTTTTAATTGTATCTTCTACTGCTTTTTTAGATCCTTCATCTAAGCCTTCACCAAAATATTCTTTGACAATTCCAACCTTGGTACCTTTGATGTCTTTTTTAAGATCGGTGGTGAAATCAGCGGGCTTGTTGGCAACAGTTGTATCATCATAAATATCATCTCCCGCAATGGACTCCAAAACAATTGCCGCGTCTTCTACATTATGTGTAATCGGTCCAATTTGATCCAAGGATGAAGCCATCGCAATCAAACCAAATCTCGAAACTCGCCCATAAGTCGGTTTAAGTCCAACCACTCCACAAAGTGCCGCTGGTTGCCTGATTGATCCACCAGTGTCGGATGCCAAGCTAAAAACAGCCATATCAGCCGCAACTGCTGCAGCCGAACCACCCGAAGATCCACCCGGAACGCGGGTTGGATCGACAGGGTTTACTGTTTTTTCGTAAGCCGAGTTTTCATTGGACGAACCCATCGCAAATTCATCCGAATTATTTTTTCCCAAAATAATTGCGTGTTCTTCTTCTAATTTAGAGACGACGGTGGCGTTATAGGGCGGAATAAAATTTTCCAATATTTTGGAGCTAGCAGTGGTAGTGAGATCCTTTGTTACTATTACGTCTTTAATAGCGGCTGGGACTCCAGCCAATTTACCCAACTTTTCACCATTGTCTATCAGAGTATCCACTCTGGCAGCGGCACTCAAGGCAATATCAAAGTTGGTTGCCAAATAACTATGGATACTTTCATCTTTGTTTTTGATTTGATCAATAAAATTTTGAGTAAGCTCTTTGGCGCTGAAATCTTTATCTACAAGTCCTTGCCCAACTTCACCAATGGTCAAAGAATTAATTTTCATCAAAGACTCCTTTTGTTACGAAAAATCCGTTTTTGGCGCTTGTGGTATTTGATAGGGCGTCTTCAGGAGCAAGGGTAAGGTTGTTATCAGTCGAATCAGGTCTCGTTCTTTTATGAACAGCAACAGGAGGCTTTACTTTACCCGAAACTTTTTCAACTTTATCTACGTATTCCAAAATCTCTTCAAGATCGTGGGCAAACTTTTTTTTTTGATCTTCAGAGAGATTTAGGTTCGCAAGTTTGGCTATATGGTCAATATCTATTTTCATAAATTTAATAATTTACAAGCAAATCTTCTTTAAACATTAGATCAAGATTTGCTTATACAATCCACTTCGATCACATTTCTCTCAGTCTCTTGATCCGATCCTCAATGGGCGGATGGGTCGAGAAAAGTCTCAAAAACCAACTTCCGGCTTTTTTCCCAAAAGGATTGGCAATATATAGATGGGCGGTTGCCGTAGTTGCGGTCTTGGATGCGCCATTGTAAGACCCGATTTTTTCTAGAGCATCGGCCAGGCCATCGGGAAATCTGGTCAAAAGCGCACCCGATGCATCAGCTAGATACTCTCTCCTTCGCGACACTGCCAATTGTATAAGCTGTGCAGAAATGGGGGCAACAATTGCCAAAACTATCCCAAAGATCATCAGTATCCCACCACCTCTATTATCATCGTCTCTGTCTCCGCCACCCCACCAAAGTGTACGCAAAAACATATCAGCGAGCAGTGCCAGAGTCCCCACCAACATTACCACAACAGTCATGAGTCTTGTATCGTAATTTCCCACGTGCGATAGCTCATGAGCCAAAACTCCCTCGAGTTCTTGCTTGTTCATAATCTGAAGAAGGCCAGTGTGAACCGCAATCGAAGCATGCTGGGGATTGCGACCTGTCGCAAATGCATTGGGCGAAGGATCATCGACAATGTAAACTTTGGGCATCGGCAGTCCCGATCCGATGGCAAGGTTTTCGACTAAGTTATAAAGTTCGGGATTGTCCTTTTTTTCAATTTGCTTAGCGCGCGATAGAGCCATAACCATCCGGTCGGAGTAGTAATAAGAGAAGAAATTTATAACCCCTGTAACAATTAGTCCAAAACCGGCATAGCCCAAAGCTCCGGTACCTCTATATCCCAATGCATAAGCAAACACCAAAACAACGCCTGTCACAAAGACGGAAAAAAGAAACATGATAAGCCATGTTTTGTGGCGATTGGAATCGATTTGAGTGTAAATTGTAGCGGCCATTTTGATATGGAGATTATATGACTATTCAGTCATTAATTCTCACTTCGCTCAAATTATAGCAAAATGAACCTAAAAAACCAGGTTGGGATTAGTGCTTTTCGTGATGATGATCATCCTGACTACTGCAGTCGCCAGGTCCTCTAATAACCAAAACGTTTACGGCATGGGAACCATTTGTTCGAACACTATGCACTGCATTAGTGGGAAAATTAATAGGTTGATGACTGGGAGTCGATAAATAATCTACGTCTCCGACTCTAACAACACATACTCCATACAAAGTATTGAGCTGTTCGTTTCTAATTTTGTGATGGTGGGGGAGAGATTCAATTTCTGAGGAGACTTCTTGAATGCAAGCATGCACTCCAATCCGCTTTAATGTTCTAGCATAATACCAGGTAGGTGACTGCGGAGTTTTTTTATACTTAAGCACTTCCATCCCTTGATGGGCTAGCCAATAATCAGCTCCATGTTCCATGGTAATTCGAGCTAGGGCCAAATCTCTTCCATCTTCAAGTAAACTTCCCGGGTCAGGATTTAGCCAAACCGGGGATATTCGAAAAAATGCTTGGGCATCAGGAATATTTACCTCTTGAAAAAGAGGAAGGGACTCTAGATCAGAGCTCCTAGGAATATCTATAATTGGAACATATCCTGGTGATCCTTCAGGTGTCACAATACTTAGTTGGAGAAATCTACTTTAATATCTTTCTTTTCGTCTTCGTTAGCTGTAAAAAACTCTTCTTCTTTAAATCCTAACGGGCCGGCTATAAGCATGGTTGGGAAAGTTTTGATCTTGGTGTTGAGGTCGAGCACATTGGAATTGTAAAACTGCCTGGAATAAGCAATTTTGGATTCTGTGTCAGAAAGTTCGTCTTGAAGTTGTTTGAAATTTTCGCTAGCGCGAAGGGCGGGATAGGCTTCAGCAACCGCAAAAAGGGATTTAAGAGCCCCGGTAAGCATGTTTTCGGCTTGGGCTGCCTGCTTAGCCCCTGTTGCGCCCATGAGGGCTGAGCGGGCCTTGGTGACATTTTCAAACACTTCTTTCTCGTGTTTGGCATACCCTTTGACTGCTTCAACTAAATTGGGGATCAAACTTGAGCGACGCTTGAGCTGAACGTCGATTCCCGACCAGGCTTCTTTAACACGTGCTCTAGCGGTAACTAGTCCGTTATATGTGGCCCAGACAAAAAAGATAAGAAGAACGATTACTCCGAGTATTACGTATGTAGTCATTTATTTTTAAGCTAAGGGATATTCTACCCCAAAGTATTTTTTAAAATCAACCCAATCATATGTATTGACCACATCTTTCTTGGTAGCCCAACCTCTTCGAGCCACTGCAACGCCAAATTTCATCTGGTCCATATGTTTGATATCGTGCGAATCTGTATCGATAACGAGTTTTACGCTCATCTTGATGGCGTCAAATACCAAATCATCTCGTAGATCAAGTCTTTGAGGCCAAGCATTTACTTCCATTATAGTATTGTGTTTGGCTGCCGCTTCAAAAGCTTCGGGCCAGTTTACCTCGTATCCTTCTCTTTCGTTTAAAAGCCGACCGGTAGGGTGAGCGATTATTTTAACATGAGGATTTTTGATAGCGCCAATCATTCTTTTTGTCATTACATCCCTCGATTGGCCAAAACTGGAATGAATTCCTGCAATCACACCATCAAGCAAATCCATTGTTTTATCGTTTAACGCAAGTTCACCATGGGCCAAAATGTCTACTTCGAGTAAATTTAGTATACGTATACTTTTATGTGAGTATTTTAATTGTTCAATATTTTCACTTCTTTTTTTCACCAAATCATGAATCTGCTCGTCGGTATGGGTGGAGACTGCTGGAGAGTGGTCTGAAAGTCCAATATACTGATATCCGAGCTCTTTCGACTTTTTTATAATATCTTCAAAAGAACCAGTTCCAAAATCATGACTTGGTTCAATGGGATAGCTGGAGTGTAAGTGTAAATCCCCTTTGACATCCTCAGGCTTTACTAGATCGGGCACGTCTTTTTTAATGGCTGCTTCAATCTCACCATTATCTTCTCTGATTTCTGGCGGGATATATTGCATTCCAAGCCGCGCATACACTTCCTCTTCAGTGTCAAAAGTTTCGAGCTTGTTACCCTTTTTAATACCAAAATCAGATAATGACAGTCCTTTTTTAAGAGCAATTTCTCTAAGCTTTATATTATGGTGTTTGGAGCCTGTAAAATGCTGCAAGAGCGCCCCGTATCCTTTAAGTTGGGAAACCATCATATCGATCTGAATGCCTGATTCAAGGCGAATTGAAGCTGATCTGGTGCCTGATTCAATGATTTTTCCGGTTTTGGGATAGGAGGTAAAGTGTTTGAGGGCCGCAAGAGGATCTGTAGCCACGATTGCGATATCAATATCCCCTACAGTTGATACTCGTCGCCTGAGGCTTCCTAAAGCATCAACTCTTTTGACAACTGGCGAGGTAAGCATATATTCGATCATTTGATCAGCAATTTCTGAGGCATATGATAGAACCATTCGTTTGCCTTCGACTTTTTTCTTTTGCAAACCGAGGTTTTGCAAGATTTCCTGCTCGCTTTTTACTCCAAATCCTTCCAGCTCTCTGATTTTTCCATTTTCAGCTGCTTTTTTGAGATCGGCTGGGTTTTTGATATCGAGCTTAGAAGCAAGTTGATAGGCAACTTTCGGGCCAATACCTGGGATGCCAATGAGGGTAAACATGCCCTTTGGTAGATCTTTCATTACTTCTTCAAATCGTTTAACTTTGCCTGTTTTGAAAAGCTCTCCCAGATGCTCCTCCATGGATTTACCAATGCCGACAACCTTACCTAAGTGCTTATCTTCCCACAAATCCTTAATCTCACTGGTCGCGTGCTCAACCGCATCGGCGGCTTTAAGATATGCAATTACTTTAAATCTGTTGCCGCCTTTGACCTCATAGGCTGCTGCAACTTGTCGCAGAAGATTGGATATTTGGGTATTTGAGATAGTTTTTCTAGCCATTTTCATTTAGAAGAGAGTAGCGCTATTGCAACACGGATTGCAATAGTGGCGAAACTCTTCGCAAGACATCTTTGTCTTATTCTAACACGTCAAACCCCTGATTGACTTGGACTCTAGCCTCTGATACACTTTCCATGCGTATGGACCTGTAGTGTAGCTGGTTTAACACGTCACCCTGTCACGGTGAAGATCGCCGGTTCGAATCCGGTCAGGTCCGCACACAAGGTCACAAGCAAGATTTGAAAGAATGCCAACTTTGACAAGGAATTGGAATCAATCGACAATAGTTCAGAAGATTCGCAATTTTGAGTGGAAGGACTCATACGCTCAATATGTCCTTGGCGGTATCATCCTTGTAGTCATCGCCCTTCTTATCACTAACTTTATCGCTTCCACCCGCCAACCCGTCCAAATCACCGAAAATCCAGCCAAGCAAGCTCCACAAACTTCAGGCTTTAACACTCTTACTACGCACAAAGTAGAAAAAGGCGAAAGTGTTTCGCTTATCTCTTTGAAATATTACGGCACGATTGATATGTGGCAAGCAATTGCCAAAGCCAACAATCTTACCAATCCCAATTTGATAGTTCCGGGACAAACATTAACTATTCCTACCAAAGAAAGTGCGGGGCAAATACTTGACGGTGTCAATTCAAGAATCGAAGGCACTTCTTACGCTGTCATGGCCGGCGAGACACTTTGGAATATTGCTGAACGAGCCTATGGCGATGGTAACATGTGGACCAAAATATTTGACGCTAATCATCTGCACACTCTACCCAACGGCGCACCCCTCATACACCGAGGCAACGTACTGATTATTCCTAGAGAGTAGTTTAAAATCCAAAATTCCACAGGAATTTTGAAAGGAGCAACAGCATAACGATTAGCTTTGACTCTTAGAGACAAAGCGGTAAGTGAAGCTTGTTGCGACGTGCGGGTGTAGTATAGTGGCAGAACACGACCTTCCCAAGGTTGAGGTGGGGGTTCGATTCCCCTCACCCGCTCATAAAAAACATTCCTTTATGTTTACACCAGAACAAAGACAGTGGATTGACCATTTATCTGATAAAGATAGGATAAGTATATTTCCATTTGATCCAACAGCCGAAGACAAATTTAAGGTTGTAAGACAAAGGGTTCAGGATGTCTTGGGAGAAAAATTATCAGTTGAACATCATGGAGCGACTAGTTTAAGCATCTCTGGACAAAATGAAATAGACATCTATATTCCGGTACCACGCGTTTCTTTTGAGGCAATGACAGATTCACTGAGAAATATCTTTGGCGAACCGAGGAGTACATATCCTCTTAATAGAGTAAGATTTATAACTGAGGTAGACGGAAAACACGTTGACGTATTTTTAATAAATGAAGAGCAGGAGGGTTGGAAAAATCTAAATGCCTTTGAGGCGTATTTACGATCCCATCCTGAAGCTTTAGAAGAATATAAGAGACTTAAGGAAGCTGAAAATGGATTGAGTGTTCGTGGATATTACCGAAGAAAATTGAATTTCTTAATGAAATATTAGCTAAGGCTAAAACGAAATCTTGAATCTAGTAAACTTGAAGTGCCCCTCTTATTTTAAGTAGCAAATTAGATTATTGTGCAGTAATAATAAGCTGTGGCTTGTAAGTTGTGCTGTACTCTTTTGAGTAATACCCAGCGGCTTGAGTTTGTTTTGAGCCTGAAGAAGAATCCATAAAACCAACTACCCCATCACCAGTTACTGCTTTGGTAACGTCAACATCATACCAAGTACTTGAACCGACTGAGCCAAGGCTATTTATAATCGTAGATTCCGCGGCTGGCTGATTAGCCCAAGTAACGGTACCTTCATCCCACAGCGAGCTAGTAAGTTTTCTAAAATCTCCACCTAATGAGGAAGATTTATAAGAGTAAATTCTTAATTTCGCAGAAACTATTTGCTTGGTACCTACACCTTGAACATTGAATTTCAACAAAAACTGCTGGAAAGGGCTCGGGTCAGCAATCAGTGATGTAGTGCTACCGTAGTTTGACGTGGGAGAACCCTGCGACACTGTCGCGTCATCGGTCGGATTAAAAGTTAAAACTGTCGGTGGAGGAGGCGGGTTTGGGATTACTAATGGAAATTTATTTTGTATTTCCGTGTACACTCCAGGATCCTCGCCACCCAATCTCCACAAATAGATTCCTCCGACATTATATTTATTGGATAAATCGAGCTTATAGCTAAGGCTTCTTGAGTTTTCAAACCAAACAGTATGACCACCGTAGGTATACCATGGCGCATAATCTGTCGCGTCCCACTGGATAGTGGCATTATTGGCCGCAGCTGTGTTAACTGCCTCTTGCCACTGGACACCTACCCCATTTCGACCATTGTGGTTCCAGTCATAACCATATGTCGCTAAACCATGCATTATTTTATATTGCGGTATTTGTGTAGATGCAAAGGCGAGAGTTTGATCTACCCAGCTATAAGGGGCAATCGGACCGATTTTAGATGGGTTGTAATCATAGAGGAAAATCCTGACCTCATCGACAATTGCTCCTAAAGCCGCATAATTTTGAGCCTGTGGCCCGTTCCAAGTGCCAGGTTCTGATGTTTTACCATAGACATTAACATATACAGTCTTGCCTTGAGCATGAAGCGCAGTGGCGAGGCTGGCCATAAAATTGGAGTAAGCGTCTCTGTCGGTAGCGTACAAGTTTTCATAATCCATATCTGCCCCGTCATAACCCTTAGAAACTACTAAATTTACAATATTATTGATATGGTTTTGCATCGCAGTGGGATTCACGATAATATCGTGCACAATCTTCGGGTCCCACGTACCATTAATATCGTTATGGATAGTTGGTGTGAGTTTTAAACTCTTACTTCTAATAAGGTTGACAGTAGCATCATCAACAATTGATGCCCCACCTGCAGGATCTAATATAACTTGCCCAGTAGAATCAATCGTATATGCCCAGGGCGAAATTTCTGTAAATGAGCTACCATGGTCTGTGATTGCCTGTATGCCTCTGGCTTTATCCCAATAAACCAAATATCCCACTACAGAGCGAGATTGCGCGTAAACATTTTTATGAAATAAGCGCCCCAAGTGCTCGCCTAGCTTATAAGGACCAAAAAAAGCAAATGCAAAAAAAGCTATTAATAGTGGAACACTGAGATAGACGGCACTGCGCCTACCATTACCTGAGGATTTTTTTCTTTTACTTATCTTGTATTTAGGCATTACTACTTATCGTCTTAAATGCACCGAGGACCATATAACATTTACACTAACATGTAAAAATACCTATTGCAACAAGGTATTTAGCTTCTGAAAAAAATTACTTAAAGTTTTGTCTTAATTTTTTACCCACTGCTTTTTAATCGGATAAGACAAAATATTACTACCTTTTTGTGCCTAATACTCTCAACTAAACAACTGTAAATCTATTATTTTTATCCAAAACTGAAATAGAGTTACAAATCTTGTAAAATGTAACAAGTTGAACGAGTTTAACTCAAACACTATACTTAAGCCGATGTGGCTCAATGGCAGAGCAACCCCTTCGTAAGGGGTGGGTTAGAGGTTCGATTCCTCTCATCGGCTCTCTCGTCTAAGCAGAATTAGAGCTTTCGCAAAATTATTAAATTTTGGCTTCAGCTATCATTCGCTTTTCCTCTTCATCAAGCAAGCTTGATGATCTGGCAGAAACAGGGTATAAAACTTATACAATGGCAAGCAGGTATTATCGAACCAGCCGAATGGCACAGAAAAGAGAGCGTGATGCGGGTAAAAAATTACTCCTATCTATTATTGGAGCAGTGATCTTTTTTGTTCTTTTCTTCACTTTTGGAGTAGGCCTTCTTGCTAGATTTGCCGAAAGTCTGAGTTTTCTAAGCCACAACAAGGACGAAGGGCCAACTTCGACCATATTTACCCCGCGTCTGGATAATTTACCTGAAGCAACCAATGAAGCCCAGCTAAAAATTACTGGTTTTTCGCAAAGTGGATATGAGATTCAAATTATTTCTAACGGCCGCCAAAAAGGCCAAGCCCTGACGGGTGGAGATGGGAGATTTGAAGCCTCAATCAACCTAGAAATCGGCACCAACACCGTCTCGGCAACTGCCAAAGATCCAAAAGGCGCCACAAGCCCGGGCTCTGATGAAACAAAGATCACTTTTGATACCACAGCTCCTCATTTGACAATCTTTGAACCGACTGCCGGTCAAACATTTCATGGGGACCAAAAAACAGCCAAAATATCGGGACAAACCGAGCCTCTATCAACCCTTACCGTAAACGATATCTTTGTGCCTCTTGATCAAAATGGAGGATTTAATTACAACTTTGGTCTTTCTCAAGGGGATAATGATGTCAAAATCGTCTCGACTGATAAAGCGGGTAACAAAACTACCAACTCTCTCAAAATTACTTACAGTCCTTAATCTTCCGCTATCATCACACCCCAAGCGATTGATACAAAAAAGAGTATCGATGGGTAAAAAATTGAATTTACAAACTGTGTGTGGGCAAAAAGCGACACTATCATAATTACACCCGTCAAACCCACTGCTCGTTTATTTTTTTTCAAAAACTCACGGGCGATATTTAAATAAAACATTAAAAAGAGAAATAGTCCCATAAATCCCGTAGTTGCCAGTACTAGGAGTAAGCTGGAATCCGATCCGGTTGCCGAGTGACTCTCAAAACCAGCTTCGTCAATCAGATCACTTTTAAGCTGTGCATAACGGTAATTGTTGAATCCAACACCCACAAGAGGATTCTCTGAAGCGATCGTCCAAGCATTGGACCAGGACAGAACTCTTGCTTGTGACGTCTCATCAAATTCAAAAGCACCTCGCAGACGCTCGCCTACTTTGGGAATCATCACAAGGGATAGTATTAAAACCATAATTACCAAAAAAGAAATCCATTTTAGTCGTAAGGCCGAAAAGAGAAGTACCGCCACTAGAAGCGACAAATAACCGCTTCTGGAAAATGTCAGAACAATTGCCAAAATGAATGCACCTAAAGACACGAGAAGAAAAAGTTGTTTTCTTTTATCCATCTTCTTTTCAAGCTTCGCCAAAACTAGACACGATGAAAGCACCAAAAATCCAGCCAAAAAGTTGGGATCTAAAAAGGTCGAAACGATTCTATTTTGATGAGGATCCCAGCCAAGTGGGGCTAAAAATGACAAATCCTTGTAAATGACAAACTGAATAAAACCTAAAATAGCGATCACAAAGGACGAAATTATCAAAAGATAAAAAGCCTTTTCCTTTTCTTCTTTTTTAAGCCTCAATAAGACTACATATAAAAGCCCGCTATAGCCAACCCATCTGACCCAAAACATTGCTCCGCTAATTACTTCGGAAATACTAAAAAAATTGAGAGAAAAAATAAGAGTCACCAGTGCCCAGGCATTAAAAAGAGCCCACCATCTAAAAAATGGATATTTAACGATTTTTTTAAAATCAGGCGAGGAATACAGAAATATTAGCAAAATACCGCCAACGGCCACGTCTAGTGGGGTAAAAACCGCACCACCGAAAGTCGTAAATCTCAAAAGTTGCCCCACAGGTAAGATTAAAATTGATAAAAATATGAGAGGTGGTAAAAATCTATTGAGTGTCATAATACTTGGGTGGACGGTACAGGGCTCGAACCTGTGACTTCTACAATGTGAATGTAGCGCTCTACCGCTGAGCTAACCGTCCGCTCGTCAGATCAAAGCTCACTTTAACATTTTTTCAAAAAACCGTTTATCGTTCGCTTGACCTTCCTCTTCAAATGCTATCGCATTTGATTAGGTTGAATTATACGCTAATAGCACATTGCTTAGAAAAGCTTAAAACCTTAAAATAGTAAAGATGAAGACACAACTTGGAATAATTTTTAGACTGATAAGTGAGGTTGCCGATACGGTAATCATTGCCCTGGTTGTTTTCCTGCTTTTGTACTTCTTTGTAGCCCAACCCCACAAAGTAGTCGGTAGTTCAATGTTTCCCAATCTCAAAAACGGTGAATATATTTTGACTGAAAAGGTAAGCTACCGCTTTGGTCTGCCTCAAAGAGGCGACATTGTGGTTCTTAAAGCTCCGCCTAGTGCTCAGTTGGGTTCGGCTGGTCACGATTACCTTATTAAAAGGGTCGTGGGCTTACCCACAGAGACGATCAAATTTCAAAATGACCAAGTCGAAATCAATGGTCAAGTTTTAAATGAGCCTTATCTCGATCCTTCTATTAAAACTGTCGGCGAGGGCGGAGTAACGCTCAAAGATAGCGAGTATTTTGTAATGGGTGATAACCGATCGGATAGTTACGATTCAAGGGCGTGGGGACCACTTGTGAGAGATTTGATTGTTGGTAAAGCCTTTTTAGTCTATTGGCCAATTGTAAAAAGTGAAGATGCAAACGGGGCGAGATTTATCAAACACGAAAAATACGGTCAGTAATTAAAGACCGTTGATCGCAACATTAATGCGATTTATAAGCTCTGAAGTTTTTTCCTGAGGACCTTTCATAATAATCTGCAACCGACCCTCAACTCGTGACTGAGTGATTTTTGTTCGGACATCAATTTCGCTTTTGGTGGTCAGCACTTGGGCGATGTTGTCCTGAATTTCTTCCAACTCATCGCTATGACGCCTCGTTCGCATGGTCGTCTCTTTGGGTTCGATATTTTGACGGGCTTTGAGCTTACGGGCCAGTTCTTCTGCCCCTCGGACCGACAAATTTTTCTGCAAAACTATTTTGTACGCTTCGATAATAAGAGACGACTCCTCAAGTGCAGCGAGTGCTCTAACGTGGCCTTCGGATGTTTGGCCGGTGGCTAAGGCGTCTTTGAGCGCATCGGGCATTGTCAGAAGTCTTAAGCTGTTGGAGATATAAGCTGGGCTTTTGCCTACTCTTTGGGCAATTTCGGCGTTGGTGAGATTAAACTCATCCATAAGTCTTCGATAAGCTTGGGCACGCTCTAAGGGATTGAGATCGATTCTTTGCACATTTTCCACAATGGCCATCTCAAGCATGCCTTGCGGAGAAGTTTCTTTGATAATGACGGGAACTTTTTGAAGACCAACAAGTTTGGATGCTCTCCAGCGTCTTTCACCGGCAATTATTTGATAGCCAGCCGGGGTCTTGGCCACAACAATAGGCTCCAAAACGCCATGTTCGCGAATAGAGTCGGCAAGTTCTGTAATTGATTCAGGAGTAATTAGACCGCGGGGTTGAAGAGGGTTTGGCTGTAGAAGATTGATTTCGATTTCAAATATTTGTTCTTCGGCCATTTGCTGTTTTTAGACTACATTCACAACTTTTTTCCCAAGTCTTGTCGTAAATTTCACAACTCCATCACGAAGGGCAAAAATAGTGAAATCTCGACCCATTCCTACTCCGATTCCCGGATGGATCTTGGTACCTTTTTGCCTGACAATAATATTGCCCGAAATAAGTTTCTGTTCGCCGTATACTTTGACGCCCAGTCTTTTTCCGTTACTATCTTTATTGCCACTTGCTGTTCCGCCTGCTTTTTTATGTGCCATGAAAATGTGTAATTAAATAGGATTCTATATTTTTTTTCACACTTCGTCAAGATCTGGAGATTTAGGTAAGGTTGATTTTTTCGACCTCAATTTTGGTCATCAAATCTCTGTGGCCAATTTTCCTGCGATATCTTACCTTAGGTTTGTATTTCATTACGGTGATCTTCTCACCTTTGCGTTGAGATAATATTTTTACCTCCACCGAAGCCTTTTCAACAAGTGGGGCGCCGAATTTGATTTCTTTATCCCCAACAATCATTAATACTCGATCAAGCTTGAGCTTTTGATCGCTGGTGGCGGCGAGGCCACGGACTGTATAAGTCTTGCCTACTTCGAATATTTCCTGACCGGCTCCGATTTTGACGACTGCGTAGTTCATAAGAGTGAAATTTTAACTTTTTTGAGCCTTATAAGTCAATTTGCAAACGTAAATCAATAATTTTTGCGCCGACGCCAATTATTTTCCCGCCAGATGGATGCCACCATCCCAAGAGCCACAAATGAGGTCAAAACCGACGATCCGCCGTACGAAACCAAAGGCAAAGTAATACCAGTAACCGGCAAAATGCCCAAATTCATACCTATATTAATAAAGGCCTGGGTAAAAAACATACCGACAATACCCAAAGCTAAAAGCGTGCCAAATCGGTCGGCTGAAAGCATGGCTGTTTTTAAAATGCGCGATAGTAAAAAATAAAACGCGAGGATTAGTACTCCCGCCCCCACAAATCCCAATTCTTCGGCAAGGGAAGCAAAAACAAAGTCAGTTGAGTGCTCAGGCAAAAATTGTAAATGAGACTGTGTACCATGTCCTAAACCTCGACCAAATAATTGCCCACTCCCAACCGCAATTTGGGATTGAATGACGCTATAGCCCGCTCCCAAGGGGTCCATGCCGGGATTTAAAAATGTTTCGATGCGGGATTTTTGATAATCCGCCAAAAGATGCCAGGCAAGCGGCAAAATGATCAGCATAATAAGTGCTCCAGAGGCGATTATTTTTTTGTCTGCTCCGGCAAAAACAGCCATCACAATCCAAATAGCCAAAAGTATCAAGGTATTTCCCAAATCGGGCTGAAAAAAGACAAAAAGTGCTGGAAGCAGGACTATCAAAAAAGAAAGCCCAATATTTGACGCCTTGTTGGCCCTACGCGTCGACCAAAATGAAGCCAAGGCGGTTGTGACCGAGATCTTGGCAAGCTCCGAAGGCTGGAGTCTAAAAAATCCAAAATTAATCCACCGCTCTGACCCTTTGATTTCCTCGCCAAATATCGGAACAGCTAAAAGAAGCACCAGAGTAATTAGGTAAAGTGGTACCGAAAGAACATGGAATATTTGATAATCCAAAAAAGCGGCAATCAGAAAAAGGACGATTCCCATAACCAAAAAGATCGATTGGGTCGTTGCTAATTCAGGGTTAACCGAAGTAATAATGAGTAAACCTAACGAGACAATAAAAATGATAGAAACAAGGAATCCAAGATCAAAATTGTTGACAAAACGAAACATTAAACCACTGAGATTTCTGTTTTATCTCCTTTTTTGATAACGGTTGCCAGTGTCTGACTTTTGATTTGCTCTTCAAAATTGGCCGGCCAATCGGGAGCTGTAATAATAATCTTGGCATCAAGCGCACACCCGGCATCTTTGCGAAGCTGTTGGATTGACCTGATAAAGTCCCTGGCATCGCCTTCTTCCTTAAGCTCCGGTGTAATATCTGTTGCCAACTGTATATCTTTGCCATGAGTAACATTTTTAACATTGACTTCTTGGGCAATGATTTTTTCAATTTCATCAGAAAGTTTTTCGCCTGAATAAGCGAGTTTGGCCAAAGGTTGTCTGACTTTGATATTCGCCTCTTTTCTCAGAGAGTGAGCTTTTTCGACTATTTCACGAGCCTCTTTCATTTGCTTAAGGAGCTCTTCGTCCAATAGTGATTTATCACCTAGTGGATAATCGCTTAAGTGAACGGATTCTTCACCTGTTAGATTTTGATAGATCTCTTCTGCAATAAATGGTGTAAACGGTGCCATTAATTTGGAAAGTGTGGCCAAAACTCCATAAAATGTTGAGAGAAAAATATTCTCATCCTCTTTGTCAGATGTTGGACCAACCCGATCGCGAGATCGGCGAATATACCAAGTTGATAAGTCGCCCACAACAAATTCTTCAATTGCGCGGGAAGCATCCATCGCGTCATATTTGATCAGAGACTCATTTACATCCAAAACCAACTTTGTAAGAGATGCCAAAATCCATCTGTCTAGGACAGTTAATTTGTCTTGTACGTCGGCGGGAGTCTTGTCACAATTCCATTCTGCAAGATTGGCGTAGTCGACAAAAAATTTGTATGAATTCCAAAGAATCAAATAAAACCTTCGTCTCACATCATCGGCCAAATTGACTCCAAAAAGAAGGTCATTTTCAGGGTTTTGAAGAGAGCACATCCACCTGATAATGTCTGCCCCAACCTTGTCAGCCCCTTCGACAAATTCTATGGAGTTGCCTTTTGATTTGTGGAAAGCTTCGCCTTTTTCGTCAACCATGGTTGCAAATCCTAGGATATTTTTAAAAGGATTGGTGCGCTTAAGGGCTGTCGACATCGCAATCAAAGAATAAAACCAGTTTTTAAACTGTCCTGGGAAAGACTCGGTAATAAAATCAGCCGGGAACCATTCAGACGGAAGAGTGGAAAACGGCACAATTCCGGCATCAAGCCAAGGATTACCAACATCTTTAATACGCGTTATTGTCTCACCGCATTTCGAGCATTTAATCTTGACTGCATCAATCCAGGGACGATGGGGCGAGTGGCCTTCAAATTGGTCCCAACCTTCAACTGCTTTTTCTTTAAGCTCTTCTTTTGATCCAACGACTTCGAAATTACCACATTCTGTACACTCCCAGATAGGCAATGCCAGACCCCAATATCTTTTTTTGGAAATGAGCCAATCATGCAGGTTTTTGAGCCAATCAAGCTCTCGACCTAAACCCCACTTTGGCATCCATTTAATTTCATTGGTTACATCGACCATTTGCTCCCGGTAAGTTTTTTTGGAATCGTCGGTTTTGTCCATCGAGATGTACCATTCATCGACCACTCGCCAAACCAGCTCTGTTTTACATCGCCAGCAAGTCGGATAGCGGTGGGTGTAATCCTCAACTCGGAACAATACTCCTTTATCCTTTAACTTTTCAATGATCAGCTCTGGCGCTTCTTTGGCATTCTTGCCGGTCAAATCGTCAAATCCTCCGATATAGATAGCCGCCTCGTCGATTGATTCAACAACAGGTAAATCTTCCCTTTTGGCAAGCTGAAAGTCTCCTTGCCCGGCTCCTGGAGCGATATGGACAAGCCCCGTTCCTTCTTCGGCCGTGACCAGATCTTTATCTGCAACCACTCGATGTTCTACCCCTTTTAGAGCGGGTAGGTCGTCAAAAGATCCTTCATATTTCCAGCCAATTAAATCTTTACCTTTAAAAGTTCCCAAAGGCTTAGAATCGGGACTGATTTCTTTGACTCTGTTCGCTTGGATGATCAATTTTTCGCCGTCAATTTCATAAATTCCATATTCAAGCTCCGGGTTTACGGCAACAGCGACATTTGAAGGCAATGTCCAGGGAGTGGTCGTCCAAATGAGCAGTTTGTAATCGTTACCGACGATTTGATATTTAACAAAAAGAGCTTTGTGGGTAATTTCTTTATACTCTTCGGTCAAAATCTCGTGTTGGGATATAGCCGTTCCACATCTTGGACACCAGGGAACACTATCGCGACCTTTATAAAGCCAGGCTTTGTCATTGACCACTTTGAGAAAGTTCCAAATGGCGTAGTTATTTTCATCGCTTGAGGTGTGGTAGGAATGATCCCAGTCCATAAAATAACCGAGTCTTTTGCTCTGTTCAGTCTGGATAGCAGCAAACTTTTTGACGCGCTCTTTGCACAGTTCGACAAATTTATCGATGCCAAATTTTTCGATATCTTTTTTGTTTTTAAAACCAAGCTCTTTTTCAACCTCGACCTCCACCCAAAGACCTTGCTCGTCAAAACCATTTTGAAAACGCCCTGCATATCCTTGCATGTTGTAAAACCGCTGCCAAAGATCCTTATAAGTTCTACCCCAAGCGTGATGCACGCCCATTGGGTTGTTGGCCGTAATCGGGCCGTCTAGAAAAGAGAATTTTTTATCAGAGTCTTTGTTGCGGGATAAATATTTATCGACAATCCTCTCGCTATACCACAGGTCGAGCTGCTTTTTTTCCATCGCGATAAAATCCTGCTTGGGATCGACAGTCTCAAATTTATTTTTCGCCATAGCGAAATTATATCTTTAGTTAGGTTCAGGGTAAAGGGAAGCTATTTGTTTGCTACTTCTGGATAAATGGCTCGATACTGATTTCTTGCTATATTTGCCCCAAATAAAACATACTGTTCACAAATTGAATTTGGCAAGTCCTCTCCTCCAGGCTTAAATTCATTCATTATTTCATCGAGAACTAGAAAGCCAGTTGGATCTTTTTTTAAAATCTCTAATCTTTTCTTGTCAAATTGTTTATTAATAAGAGTAGCATTTACTCGATCAGAGACACTAACACCCACAGATTCCAACATTGAGTCAATTTTTGCTTGTTCTTCATCCCAATCTCTATATAGTTCATCTTCAGTTGATATTAATTTGCCTAGAGTTATCGTAATCCCAAATCCCATATCAAAGAAAAACCGAAAAGCCCTGACATTCCCCTTATTTAATAGCTCATCAGCAAGCAGTAGAGAGCTTTCTCCTTCCATTACCAAAATATACCTAGCAACTAATCTCAGATTAGAATTTAATGTTCCTTCCCTTTCCATTTTTTCTCTTTGGCGTAAAATTTCTTGCACTGCCTGATGAACATCTACGTCATTTTCAGCATTACCCACACTAAGCATTAAATTCATCTCAGCGGCCGAAGGACTTCCGATAGCTCTTCTTATCATCAAGCCATCAATTATCTCTCTCTCGTTCATAGCGCGAAATTATAACAACTATACTGCGTGTTGGCTAATTTGCCCTCGTTTGAACGAACTGAAAATAATTGCCTTCCGGGTCGGCAAAAGTCGCAATGAGCCCATATTCGGGAACATGGTAAATGTCGGCAACTACTTTTACTTTCGCCTTTTTCAGCCTTTTGACCTCTTTTTCAATGTCATCAACCTCCAGATTAAACATCACTCTTGAAGGATCCTTGCTTTTACCTTTTATCTTTGAGTGGTCCAAAATATAAATCCCGACAGTCCCTGTTTCTAAATTGTATCCCTCTTCTTTTGTTTCAGGATTCTCCATTATTACTCCTTGTTTTAGACCAACGACATTTGTATAAAAATCAGCAAGCTTTTTGGCACCTGATGAGCCGATTAAAATCGCTTCTAAACCTCTAATCATATTTTTACACCTCCTTTCTTGTCTCTAAGGAGACAAACTACGTTTTTCCTTTTAGTCCGCCTTCTTGCGGACGCAAGCAAATCTACCTTTGAAATTAATAAAGATTTGCTTATTATTTCCCTTTAAATTGTTAAATTCATCCCGGCAAAGCCGGATCCTGATTTAATTTTATATATAGATTTCACAAATGCCATAAAAAGGGGGTGGGGGGATAAGGGTCGGGATTTGTATTCGGGGTGAAACTGCGTACCGATAAAAAATGGATGGCCGGTGATCTCTATTGATTCAACAAGTTTACCATCAGGTGTAGTCCCGACAATCTTCATGCCCGCTTTTTCAAATCTTTGTCGGTAAGCATTATTAAATTCGTACCTGTGACGATGACGCTCTGATATTTTTGTCGTTTTGTAAGCCCGCGCGGCAATTGAATCTTTATCCAAAACACACGGCCAAGCGCCGAGTCTGATCGTACCACCATATTGTTTTTTGGCTAAATACTCTGCTTGATCGGGCATTACATGGATGACTGGATGAGGCGTAGCTGGATCAGCTTCTGTAGAGTTAGCACCTTTTAGGCCCAAAACATTGCGGGCAAATTCGATAACCGCCATTTGCATCCCAAAACAAAGACCAAAGTATGGAATGTTATTTTCTCTGGCGTACCCAGCGGCCATAATTTTACCCTCAACTCCTCGACTCCCCCAGCCCTGAGGCACGATTATGCCATCAAAATCAGAAAGGGCTTCAACGCCTTTTTGAGTCAAATTTTGCGAATCGATCCAGGTCAGCTTGGGTTTGAGATTTTGTGTGAATGCGGCGTGTCTCAAAGCTTCCACCACCGACACGTACGAATCCTCCAAAGAAAAATCTCCGGTTGTGATGTATTTAGCAACGAGTCCGATTTTAATGTCTCCCTGTGGTTTTCGAGCTTTCCTGGTAAATTCTTTCCACAAAACTAAATCTTTCTTTTTATTTTTGGGGCGGATGCGCAAAGACCTACAAACTTTTTCAGCTAATTTTTGCTCATCCAAAAGAAGCGGCACTTCATAAATCGAGGCAACGTCCGGATTGGTAATAATGTTTTCTTCATCGACGTTGCAAAAAAGTGCTAACTTACCTCGTCTTTTTTGGTCCATCTTTGATTCAGAGCGGCCAATGATAAAATCAGGCTGAATTCCGGCTGCGTTTAAAAGTCTGACCGACTGTTGGATGGGTTTGGATTTCATTTCACCAAGAGACTTGGGAGTCGGCAAATAACCGACATGGATATGGATGACATCATCCGGATGCTTAAGTTTTAGTATTCGGTTGGCTTCCAAAAATAGCAGGTTTTGATATTCACCAACTGTACCCCCGACTTCAATCATGACCACATCGGCATTTAATTTACTGCCAGCTTCATTAATTTGAGCAATGATCTCAAGCGGAATATGGGGGACAACCTCAACACAAGCCCCTTCATATTCTAGATTTCTCTCACGCTGAATAACCGATAAATAGACTCTGCCAGTGGTTGTGAAATTGCTTTTGGAAAGGTCGACATCGAGAAATCTTTCGTAATTTCCCAGGTCTTGATCGGTCTCGGCCCCGTCATCGGTTACAAACACCTCACCATGCTCGACTGGATTCATTGTTCCAGCATCGACATTGATATATGGGTCACATTTAAATGGGGCGACAGTAAAACCTTTGGATTTGAGAAGTAGTGCTAAAGAAGAGGTGGTTATCCCCTTTCCGACTCCGGAAATGACACCACCTGTAATAAAAATATATTTAAACTTAGCTTTTTGCCTCACTCAATATTTCTTTCATAGATTTAACGGATCTGACGAAGGAATGTCGGAATATCGATCTCGTCTTGGCCGCTACCAGCTGGTTCTTCTTGCTTTTCAACTCTTTGGACTTCGGGCTCTGGTTCCTCAGTACTGTCCTCGGTCATATTGTTGTTGGACATTTGCATGCCCATTCCCATCGTGGGACTGCCAATCGGTACGGCCACGGGCTCGGACATGTCGCGCAATTTAGACCTGGATTCGTCAAAACCAGTAGCCACCACGGTGATTTTGATCTGATCAACCAGGTGGTCATCGATTGTCGCTCCAAAGATAATGTTGGCCTCTGGATCGGCGGCTTGGGTAATAACCCTGGCCGCTTCGTCGACTTCCGACATTGTCAGATCGGTCCCACCCGTGATTGAAAAAAGGATTCCTTTGGCGCCTTCGATTGAGACATCCAAAAGTGGCGAGGCCACAGCTTGTCTGGCAGCCGTTGAAGCTCTGTTTTCACCAGATGCTATTCCAATACCCATGAGAGCTGATCCCGCACTGCTCATCACGGTTCTGACATCCGCAAAGTCTACATTGATAAGACCCGGCATCACAATCAAATCGGATATACCTTGTACTCCCTGTCCTAGGACGTTATCTGCTACTCTAAATGCCTCCAAAAGAGACATTTTTTTATCCACTACTTCAATCAGTCTTTGGTTTGGGATTACGATAAGCGTATCAACATTTTCCTTAAGCAGATCGATTCCGTCTTCGGCAGTAATCATTCTTTTCGTCCCTTCAAAAGCAAATGGTTTGGTGACAACTGCCACCGACAAAATGCCAATTTGTTTGGCAATAGAGGCAATTACCGATGATGCGCCGGTTCCGGTTCCGCCGCCCATTCCGCAAGTGATAAAAACCATGTCCGAACCAGACATTACTTCCTGGATGCGTTCTTTGGATTCTTCGGCTGCTTGTTTGCCAATCTCTGGGTCAGCCCCTGCACCCAGACCTTTGGTAAGGTTTTCACCGATTTGAACTTTGACTGAGGCTTGAGAAGCAAGGAGCTGTTGGGCGTCGGTGTTGATAGCAACAAAGTCGACACCTTGGATTTGTCCAGAAGAGATCATGGAGTTGATGGCGTTACATCCGGATCCTCCAATACCGACTACTTTTAGCTTTGCAAATCTGGTAACTTCTGGTTTGACTAACATTAAAAAATGAGTTTTGACTTCGTACTTTGAAATCTTCTGCACTCTACCATACCTTTTGGAGAATTTCAAACGAGGGAAAAGGATAAATTTGCCCTTTTAATAAATCGATCATTTGGTATTTTAAAATCCTCAAAAGAAAGCCCCCACTGTGAGTGGGGGCGAGAACGGTCCGAAGAATAAGGGAGCGGAAGTACGACTTTAGACCATTTATTGTCCTTGGTTTGGAAGTGTGCTTAGATCCGGTTGGGTCAAATCAATCTGTGCAGTTCCGGAGGGATCACCGTCACGCGCAAGCTCTTTCTTCCCTGTTTGGGGGTTGAAAATGATTTTGACCGGGTAGATGTAGGTATTGACCTTGGATTCGAGGCGCTGCGGATATGCTTTCCCGTCGATTAAACAAAGCACCCATGTCGCGTCCGAAGTGCCCACAGGGTATACCCCGATAGGATCAGCAAGGTCAATAACTGCACCCTTGTCTCCAACCTCCTGACGAGGGTTAGTAAGCTGCGTAGTGTAGCTGATGGGAAACCCTTTCGAAGGGCACATGCCCATCGGCTCACCAAAGTCAGACACCCAGACAGACCAAGTATCCACAATTTGGGTGGCCTGGAAATCCTCGATCTGCTGAAGAATGCTGCGCTGGTAAGACCACAGATATATATGGTTGGGCTGGTTGATGTTGAGTATCTCCTGCTGGTTGGATTTGTCCTGTTTATTGTCGACCCCTGCAGTGCAAGAGGCCGCAAACAACAGAACTGCAATCGCAACAGGAATTAGTGCCAGAAGCTTTCTGGTAATATACACCGCACTACTCCTCGCTCTTTTTCGCCGTTATGGGCATCTGTGAGTTGCAAGAAAAGCCGAAACGTCTCTCACAACCTCGTCAGAACTTATTTCCTGAGAAAGTCCACAGATCTGCGCGAGATGATCTTTCTGCCGCATCTTAATTGTGGAGACTTTCCCAGGATCAGTTGTTGCTTGGAGATCGGATTCTTCCGCATCGTACTGGCTAACCAGCGCCCTCATCTGACTGTTGTGGGCGTCGACAAAGTTGATCGAGTGACGGATGTTGCTTTGGTGCTGGCTGATCAAGATGCCCTCGGCTCGCAGGTAAACAAATGTGCCTGCGATAATAGAGACAAATACTATCGCGATTACCACAAGCCAGGTTATGCTGATCGAGACACCCCAGATTACCAGCCCTCGTGTGTCAGGCCTTGGATAACGATTGTTCACAGCTTCCTCCTTAAGGATGGTTTTGGGATAATTCGTCCTTGGCAACCAATTCCCAGATCTTGCTGAGATTGATACCTCCTTATTCTTCTATTAACGTGCGTATGTCCGCAAAGACAAAATTTGGCTGACAAAACCAGCCAGTTCCATCTCTTTTGGTTGAGTAATTATAACAATTTAAATACAAAAAATCAAACTATGGGTTAAAAGAAAGATTGTAGAATCTATAGGATGGACCCGAGGAAAATTAAGGCAAAAAGGACTTGATCCAGTCGACGCCTTTGCCGACCACACCTTTGATCTCAACCATGCCAACCATCTGTTTACGGCCTTCGGCATTTTCTGTTTTGGCCCCATATAGGACTAGTCCTAAGCAAGTCGAATACGCGGGTCCGGATATTTCATCGATAAGCCCGGTGGCACCGGTTGGCAGCCCCACTCTGGCGGGCATCGCGAGCTCTCTTTTGAAAATATCCAAGATTCCGGCGGTTTCTGCTCCGCCACCTGTTACGACTACTCCTGCAGGCAGTAGTCCACCAAGACCTGATTTCTGAATCTCTAGCTTGATCATATTAATAATCTCGGTCATACGTGGCTTGATAATGCCATCAACAAGAGTCTTTCTAGAAACTGTTTTAACTTCGTCCTCAAGCCCCAAATCAGACAAATCGAGTGTATCGTCTCTCTTTTTATCTTTAGCCAGTTTTTCAACATCGATTGCGTCATCGGCTTCCACTGCAAACTTTACCTTTTGGGAAAGGGCTAGCTTAATCTTTTCAGCCGATTCCAAAGAAATCCGAAGTCCAATTGCTAGATCATTGGTAATGTTTTTAGCGCCCACCGGCAAAACCGATGAATATGCAAGTGACCCGTCGACAAACATTGTGATATCAGTTGTTCCGCCCCCAATATCGACACACACCACTCCTAGCTCCTTTTCCGTTTCGGTCAACACGGCCTCGGATGAGGCAATGCCCGAATAAACCAAATCATCTGCCCCAATGCCCACTTCAGCAACACTCTTAGCAAGGTTGCGAAGCGAGGTGGTTGCCCCTGTCACAATATGAGTCTCGACTTCAAGCCGCACTCCGGTCATCCCAACTGGATCTTTGATACCGGCTTGCGAATCGATCGTAAAATGTCTAGGAATGACATGGATTATTTCGCGCGATGAGGAGAGTGAGATTGCTTTGGCTGCGTCAATAACGCGTTTGACATCATCCATATCGATCTCTCCGTGGGGCTGGGAAACCGCAACGACGCCTTTGGAATTTTGACATTCAATGTGGGTACCCGAGACAGAAATTATAGCGCTTCCCACCGAATAGCCGGCCATTCGTTCGGCTGACTCGAGACATTCGGTAATAGCCGAGACTGCTTCTTCAATATCCACGATTTGGCCTTTACGAAGGCCCCGCGAGGGCACCGAAGCAACGCCAATGACATTCACTTTTTCTTCAGGCGGAACAGTGGCGATGATGGCACAAATTTTTGAGGAACCGATATCTAAACCGACAATTACTTTATCTTTAGGCATTTAAAATCATTCTAACCAACTGAGAGCCCGCTCGTCTATTTGTAGACTACCACAGGCTTTTCAAATCTTAGATCAATCTTACCAAATTTCTTGCCTTCTATTGTAGCTCTGGTCACAATTAGTTGTAAAGCACGCACGGCGCCATTAATATCTTGGTCATCTCCAAAGACAATTTGTGACTTATCATAAGTATAAGCTACAATCCGACCATCAGGCCAAATCTCAACTTGCTCCAAAGGAATGGCTTTATCCACACTCGCTACAATCTCAACGGCATCTTTTATCTTACCTCTTGGCAAGCCTCCTGTAATAGGCTCGCCTGAGGTGATTATTTTCGGAAGAGCACTCCCCGATGATTCGACCTGACGGTAAACCACCGCTGATTTATCAACTAAAAAATTTCCAGCAATCTCTGATGTCCAGGAAGATGTTGCTAGGCGCGCGCTTTCCGATGATTCACCCGAGATAGTGGGATTGTCTTTAAAAAAGACTATCAAACCTACGGCTTGGCGCTCCGCGGCCTCGATAGTTACTTTGGATGGCCAGCCTTTTTTGACAATGAAATTCTCAATACAGCCAAATTTCTTAGTAAGCTTTCGGGATAAGCTATCTGTCCCAATCAGAAAGATTTTTTTACCCAAGACGCCACTAAAGTCTGACACTTCTTCTTTCGAAGCGCAGGTAATTCCATCGGGTAAATTTATTTGAAGAGTACTCACCGTAAAAAGCGGCGATTTAAAAAAACTAACTAAGCCAACGGCAATGAGTGTGAGTAATAAAAAATAAGCAAAAAAATTGCGCCTCTTTCTTTGAGGTCGCCTAAGCTCCCTTCTAACCATTTTTCTGCTTATTTAGAATAATTGTTGCCAAGTCCCCTGCGGCATTGCGCGGCAAATCTTGAGTCTCATATTTGGGCGCATTACCTGCCTCACACATCTCCTCGATTGCTTGAAACAAAACGTAGGGTGAGAGGTTGGACTGCAGGATAACTTTGGCTTCGCCAAATTTTTCAAACCAGCGGGCGTTTTTCTCCTGCTCACCTGAGGCCGAAAATGGCAGCGGAACAAAAATTGCGCGTTTATTTAAGAAAGCTAATTCCCAAACAGTATTAGCTCCGGACCGACCAACAACCAAATCGGCCTGGTCCAAAACCGCTCCAATATCAGCCGAGTCGATAAAAGTAACCGGAAAATATTTGCGGGCAAGTCTCTGGTCAAGTTTGTCCTGAAACTTGGAAAAAAGGGCAAAATCGGGATGGAGTGATGAATTGCCAGTTTGGTGTATGACAAAATACTTCGAAAGAAGTTTCGAAAGAATGCTTTTAAAAGTTTTGTTGATTTCGTGTGACCCCTGACTTCCACCCGTAATATAAATAAGTTTGTTGGTACTCGAGTTTTGCAAAAATTTAGCGAGCGCTGCGTTTTTGGGAGTCTTTAGATAAATCTCACTTCTGATTGGATTGCCGATTGCTCTAGTTTTTCTCTTGGGGAAATACCTAATAGTTTCGGGAAACGCGACGGTTACGCGTGTGGCCCATTTGCCGACGATTTTATTAGCCAGGCCCGGCTCCAAAGTTTGCTCATGAATGACAACAGGTATTCGAAACACCCACGCCCAAAAACTAGGCCAAAAACCAACATATCCGCCAAACGAACAAACCACCTTTGGACGAATCGTGACAATCAAGAAAAATGAATGGAAAAACCCTACAAATATTTTGATAAAACTGGTAATTGAGTATCCTGAAAACGTGCGCATAACCCGACCGGTGATGAGGGGATAAAATTTGATACCTGACGATGAAATTGTGCGAAATTCCTGAGAGAGAGCTCGGTCACCTTCCATCGACCTTTTGCGGCCAATAAAATAGATCTCATTTTTTTTAACTTTTTTCAAAAGTTCCTCGACGGTCGCAACCGCGGGGGTCAAGTGTCCACCGGTTAAAATAATCCGCGTCATGCTTTTCTCCTCTGACTAGAAATATTTAGTAACACTCCAATTGAAACAAGGGTAATAACGAGCGACGATCCACCGTATGAAATAAACGGCAGAGTTACCCCCGTTAGCGGGAAAAGGGCCACCATCGATCCGAGGTTAACAAGAGCTTGAATCGCAATCACTGATGTAATTCCAATGGCTAATAGCCTACCATATTTATCAGGCGCTTTTTGCGCAATTTTTAGACTGCGATAACCCAAAAAAACAAAAAGCCCGATTAGTAGAAGCGACCCTACAAAACCAAGCTCTTCGGCAATCACCGCAAAAATAGAGTCGGTATTGACCTCGGGAATGTATTCAAACTTCTGACGGGACTGTCCAAGTCCTACTCCAAAAAGCCCGCCCGACCCAAGGGCCAAAAGAATTTGGTTGATGTGATACGAGATTCCTTGGGGGTCAATTGTTGGATCCAAAAAAGATTTGAGCCTGTTAAGCCGGTATGGTTCAAACTTAATAAAAGCCACCGCACCGCCTAAAACTAGCGGGGAAAAATACAAAAATTGCTTCAACGCTGCGCCAGACACAAAGTAAACCACAAAGGCCGAAGCAACCATAATAAAAGTCGTTCCAAAATCAGGCTCCATCATCACCAGCCCAACGCTCAGTGCCATCAAAGCCCCAAAAGTTACAAATTCGGAAAAAAAGATGATCGGTCTAGCGAGTTGACCGCCCAGCCAAGAAGAAAGATAAACAATCAGCGTCAATTTATAGATCTCCGATGGCTGAATTGTCAAAACACTTCCAAAATTGATCCATCGTTGTGCGCCATACACTGTCGTTCCGACACCTGGGATAAGAACCAGCGCCAAAAGAGCAAGTGATCCAAAGAGTAGAACCGGCGCTAATCGGGCATAGTAGTGATAGTCTATTTTGGACATTACGGCCATTCCAACTAGTCCCAGAGCTCCCCACAAAACTTGGTTTTTAAAGAAATAATATTTGTCGCCAAAAAGAGTAAAGGCCCGAAATACCGAAACGTCATAAACCGCAATCACCCCTACAACCAAAAGCGAGACGGCCGCCAGGGCGACCAAATAATCCATCTTGCCACTCACTGCCCCGAAACTGCTGTGTTTACCTAATCTGCGCATCTAATTTGTAAGTTTTTTAACTTCTTCTTTAAACCTATTACCGCGGTCAATGTAATTTTTAAACATACCAAATGAGGCACAAGCCGGCGAAAGCATAACCACATCGCCACTTTCGGCTGCCTCGGCAGCGGCCTTTATTATGGAAGGCATATCGCTCGCATCCTCGATTAATTTTGCATTCGTTCCGCCAGCTTTTTCAATTGCAGATTTGATAACTTGGCCTTCTTCCCCAATCAAAATAATTGCCTTGATTGAAGTGGATGCATGAATTATATTTGCCAACTCGGTAAAATCAGAATTTTTGGAAGAACCGCCCAGGATGAGGGTTTTAGGCTCGTTAAAAGCTTCAATTGCCGCAATGGTTGTCTCAGGAGTTGTGGAAAATGAATCGTCATAATACCTTACACCCGATATTTCGGAAACCAATTCCAACCGATGTTCGAGGCCTTTAAAAGTTTGAAGAGTCGAAACTATATCCTCATTGGTAACGTGTAATATTTTAGCAACGGTTACAGCTGCCAAGACATTTTGAAGATTGTGACGTCCGGCAAGTAAAACGTCAGAAATATTTGCGACTTCTTCACCACCGGAGATGATTTTGTCACCGCCCAAGAATGACTCCCTGTCTTTATTTTGGATTGAGAAAAATAAAACTTTGCCCCCAGCCTTTTCGCCAATTTTTTTAGAATTTGGGTAGTCGGCGTTCACAACGGCAAAGTCTGACGCGTTTTGGTGGGCAACAATTGCGGACTTAGCCGACACATAATCCTCTTCATCTTTGTGCCAATTAAGGTGCTCACTCGTAACCATCAAAACGACCCCAATATGTGGGCTTTTTTGAAGATCTAAGAGTTGAAAGCTCGACATTTCCAAAACAACCAGACTTTCAGCATTTACTTCGGATAAAAAATCCAAAGGCGATTTGCCGATATTGCCACCCAGATAAACATCCTTGCCCGATTTTTTAAGAATTTCATAAATAAGGGTGGAAGTCGTACCTTTACCTTTAGTTCCGGTCACGCCAATAATCAGTGCAGGGCAAAGATCAAAAAATATTTTTGTGACTGATGTAATTTCTGCGTCTGGGTATTTTTGGATAATGAGATGATCAAGCTTGACTCCTGGAGAACGAACTATCAAATCAAAACTCTCATCAGGCATTTGTCCCAAATATTTTTTACCGTTAGCTGGAATTTTCGAGGTAAAATCAGCTTCTATTTCGCTCTCATTTTTGTCATCATAAATAACGACTTCATTATCCGCCGAGAGAAATTTAAGAGCTGAAACTCCTTCTTTACCCAAACCGACAACAAGAATTTTTTTGTCTTTGATCATCTGAATTTATAAAAAGCCTTAAACTAAATTAAACCAAGCCATAGCCCGAACAAGGCAAACATCGCACCGGCAAGCCAAAAACGAATCACAATCTTTGGTTCCGGCCAACCCTTATTTTGGAGATAGAGATGAAGAGGCGCAACTTCAAACAGTTTTTTACCTCGGATTCGCTTAGAAGCTAATTGCAGAAGTGATGAGAGCGCTTCGACTACAAAAACTCCCCCAATGATGGCCAGCGCAATTGGTTTACCCAAAATCAGTCCGGCAACGGCAAGTGTTGCGCCAAATGAAAGCGACCCCACATCCCCCAACCAAATGCGAGCCGGATAGACGTTGAAGTACAAAAAGGCCAAAAGTGCCCCAATCCAAAGCCCGATAAATATTGATAAAGTCGAGTCCAAAATAGCATCAGACAGGACCAAAAGCGCAAAGAGGCATATAACGAGTAGTCCGGACGATAAACCATCGAGCCCGTCCGAAATATTGATGGCATTGGAAAATGAAACGATAAACAAAGTGGCAAATGGAATATAAAGCCATCCAATGTGGAAAATATCCACAAACCTGACGTTTACAATATCTATCCCCAAACCAAAATAAAGCATTAGCGATATCCCAAGCGCCAAAGTTATTTGTAAAAGAAACTTTACCCAAAACCTCAAACCCCAGAAACCAGACCTTTGCAGACCAAAAGTTTTGCGCAAATCATCGATAAGCCCCAAGACCCCAAAGGAAACAAAAGTAAAAAGCAGCACAAAAATTTCTTTCTCAAGCGGATAGACTGTCGTGTATTCAAGCTGCATAATTTTGCCAAGTTCACCCACAAGCAAAAAAAGTATTGTCACAATAGCAATTACAAGCGCTCCACCACCCACCGGCGTGCCTACTTTTCCTGAATGCAACCGGTCAAAAATAGGCGTTAGCGAATGAAAGATGTCGCGTGTTTTTTGTTTTTGTCTTTGGAATTTGAGCGAATAAAGAAGATTGATAAAAGGAACCAGAAAAATACTGATTACTCCGAAAGACAAAAGGATTAAAAATAAAATTTGATTCATATAGTTTTATATTTAGATCGTCAGATCGCAAGCGTGAAACTTCCTTTGAAACTAGATCCTGTTTCGCTTAATTCTAGTCCAAATTTGCGTTGGTTTAAAGTAAGGTAAGTTTGGTAACAACTTCGGAAAGCTTCATACCATGTGATCCTTTTACTAAAACAACATCAGACTTGCCCAGATTTTTGGACAAGTAACTCACCAACTCGGTTTTGGAATCAAATAATTTAACCCGCTTGTTGCCTTTGGCCGCACTGGCAGTAAATTTGACGGAGTTGCCCCACAAGGCAAGCTCGTCAAAGCCATATTTATCAAAAAGTTGGGCAAGCCTTTCATGCTCCACCTTTTCCAATTCCCCAAGCTCAAGCATATCCGAAAAAACTACGACTTTTTTGCCTGGTGTTTTAATATCGGCAAGCACATCCATGGCCGCAATTACAGCCGATGGGCTTGAGTTGTAGACATCAGAAATTATCGTAAATCCTTTTTTGGTTTTTAAGATATTTAGTCTATTTTTCGGCGCCTCAACACTTCCGAGATTTAAAATAACTTTAACGGGATTGACTTTCAAATGCATTGCCACTCCAAAAGCAATCGCAGCAAGGTAAGCATTATGCTTACCCACTAGGGCTAACTTGACCGGATACTTTTTTCCTTGAAAAACAATATTAAAAGTAGAGCCCTCAATATCCTGCTTAAAATCAGTAACTGCCACTTCGCCGCCTGCTCCGACCAACATTTTTAGTCCTTTTTGTTTTTTAACCAGATCCACTAAATCCTTTTCATCATTAGGAACAATGGCTAGATCGGACTTTTTTAAATAATTAAAGATCTTGATTTTTTCAGCAAAAACGCCCGCGCGGTTCTTGAAAAACTCGGTATGGGTAACCGATATCTTGGTTATGATGGCAATATTGGGTCTAACAAGTGAGAGGTAATAATCCATTTCACCTGGATACTCGACTCCCATCTCAACAATGAGCATTTTATTGCCAGGCCTGAGCCGCAGCATCGTGTGAGGAATATTAAAAATCGGATCGAGATTGTCACTCGTTGCGATTGGGCCTAAATCAGCAAGGGCTGCCTTTAAAAGTCTTTTGATCGTTGTCTTACCGACACTGCCGGTAATTGCAACAATTGTTCCACGAAAAATCAATTTCAACCACACCCGGGCTAAAAAATTGATACTAATATGATAGGGCCTTTTCCAGACAGGAATGCTTCGCTGGACAGCAAAATCGTCACGAACAGCTTGAAATATATCCACGTCAGTCTACTCTTTTAATTTTGGCGCCGAGTGAGGCAAGGCGTTTGTCGATTTGCTCATATCCTCGGTCAATAAATTCAATTTGATCGATGTGGCTTTCACCTGTGGCACAAAGGGCTGCAATTAGTAAGGCCATTCCAGCGCGCAAATCGGGTGTGTCCATTTTTTTAGCCCGCAACTCTTCCGGTCCGTAGACAACTACCCGATGGGGATCGGCAATCGTAACAGCCGCCCCCATCGACATTAGTTTGTCGACAAAAAACATGCGCGATTCGTACATCCAATCATGCAAAAGCGTTACCCCGTTACTTTGGGTGGCAAGGACAATGAGTGGTGACATTAAATCAGTTGGGAAAGCCGGCCAGATGCCTGTAGTGACTTTACCGGCTGATTTGAGCTTGGAGGGCAAGACTTTTAAATCCTTATCGTCCAAATCATATTCAACACCAAAACGATCAAGAACTGACAAAATACTTCCCAAATCGTCGATTTCCACACCCTTTATTCTCACTTCTCCACCTGTGACAGCGGTAACGATGGCAAAAGTCCCCACCTCTATGTGATCGACACGAACTGCGTGAATAGCTCCCGATAGTTTTTTGACTCCGGTTATGCGAAGCAGGTTGCTACCAATTCCGTCAATTACAGCACCCATTTTGACCAAAAATTCACACAAGTCGGCAACATGTGGCTCACAAGCGGCGTGCCGGATAATTGTTTCGCCTTCAGCCAGTACTGCCGCCATAATCGTATTTTCGGTAGCTGTGACCGAGGCTTCTGATAAAAATATATCGGCGCCTTCGAGATGTGAGGCTTTTCCAACATAATCTTCCTTGGTAGTTACTACCTCGGCTCCGAGCATATAAAGCGCGTCAAAATGCACCCCGATTGGCCGTCTGCCAATAATACATCCGCCAGGATGCCTCATTTGAGCCTTACCCATTCGCGCCAAAAGCGGTCCAAAAAAGAGAATCGAAGCGCGCAGTTTAGAAACAAGTTCGCCATCAAGTTCGTGCTTTTTGATGTTTTTACAACTTATCTTGAGAGTATCGGTCCCAACGCCCTTGACTATGGCACCCAAATCTTCCAAAAGCCTGGCCATTGCATCCACATCAGAGATAAGCGGTACGTTGGTGAGCGTACATTCATCCTCGGTCAAAACACACGCGGCCATTTGCGCCAAAACAGCGTTTTTGTTGCCTTTTACTTTGATATCTCCCTTTAGCTTATGACCACCCTCAACAATAAAATGTGACATTAGTCTTCCCCCATTAAAAATATTTCTTCGCGTAATTCAATTCCAAATTCTTTTTTTGCTCTGTCTTTTACCATTGTAATCAATTTCATCACATCTTGTGACTTACCATCGCCAAGGTTTATAAAATAGTTGGCGTGTTTGTCAGATATCTGGATATTGCCGCTTTTTTCGCCCTTCAAACCCATTCGCTCGATCAAATACCCGGCCGAGGTAGTCAGAAGTGGTGTTGCCAAACGCAGCGCATCCACGTGATCAAAATTGCGAAAGACACAGCCAGAACAGGCTACTCCAACTGGCTGAGTCTCATTACGATAGGTCAACTGTTTAGTCGCTTCTTCCCACATGGCGTGCGGATCGGCCACTCTTTTGAGTCTAAAGACAGCTGACAAAACAATCTCGCCGGTATTTTGAATCTCTGACTGATCATATCCGAAGTTAAAATAATTGCCATCGACATCCCTGGTGTTGCCTTCCTTATCAAGAAGGGTCGCTTGAGAAACGCTGTTGCCAATAAATTCATTTAAGTAGGGTCTAAAATGTGAATTGATTTTAAGCCCACCGCCAACGGTCCCCGGCACGGAGAGTAAAAACTCGAGACCTTTAAGCCCCTCGTCAATTGTAAACCTCGCAAGTCTATTCATTGACGTTCCGCTCTCGGCTTGGACATAAATCTCACCGACGGCCTTTTCGTCATTTTTAATTGCACCCTTGATCCCGGCGATTTTGATTCCTTCTGCCCGATTTTTGACAACCAGTCCAGGTAGTCCTTTATCAGAGATAAGCACATTGGCTCCCCCCCCAATTACGGTAAAGGGGAGTTTGTTATCGATGGCCAGTTTAATTGCCTTGACAAGCTCATCGGTTGTCAGTGCTTCAAAATAAATCTGAGCCGGTCCGCCGATGCGAAAATAGGTGTGAGCGGCCATGGGCTCGTCAAATTTGACCCTGCCGGGGCCAAACTGATCGCTAAATTCTTTTTTTATATCTTCGCTTAAAAGTTTCATATTTTTAAAGTTTTAGGAGAGCGGATAGTTATTGCGACAACGATTGCAATAACGTTTAGCTCTCGCAAAATCTATGCATTTTTTACCTTGTCATAGATTTTATAAATACTGCCCGCTCCCATTGTCAAAACAATATCGTAATTTTTAGCATCGGTTGCAACTATCTTGGCGGTTTCTTCAATAGTTCCCGAGTATTGCGCTCCGACGGCTTCTGCTAACTCGACCGCTTTTTTTTGAAGGTCTCCTTTTTCCCTCGCACCGAAAATATCAGTTATCATGACTTTATCAAAGTTGAGTGATTTTAGCGATTTTTTGAAATCATCAAAAAACATCTCAACTCTGGAAATCGTGTGTGGCTCAAGGACCAAAAGCAGTTTTTTACCCGGATATTTTTTGGCTAAAGCCGCAGCAGTTGTGGCGATTGTATAAGGCTGCACAGCATAGTCGTCATAAAATAAAGCCTTACCAATTTTGCCTTTTTCCTCAAGCCTACGGCCAAGACCGCTAAATTTGGAAATCGAACTTTTTGCATCAGAAATATTTAATCTTAACTCCTGGGCAACGGTTAGAGCTGCATCGGCATTTTCCTGCCTAAAATCTCCAATGATTGAGAGTTTGGACTTACCAAAGTTTTCAATTTTAACAACGACGACACCTTTTGTATCTCGTATCAGCTCATCAAACTCAGCACCTTTGGGAATGATCAATATGCCGCCGGGCTTAATGTTGGCGATAAATTTTTTATATGAACCAATAAGTTCATCTTTTGTCTTGAAAAAATCAGGATGATCCCAGGCAATGTTTAAAATGACGGCAATATCAGGCTGATAATGTAAGAAATTATTATTGTACTCATCGGCTTCGCAGACAAAATATTTAGAGTAACCCAGTCGAAAATTGGTTCCCCAATCCAAAACTTTGGCACCGATTTCACAAGTTGGATTAAGATGAGCATCAATCAAAATCTTACTAATCATTGCCGTGGTCGTTGATTTGCCGTATGCCCCGGCAACCGCAATTACAAACTTATCAGCTTGCAAAAACTTGCCTTGAAATTCTTGCCAACTGATAACCGGAATCTTTTGTTTTTTAGCATCGGCAACCTCTTCATTTTTGGGACCTAATCGCTCAATTGCTGGGGAAGTAACCAAAAGGCCGACATTGTGCAAATGTTTGGGCGAGTGTCCGACTGAAATTTTAATGTCTGACTTGTCCAAATAGGCCGAATCTTCTGACATGTCACATCCGGTGACATCATAGCCAAGACCTTTAGCAATCTGGGCAACAGCGGATGCACCCGCTCCACCAATACCCATAAAATGTACCCGCTTGGCCAGCTTTTTATTGGCCTGCGCCAACTGCTCAGGATTATTGACCCCGTGCCACTGATTCTCCGAGATTTTAAATGGCGTCACTTTGTCTTTAGCCTCAATGCCGATTTTAATTAGATCAACAAGATAATACTCACCCGTTACCGGCGATTTTTGGACTTTTTTAATATTTTTTTGAATCCAATTGTGATCAAAAACATAGGCCCCAGCATTGACCTCTTTAATGCCCCTGACCACATCGGTGGCATCCTTTTCCTCAACAATGCCCAAGATATTTCCGGTCTCATCGCGTACAACCCTGCCAAGCCCGGTTGGGTCCCCGATATCGAGCGTTGCAAAAGTCAGCGTGTTCTTACCCTTTGTATGACTCTTAAGTAAATTACTAAGTACTTCAGACTCATAAAAAGCACTGTCGTCACCACTCACAATTAATACGTTTTCGATATCTTTATTAAGAAGCGGAAGAGCCGCGGCAGCCGCATCGGCTGTGCCTAATTGATTCTTTTGCAAGGCAAACTCAACACCATACCCGGCAAGCGTTTTTTTAACCATTTCGGCCTGATACCCGACAACCACGATGATTTGATCAGGTTCCACCTCGCGCACCGTGTCTAGGCTGCGCTCGATCATTGTGCGGTTACCTATTTTATGAAGAACCTTTGGCAAAGGTGACTGCATGCGTTTACCTAAGCCCCCAGCCAAAATTATGACTGCGTTATGCATATCTGATTTTTCTAAGAATTGCGCGCGAAGCCTCTTTTTGGTCGCTCCAAGGAAGCTCCCTTTTACCATCCATATTGATAGATTTTTCGTGGCCTTTACCAAGAAGAACGACTGTATCGCCGCTTTTGGCTAACGTTCCGATGGCGTATTCAATCGCCTCGGACCTATTAGCAATCTTAAATAAATTTTTACCTAATTTCCCACCCGCTTTTTTGGATCCGGATGCAATCTGACTCATAATTGAGGCCACATCCTCACCCCTTGGGTCCTCGGCAGTAAGTATGACAACGTCGGCAACAGACGAAGCCGCCTGCCCCATCAGCGGTCTTTTGGAGATATCCCGCTTACCGGCAGCTCCAAAGACCGCAATGACGCGACCCTTGGTCTTTTTCTTTAGAGCAGTTAAAGAGCTGCTGATTCCGTTGGGCGTATGGGCAAAATCAACATAAACTTTAAATCTCTGTCCATGATCGATCCTCTCAAGCCGGCCCGGGATTCCGTTAAATTTAGACAAAGCGCGCAAAATGACATTTTCAGGCACACCCACAAGCTCGGAAACGGCCATTGCAGCCAAAGCGTTGGATAAATTAAATCGACCCTCCAAAGGGATAGAAAGTTTGACCTTGCGCATATTAAAATCAGTTGCCTGAAAGAGGGAGTAGGTAAAAATTCTACCCGGAATGAACCTTTTGATGTGATTGTAAGAGGCATCATCGTAGTTAAGAATGCTAGTTTTGGCATTTTTAAAGAGCTTAGCCTTGGAACGGATGTAATTTTTGATATTTTTGTGATAATCGAGGTGCTCGTGAGTGATGTTTGTAAGCACTGCCACTTCAAAGTTGATTCCAGCGACTCTATGCTGATCAAGGGCGTGAGAAGTCACTTCCAAAACAACATATTCGACTCGCTTACTTGCACAGTCGCTTAAAAACTTTTGGATATACCTGGAGCTTGGAGTGGTCGTATGAAAGCCAGTTTCGACAAAATCCCCGTCAATTGAGGCTCCAATTGAGGATAAAATAGCCACGCGGTAGCCTGCACTTTTTAAAATGTGACCAATCATATGCACGGTGGTGGTTTTGCCGTCTGTGCCTGTTACACCGATTATTTTTAGTTTTGCGCCGGGATTGCGAAACGAAGCTACTGCAATCTGGGCCTCGAAAAGATGAATTAAGTTTTTGATCTTTCGAAACATATTTAATCCAAGCCTGTATTATATCCTATAACAGTGTTATTATCAAATATATTAGGCTTGAGCGGGCAGATTTTGGGGCAGGATCTGAATATTAGCATAATCAACTTAAATTCGCATTTTTTCTCATAATGAAGCTATTGTGGCTTGATTCCCCTAATTGCCAAGATTTCCTTTGCAATATCAAAAAAGGTCGGTGCAGCGGTTTCTGATCCAAAAATAGACGAGGTAGGCTCAACAAACCTTACTAACATGATAAATTGAGGGTCTTTGGCAGGCGCAAAGCCGATAAACGACGCTATTGTCTTTGTTGGATCATAATGCCCGGCAATTGGAATCTGAGCCGTACCTGTTTTACCTGCAAATGAGTAGCCTTTGGGCTTATAAAACTGTGCCTCGCCCTTATCAACGGCGTTGACCATCATTTCGGTCACGGTTTGAGCTGTTTCTGATTTGATTATTTGCTGAGATTTGGTCGGCGCGGTGTGAATTATCTTATCCCCATCAATTATCTGGGAGACAATATAAGGTTGTTTAAGAAATCCGCCATTGGCAATGACTGATACTGCCTGGATCATCTGCACCGGTGTCACCGCCAAACCCTGGCCAAACGAGGCTGTTGCCAGGTCAATATTGGCCCATTGCCCCACCGGCCGTAAGATACTTGAAGTTTCACCCTCCAGATCAATCCCGGTTGATTTTCCAAAACCAAACTTTTTAATAAAATCATAAAATTTGTCTTTGCCCAAGACTTTTGAGATAAAAACCATTCCGATGTTATCTGAATGCTCCAAAACCTCGGTCATGGTCGAGTTGGGATGATACTGATTGTTCCAGGTTTTGACTGTATAGCCATCAATTGTCGCCGGACCATCGCAGATATTACAAATTGTGTCTGGTGTCACCAAGCCCTGATCGATTGCCGAAGCCATCCCCACCACTTTAAAGGTCGAGCCAGGCTCGTAGGTATCCCCGACAAGCGGGTTTTTATAAAGCGAGGCATCATAACTATCCCATTTGGCCGGGTCATACGAGGGTGAGTTTGCCATAGCCAGAATCGCTCCGGTTTTGGGATCGGCCACAATCACCGAGCCTAGTTTGGCCCCATATTTGGCAACAGCCAAAGCTAGTTTTTGCTCGACCGTGTACTGAATACTGCGATCAATCGTTGTTTTGAGCGTGCGGCCATCAGTCGGATCAATCCCAAAATAGCTGGCGGTCAGGATTGGGTTACCAAAAGCGTCCTTTTCCTCTTTAATTTTACCCGGCCTACCCTTTAACTGGCTATCATAGTACCCTTCGAGGCCAAAATAGCCTTTATCATCGCCAAAATCATCCTTACCGACAAAGCCCAAAAGTTGGGCCGACATCGAACCTTCGGGGTAATATCTCGTCTGATCAGGCGTAAACCCGATGCCTGCTAGTTTCATGCTCTCAATCGTCTCTTTATCCGATTTGGACACTTTTCGGGCTAACGATATCCAAACTTTATCTTTTTGAGACAAATTAGCCTCAAATGTCTTTTTGTAATCCTCAAACTTTTGCGCCTCAGCTTTCTTTTCCTCATCGGTCTTCTCAACGCCGGGCTTATCGATCACTTTATTCTGATATTTATAGAGAATTGAAGCTAATTTATTGGTAATTTCTTTAGGAGTGACTTTGAGATCAGGAATTGAGGCATAGACCAAGTAGGCAGTCTCACCCATCGCCAGGACCGATCCATCGGCTGAAAGTATTCTGCCGCGGGCTGCAGGAATTTGGGCACTTGTTAAGTGCTGACGCTCAGCAATTGCCGCATATTTTTCAGCCGACACGACTTGCCAGCTAAAAAGCCGGAGAATCAACAATAAACAGATGGCGGCAAATACTATACCGACAATTTTGATTCTCAGATCGATATTTTCCATAATTACAATTTTAATTGTAACAAGTAACTAGCAACACAGGTGGGATCTTTTTCTGAATTCTTACTACTTATTGCCTATCACTTATCACTTAAGTGAAGCAAGCGGTAATGGGGTTAAAAATGAAGTATTAGGAGTCTCAACAAGGCCTGCTTGGCGGGATTTGGTGGTAATGTTGGCAAGCGATCCGAGCTCGGCCACTTCTTTTTCCAGATCCCGATTGGATTGCTCCAACGACACAATCGAAGCATGAGTCTTGGATACTTGGGAGCCGTAAGTTGCCAGCCAATTAGAAAGCGCCAATTGGGCTAAAAACATTACAAAGGCCAGGGCCGCTAAGGCAATAATAATTTTTCTTAAATTGTCGGTTTGAGCCACAGAATGGACTCGAACCTCATGATGGCTTCGAACGGGCAGCATTAATGTTTCCAAGGAGACAAACAAGTTTTTCTCCTTTGGGTTTCCTCTTTTCTTTAAGTTGTTAAAGTTTTCCTGGCAAAGCCAGATAAAACTTTGGTTTTCAAACTTTTTCTGCGGCTCTCAAACGTGCGCTTCTAGACCGCCTGTTAGTATTAATTTCCTCATCCGAGGCTTGAATAATTCCATCGGTAATCTTTTTCAAGCTAGGATTATCCATAAACTTTTTGACGATTCTGTCTTCGAGTTCATGGAAGGAAATTACTACCAATCTTCCACCTGGTTTAAGTATTAAAAGTGCACTCGCCAGTCCCGCTTCCAGATTCCCCATCTCATCGTTGACCGCGATCCGCAGAGCCTGAAAGACTTTGGTCGCCGGGTGGATCTTGCCCCGGTCCCTGACAGACTTGACTGATTCTACAATCCCCGCCAGCTCACCCGTCGTCTCGATCTTGCCTACTTTACGGGCGCTGACAATAGCGTCAGCAATGACCCTACTAAACTTTTCTTGACTGTATTTATTAAATAATTCATTTAATTCATTCTTGCCTAGTGCATTTACCAGATCGGCTGCCGTGACGCCCAATTTCGGATCCATTCGCATATCTAGAGGCGCGTCTTTCCCAAAGCTAAATCCTCTTGATCCCTCATCCATTTGATGTGAAGAGACCCCTAGATCCAAAATCACCCCATCTACTTGCCTAAACCCATTCCTTTTAGCAATCTCAGATACATTGGCAAAATTTCCGCGAGTTAGTGTTAAATCCTCGGTTTTGAGAGTCAAATCCGCATTTAACTCCTTTCCCATTCCAAACCTCTCTGCAGTACGTTGTAATGCCTCGGGATCCTGATCGATTGCCAGCACCTTACCACCGGCTTCTAATATTAGCCTCGTGTGTCCACCGTCACCGACAGTACCATCAATATAAATTCCACCGGGTCTAATGTTTAAATACTTAAGTGTTTCAGCGGGTAATACGCTGATATGATAATTAGAATTTGACATTGGATAGTTCCTTTGTTGCTTTCAGCCACAAATCTTGGCTCCAGATCTCAAAATGATCCCCCGCACCTACTACAACAACTTCCTCATCTAAGTGAGCATAATCTTTCAAATCTTGTGGGATAACCAACCTACCTTGCGAATCGATTGGGACATATTGAGCGAAACCAAAAAGATAACGGCGTATCTGACGTGATTTTTCATCCGATATTGGGCTTTCAAGGTGCTTTGCTGATTCCACTTCCCAGCCTTTCCTGTCATAACCAAAAACACATTGTTCAAAGCCTTGCGAGAGAATTACTTCGTCAGCACTAAGGCCCTGCCTTAATTTTTTTGGTA
>Ga0209515_10000975_pt1 | contig 49396 bp, 58 predicted proteins | sample Subgroupgradi54m_FD_187454 | JGI IMG/M metagenome (GOLD analysis project Ga0209515, IMG submission 187454) | Subsurface groundwater microbial communities from S. Glens Falls, New York, USA - GMW60B uncontaminated upgradient, 5.4 m (SPAdes)... ... | reverse complement strand
AAAAGGAAAAACTCTCACCGCATACGCTCAGGCATACTTTTGCGACGACACTTTTGAAGCAGGGTGAAAATCTTCTGACCATCAAAAAACTTTTGTCTCACCGCAACCTGCGCACCACCGAACGCTATCTGCACATCCATGACCAAGACCTTCGCAGCGCCGTCGGTAAGATTGATTTAGCAACGGGATAAACCCTTCAGAGGTAAACTTGCCGATGTCGTTTTCCATGTTTTCACATAAATACTTTCCAAGGGTCGGGGATGGACACGAGGGGGGATAGGTGTACTTCTCTGGAGTCTCATGCAGTCAAAATTCTATGAATGCAAATCCAATTTTTCATTGACAAATTTTTAAAAGAATTCTTTTTGGAGAATAAATTACTTGAACAAAAGAGGAGAATGATTATAATGTTTTATAATGTTGGGAGAAAAAACAAATGAGTGATTACATGACAATAAAAGAAGCGGCGGAATTCTTAAAAGTTACCGGTCAAACTCTGCGCAATTGGGACAATCTGGGAAAACTCAAACCTTACCGACATCCGATGAACAATTATCGCTTGTACAAAAAGGCTGATCTAATTAAAATCCTTAAATCCATCAAGAAAAAATGAACCCCTCTCCTATCAAATATTTTCTTTACGCCCGTAAGTCTTCCGAAAGCGAAGATAAACAGGTTGCATCTATCCCCTCTCAAATTGACGAACTCAAACGGCTGGCCGAAGAAAGAAGCTTGACCGTTGTTAATATTTTCACCGAGGAGAAATCAGCCAAAGCCCCCGGGCGTCCGGTATTCACGCAAATGATTGAAGCCATTCACAAAGGCGAAGCCAACGGAATTATTTGCTGGAAGCTGGATCGTTTGGCCCGCAACCCGATTGACGGCGGGACGATCAACTGGCTTTTACAGCAAGGCACCATTCAGCACATACAGACCTTCCAGCGCGGCTATTTGCCCACTGACAACGTTTTAATGATGGGACTTGAGTTTGGCATGGCCAATCAATTCGTTTTAGATTTAAGTGTCAACACCAAACGAGGAATGAGAAAAAAAGTTGATGATGGCTGGTTCCCTCACAAGCCGCCAATCGGATATTTATGCAATAAACACAAACTGCCGGACATTCCCCCGATTTTCAAAGATAAAGACACGTTCGCCATTGTCAAACAGCTTTGGGACACCATTCTCACAAAACGATGTACGGTGAATCATGTTTTCAAATTGGCTAATGATTTAGGATTAAAAACTCACTCCGGGCGTCGGCTCACCGAGGGCCAGTGTCATTTGATGCTTCGCAATCCTTTTTATTACGGATGTTTCAAATGGAAAGACGGCGTTTACAAAGGCAACCATGAACCCATGATCAGCAAACAGCAATTTGACGACGTTCAAGCGATTCTTGAAGGGCGGATTCACACGTGCTCACAAAAACATATTTTCGCTTTTACTGGCCTCATCCGGTGCGGGGAATGCGGTGCCGCTATTACCGCCGAGAATAAAACGAAGCACCAGAAAAACGGCAACGTCCATCATTACACATATTATCGTTGCACGAAAAAGATTAAGCGAGACTGTTCTCAAATGCCTATCCGGTCAGACGAACTTGAAACACAAATCGCTAATGTTTTAGAAAAAATTGAAATCCCCTCTTCTTTCCGCCAATGGGCGATCAAACAACTCAAAGCCGATCAGTCCAGTGAAAACCAAGACCAAAAAGAAATTGTTGATGCTCATCGTAAGGCATGGGATGCCTGTAAACGAAAACTTGATGCGTTATTTGATCTTCGATTAAGCGGTGAAGTCAACGCGGAAGAATTTTCCCGGCACAAAGAAAAACTTCTTCAAGAAATGCGCAAATACGAAGAGTTACTGCGTGACACAAATAATCGCGTGGAAACATGGCTGGAACGTGCGGAGAAAATGCTGGAATTTGCCGAGACCGCTAAAAAAAGGTTTGAACTTGGCGAGCTGGAAGATAAACGGGAAATTATGGCGACTCTTGGTTGGAACCCGTCGCTGTTAAATAAAAAACTGTCAATCCCTCTCACCAAACCGCTTGAACTGGTCGGAGAAGTCGCTCCTGAAGTGCAAGCGCTTCATAAACGGTTGGAACCTCATCATCCTATTGAAAACATTGAGGCTTATGAGAAATCTTATGCCAAAAATGAAAAATGGGGTCCTTCCTGTTGTCCCCTGCGAACCATAGGCATAACTTCAGCGTAAAATCTTTTATCTGAAGGTGCTATAGAGGAAGAACCTGATGCTTTTAAATCGGTTTCTTTTGAATTATTCTGTCCTTTATCATGTGGTTTTACAGCAAATTTACCCTTCGAAGTCTTCAAAACTTTTTTATTATAACACTCATTTGCTATTTTTTGTAACGTCTCATTCCAGAGTTCCGCATTTTGGCCATCAGCAAAAGGTCTGCCGAAAAGTGCAATTTTTAACCTCCCAATTCCTTTTTTCCTATCTGTTATATAGCAAATAACGGTATTTATTAATCGAGGTATGATGGTTTGAATTCGCTCTTTCTTCTCCTGGTTCATTAAGTAAAAATCATTAAAGAGCTGCAATGTCTTGATATATTCATGTGCAGTTCCAGTTTGAATATTTTCCGCCTGAAGTTCCTGCTTAAGGCGTCTTTCTTCCAATACCAAATCCTCCTCTTCCAGATTCAGCATTTCAAGCTTTTGTCTGATGGCGTCTAGTTTTGACATTCCTTGATCGGCCAGGATATCCACCAAATTAGAACTCTTAGTACGAACATTTTTAAGGCTTGATTGAACTCGTTCTAAATCTACCTCTAATGTATTTATTGTCGAAGCAGAGGTTAGATTCGCTCCTCGAACGATCTCTTCTACGACCTTCATGTCCAAACGTAGATGTCTCAATATGTCGACAATGGCATTATCAATCGCTATAGCTGATAAATAAATGAGCTCACAATCGATGCCATGCGTTTTATAGGCATTCATACACATATAGTAAGGGTAATATTTTCCTCCCCTACCAGTCGCAGGCCGGGCAATCATACTTGAGCCACATTGACTGCATTTAAGTAAACTTTTAGCCAAATAAATATATTTTTGGCTTGAGGCGTTTGAGCTATGATTGCTTAATCTATTTATCTTAAAAATTTTTTGAATTATTCCATGTACTTCTGGTGAACGCAGAGGTGGCCAGTTACCATCAAAACACTCGCCTTCATGGGCCTGGCGCGCTGTATAACGAATATTTTGAAGAATTCGTGATACTTGAGGTTTTGAATATGTCTTCCCACGAGGAGATTTATAACCTTTTTTATGAAGTGCATCAATAACCCTATTAACACTCTTTACCCTCAGATATATTCGATCAATGAATTGAACATGTTTCTTATAAACAGGATCAAGCTCAAAGGTAGTCTTACCATTTTCATCACTAAATTTACGATAACCCACAGGTGGTGGCCCGATTGGTCTTCCTTGATTTAGATGTCGTTTAATGGTCTCAATGCTATATTGCGCAATGCGCTCTGCTTGCCACTGAGCAAGATTCGCATGGTTGCGCATAATCATCTGCCCGTCGGGAGTTGAAGTATCAATATCTAAATCAAGACAGACAAGAGCGACTTCGTTATCACTAAATTCTGCAGAAATTTCTATATAATCTTTTACATTTCTGGCAATACGATCCAACTTTGTGACTACAACCACATCAATAAGTTTTAATTTTGCTAATTCGAGTGCTTTTGCTAAACCTTTTCTTCCTTCCCTTTTCGTTGCCGTACGACCCTTCCTATTTCCTTCTTGATCTTCATTCTCAACAAAAACTTGAACAAGTTCCCATTGCTGCGGAGCGTGCAAACTAGATTTAGATTTAACCCAATTCGCAAGGATATCTTTTTGATGGTCTAAAGATTCACCTATTTTCTTGGCTTGTTTATCCGTCGAAACACGAGCAATTCCAAAAACACGTACCTTCTTAGAATTTTTGAAACTATGTATTGTGGTAATCTGTCTCCAACGAGACGTTTTGGTAGTCATGCGTTTATCCCCATAATAAAACCGTCCTTTTATTTCGTTTGGGTAACATTATAATATAATTTAAGACTAATGGAATTTTTATTTTCGTCAACCATTTTCTACATGATGTAAATTGTGAATTTGCTTTGCAATACTATCCTTTTGGGAAGCCTCTCGACATGATTCGGCCCATAGCAGACTAAATGTTTCTATTAAGTCTCTGAGCCTTTCTTCTTCGGATAAATTGGAATAGGGATTACTTGGATTATTATCCAGGGAGGGATCAGAACCAGAGGGAACAATCTCTACCGTAAAAAAACGAATAACTTTTCCTAACTTTTTCTGCTTCGACATATTGTACCGTCCATAACGGATGAATCGTTCGCATCAAAATTTTCCTGATTTACTCATTGAAGATAACTGTTGCTATTTTGTTATCATTAATCAAAGCATCTACTTTTTTCTTACGATCAACTGCCGCTCTTTTTGCTTCCGCTTTTAATGATTCCTTTACTTCTGGTGTATGAAAAAAATAGGCGTATAAAAATGCGTGGACAAGTTTTTCGACTTTATCAACCTTGTGTGATAATAAAGTATTAGATTCTTTAATACTGTTAGCCAGAGTCTCTTTGATTGATTCGATCAAGGAAAGTACATTTGAAATGCCGGTTCGATCCTTGCCGATTAATTTCAAAACTTCCTTATTATCTACCTCCATCTCGGCTAAAGTTAGTCCGGCGGTCCTTAAAAATTCTGATACGGTTGTCCCTTGTCCTTGAGCCAACGTTTCAAAGAGCTTGTTTTCCTGAAAAGAAACCCTGATTCCGATTATTTTACCTTTTTGGATAGATTGTTGTCCCATGATTTCAGCCCTCCCAATAATAATTTGAAAATTTAGTTCCTATCTGTTATATTATGGCCAGGTGGCATGGACGCTGTAGGACGTACGGGCCTATCTCCAGGGTCAAAACCCTGTGTGTCCATGTCACCTTTTTTATTTCTTTAACCCGTTAGATAAATTTTTTTCGATTAGTTTTTTATGGTCAATGGCTTGGATTGTAATTCGGACTCCTGGTTTCAAATTCTCCAACCTCGTCTGATCCAAATCCAGCAACACTAACCTTTTTTCCGAATACAGAATAATCTTGTAATGTACTTCGGATATCTTCCCCGCTGACAATAACCATCCTGAAATCCTTTGGCCACTCTTCAATTCCATTTCTTCGACGGGTTTCTTAAAAACATCCTGAAGCTGCATTAGTTGATCCTTTTCCAAACAGTGTGTCAAAATGGAATAAAAATTACCTGTTACCTCGTATAGTGAAATTAATTTGTTTATTTTTGTTTTGGTATCCTTCTCAACGATAACTTTTAAAAACCGGCCACTTTCTAATTGTCCTAAAAGTGCATAAACTGTGACGAATGAGGATTTCACCGTTTTATCGAATATATCGTCGACCGTTTCCAGGATTTGTTTTGCATTTGGAATTTGACGAAGGCGCGATAGAGCATCGGTATAATTGCTTTGTTGTGTCTTCCCGATCAAGTGCTTGAAAACTTTATTGCTGATTCTTACCTTCTCGCCTCTTAAAGCCGGTGAATTTTTCTCGTTATTTCTCCATTCTCGAAGAAAATCCTTTGCCAATCGGTAAACCCTTCGATATCCGCCTTTAAAGGAAAGATCGGGGAAAACCCTTAGTTTTTTTACTTCGAATTTTAAAATGTCGGAACTATTCTCGCCGTTCATAATCACTTTCCCCATTAAATACCAAAACAGGCTTGACCAGACCTTCAACAGGTACTGCACCCCAATACCGTGAATCCCAGCTATTCGGTTTATGATTCGACATAAGCCAGTATTCATTTTTCTTTACGATGTAATGCCCATTGGCATAAAAAACTTTTAATGGTCTTTTACTTGAATCCAATTCCCAAATACGATATCCATCGACAAGTTTTCCATTTATAAAGATTAACCCCGTATTAAAGCTGAGCGTATCGCCTTCAATAGCCATGACTCTTTTCAAAACAGGTTGAATACCCGTTGAACAAAGTCCCCTTCTCAAATATCCTCGTTCTAACCCATACCAAGCAATCTCCTGAGAAAGACAAGTTATTGCGAAGGAACCTTTTTTCGGCTTCTCATTGATTCTTTTGTAAATTCCTGCTGGCATACTGTTGTCAAAAAGATTGATGTAGAATCCGTTTTTTATAATCAACACAATCAATCCTAAAATCAACGACCAGGCAATTAAGTACTTGTAATGTAAATTTTTCATCGAGTTTAAAAGGATATCCCTTCATTGTTATCTACAATTTTTTCGCCAGACAAAGGCTCTTCACTTATTTCATATAGTTCCATTTGATTGCTCTCTTGGGTATCTGACGGAATATTTTTTAATTTATTGCTTTTAAAGTCCTTTGCGGATTCGGGCGGCCTTTCTATGTATTTTGGAAAACCCAAATCAACTGGATTGACTTCAAATTTATCGGATCTTTTAGGAGATGGGATTTTGGAGCGGGCATTGAGTTCTTTATCCTGATAATATTTAATTTTTTTTCCATAAATCGGAGACATGTTGGCAACAAAAATAAGTGTGTCGTCCGCTGGAAGGCGCATCGCTTCATCTATCATCAATAGCGGTCGTTGAGTTTCCTGGAGCGCCTCAGATATATTTGGCATCACAATTTGAGTGCGTTTGCCCGCTTGATTCCTAGACAATTTTGTTACCGTCCGAATCCCTGCCATCTGAGAGAGGTCTTTTGCTGTTTCTAATTTATTTGGAGCATAAGCAATGCGAACATGACAATTACCTGTAATAGACTCTTCTCTGCCATAAGTGGTGTACAGTTGAGTTAGGTCCTGCAGAATTATAAAAGCTTTTAATCCGTATGCTGCCATATAGGCGATGGATTCCTGAATGAACTCCAATTTTCCTAATGAGGAAAATTCATCAAGCATAAGAAGAAGATGGCGCTCCGGCTTAGGGGTAGGGTCATCACCCTGTTTAAGTTTCACCTGTTCAACCAATCGATACATCATTTGGTGCAACATCATCCTAATTAATGGCCGTGTACGATTAATATCCGATGGTGGAATGACCAGATAGAGACTAACGGGGTGAGCAGAATCAATAAGGTCACGGATTCGAAAATCCGAACTGCCTGTGTTAGCGGCAACAATCGGATCACGATAAAGTGCTAGAAAACTCAAGGTCGTCGAAATAATTCCCGAACGCTCTTCCGGTGACTTATTGAGCATCTCCCTGGCGACATTGCTGACTACAGGATGTGTCTTGACGGGATATCCTGCACCGGGATTGGTCCATCCTCGTGTACCATCATAATCATGTGCCGTATCCAACATCCGTTCGAGTGTCTTTTCGATGGTGCTATCCGGATCAGAAAGAATGTTGGCAACTCCGGAAAGTGTCTTATTCCTTTCAGCATATAAAACGTGAAGTATGACGCCCGTCAGGAAATTGTAAGCGGATAACCGCCAATGGTCGTACTTCCCCTTACCATCGTAATCGACAATCATTTCCGCGATATTCTGAACATCTCTCACTTCATGAATTCCAAGACGCACTTCATACAACGGGTTGAACCCTGCACCTGTTCCATCGGAAGAAGTAGGATCAAATTTAATCACATCATTCTTTAAATGTTCCTTACGCCAGCCGGAAGTCAAATTCCAGTTCTCCTGACGGATATCGAGAACAATAACGCTTTGCTGCCAAGTTAATAAGTTAGGAACAACGAGCCCGACGCCTTTCCCGCTTCTTGTAGGCGCGAAGCAAATAATATGTCCCTCTCCGCCGTATCTAAGATATTCAATTTGTTTCTGTTGTTTATTTTCATAAGCGCCTATATATAAACCCATGCTGTTGCCAACAAGTCCTTGTGTTCGTATTTCTTGGTGCGTTGCCCAATGGGCACTCCCATGCACATCGGTAGTTTCGTGATTGTCACGAAACATATAATTGAGAACCGAAACAACTCCGAAGGAAACAATAATACTCGTCATCAACAAACCGAATGATTGCTTGAAAATATCCTGATATCCAACGTAACGCCCAAAACGCACCTGCCAGAGGAGAAGATTCAAGGGATTGTAAATGTGGTCTATGACAGGTTTGCCAAGGGCAGGAGAATAACGCATCTTGTAAGCTGAGTATTGCGTCGCCAAGGTTAGTCCGGTAATGATTCCTACCAGCGGGATCAAGATGAAAACCGCTGTTCGTATTCTTGTCGGTTTTTGAGGTAGACGGTAAAACATGATTCCCTCTTTGACGATTGAATTATGATTTATATTTCTAAAAATTTATCTATAGGCTGTAATCCGCGCTTATGAATATTTTGTAACCGTTTTTCCATCATTGACAAAAACTTCCCTCGGAAAGTCGAGGAATTTAATCCCCTAAACAATTCTTTATTCTGAACACCCAACTTGGACACAAATCGGTCAATCTCGGTGACCTCTCTCGAAGATGATATTTCTTCAATATTCCGGTAAGTCTGGAATGTCAGGTAGGTTTTTTTCTGATTATCACGAAAATGACTTTTGACCTGCAGATAAATGATATCGCCGTTATGAATCTCATTTTTGTCTCTTAATCTGATCATGTCTTTGGGGGGATGAGTGTAATGCACTTTTCCATCTATCCCCTCAATCAAAAGAAATCGTTTATCGTGCAGTTCATTGTGCAACCCCATCCCTATGACGCGGCCAACAATATGATCCCCTTCTTTTAATGGTGAATGAACGAGAGGCAATCCAGGTTCACTGATTCGACTCATCAATCTGCTGCTTCTTTTCATAATATCTTGAGATAGTTGATAGGCCCTTAAACCTTCTTCCAGATGTTCCGATATCTCCCATGTCAGAACGCCTGTTTTCTTGGCAAATCCCATCGATTCAAGAAATTGGAGACGTCCAACCATCTGCAAGCGTCTTTCTGTTTGAAAATGATCTCTGGGTAATCGTCCTTCGAAAGTAATCCGTCGGTTATTGTCTATCATTTGAAAAATTTCCCTGTCTATTTCAGTTAATCGTTTCTTACTTATGACCTGTTCCCGACGACGCAATACATCATCTTCAAGCCTTATTCCAATTTTTTGTGTGGCTTCTTGTTGCGAACGATGGCGAATACCTTGTTTGATATACTGTCTGTCCATCGTCAGAATATTTCCATTGGCGTTTTTGGCACGTATAATGACATGGCTGTGGGGATTATCAGTGTTATAGTGATCAATAGCCGCCCACTGTAACGTTGTCCCCAAATCATCCTGCATCCTATGAACCAGGCGGCGGATATGGTCTTTCAAATCGAGACGTTCCGCTTCTTGGGGAGAGACGATAATCTTAAAGAAGTATGGATCACCTTCTTTTTGCCAAATATCCAATGTTTTAGAGAGACTCACGTCTTCCTCTTCCATATTGAAACCTTTGCCGCGCTCCCCTTCGATTTGAGCACCTTCGCGTTCGAGGTACCGGCCATGTGCCTTCCATTGCCCCGTATGCTTATTAGACAAATAAGCAACTTTCACCACACTGGCCTGCATATGTTGGACGAATGAATAATATCGTCCGCTTCCCTTACTATGTCCCGTGAATCGGGCATTATGAACCAGCACCTTTAATAGTGCGGCATTCAACGGTATGGAAGTTGCCTTTGAAGGCAACCGTCGTACAGAGCGAACCTTTAAAATTAATTCATGGATATCGTCACTGCTGTTTTGATTGGCCATTTTGTACCTCAAGTCCTAAATATTTATTACCCTTAATACAGAAACGTTAAATAATCGCCCCCAGACCCTGCATGTTCTGTCCATAATTTTCGGAATTTTGGTATTATTCGCCCACCAAATATTGGAAACGGTCACAATCAAATCTACCTTTTTGACTCCAGACATTGACTGTAAAAACGGCCAGACAAGCATTTGTTCGTAACAAATTAAAAAGGCCGCATTTCTTCCGTCTATTGTAAAAACCCCATCATGCGCAAGACCGATGTGAAGTCCTGCACTGGGTTTTAAAAACAACCGCCAATTTGTCACGGGCATTGATATCCGGGCAACTATGCCATCGGGAATATTTGGAATAGCAGTGCCGATCACAAACAAAACATTGTCATAACTGTTCTGAGAGACCGGTAAATAACTTCCCAATAGAATTGACGCCTTTTTTTTCTTGGCTAACCAATCAATATCCTGCCAGAGCTTTTTTTCTGTTTTCGTGAGAAATCCCGCAATGGATTCCGGGAAAATAATGACCTTTTTCCCTTTTCGTATTTCATCCTCCGCAATAGCTTTTAATTTAAGATGTCTTATATATATTTTCTGATAATCATCCAGGGGATAACGACCCAATCGCGTATTAACGCCAACCCAATCCTGGGGGTAATTCAGCGGAGAATTCTTGATATTAACTGTTTCATTTAAGAAAAATGCCGCTATCAAAATCCCAGTGAGCATAAAAATCAGTCCTATTTTTTCTCTGGCCTCTATCAAGACTCCCGACAAAAGGTAAACAATTGCAGTAATCATTAAAATATATAACCCTAATCCGACGAATCCCGTCGATGGGAAATAACGTCCTGCCGCAGTGATAGGGTTGGCGATACCAAGCAGGCAATAGGGTGGTATAAATACCGATATCAAAATTGTCCCTGCGATCTGTAGAAATATCTCTGTAAAACCATGCCAATTATTTTTTCTCAAAATGACCCATGCAGAGGCCAAAATAAGTTGCTGTGAAAACCAAAGACAAGCGGCACTCGTAATATTCCCGTCGAAAAAGGTGATGGCACCCCAGAACAGTTCAACCGTCGAGCCCAGGTAGTAACTAAGCATAAAAAGAAATGCAAAACTCCGGCCAGGCAACAAAAAACAGGCCACAACCACCAATGGTAAAATACAAAAACCATGAAGACTTGTATTCCAGGAAACCCATCCTGTCAAAATTCCAATAATAATCAGGCCCATATTTGATATAAGATTCATCTTCATAACAATGGTTCACTTTCGTTTGATGAATATTTCTTTCTGTATCCCTTAAGGGCATTGATCGATGACCTCACAGGTATAAGTTGAATGGTATTGTCCTTCGCACGAATATGCACAACTTCGCCTGGCTGACCCGCTTTAATATTCCACGGCAACTTAATCCAAATTTTTTCTGAGCCAGTACCAAGAATCCACGTATTAGCGGGATATTTGTTGTATTTATGGATGATAGAAATAATCGTGCCGGTAACCGATCTCTTCTCAAAGAAAGCATAAGGTTGAGATGTTAGGTTTCTATATTTCAGAGCAGCGGCAAAATCAGAGACCCACAAATCACGGACATCAGCCCTGGAATAAAGTTCGTAGAATAATTTCTTGAACCTCTCATCCATCTGCGCATGACTCCCTCCACATTCTTCAAAATTCTCAAAGGGATTCCAGAATGTATCGGTGACAATGCTACTTTTCGTTGAAGAAAATTGGATCAAGCTATATGACCGTCGATAAATTTGATCTAAGACGGTATAGCTTGCAATTCGTGTTATGCGTGGATATGGAGTGGACATTGGAATGACTCGCTTTCTCGTGCTATCTGTCAATCTTTCTTGATATCTGTTGAAGATCGACCCTTATTCCTTGTTGCGTTTTTTGTAAGGTGATTTGCTGTCCTACCTTTAAACTTTTTGCTTCTTCAGAAGGAACTCTCAGCACCCATGTTTTGCTTCCCTTTAAAATCAAGTCGGTTTTATTGTTGAGTGCTGTTCGTATGTTTACAATCTTGGCTTCGATTTTGTCGCCTTCGTTTAAATCCACAGTCTTGATGGTTTGAACTCTATCAAGAATCGTTTTGTTATAATTCAACAAACCGGCTTTGATCTCTTCAAAGGCCTTTCTGACTTTCTCCTCCTCTCCATAGGCAATGATATTATCTTTTAGTGGTTTAAGTATCTCGCCTCCAGCCGCTGGCTGACGTGTTAACTGTGCTGCAATAATTCCGTAATCTCCGACGGTAAATCTGGCAAGTTTATACTCCTTTATATCTCCCTCTGGCGATGCCCTCGATATATTGAAACTTTCGACAATCTGATATGGTGGATTTTCATTCATCGTGAACCTCGATCAGTTCATAAAATAGCTGGCGGCTTTCATCTTTCAATCTATACGGTTCGTGCGTGACCATCGCAGTTAAATATTGCCGCGAGATACGGTCATATCCGATGACTTCCAGAACCTCACGAACGCACCGCCTTGCCTTGCCGTCTTTATTTTTCTCAATATAAATAATCACATTGATGGTACTGGCAATCACTTCCGGCACAGGTAAAACGCCAGCTTCAAAAATCAATTGCTCGATTCGGATGAGCCCATTTAATGCATCATTAGCATGGATCGTACAAACCCCACAGTGACCGGTGTTCCACGATTTGATCATGGTCAATGTCTCTTTTCCCCCTCGCACTTCACCTACAACGATACGATGAGGGTTTGAGCGAAGACTGTTTCTCAGCAATCTATCCATATCAATTTCGTCCGAAGAACGAAAAGAAACATTGTTCAAAACGTTAATTTGTAATTCAAATGTATCTTCAATCGTAACAATCCTCTCTTGGGGGGATTGCCTGGCTATCTCAGCAATGAGCGCGTTGAGAAATGTCGTCTTGCCTGATCCCGTACTTCCTACAATTAAAATATTCTTTCGTTCTTGAATGGCCGATTGCAAATATTCCCACTGATAGCGGCTTAACACGCCTGATTCGACATACTCTTGCATGGTAAAGACCCTGGAAGCCGGTATACGGATCGTAAATGACGGACCTCTCACAATAGGAGGTATGGCACCTTGAAAGCGTAGAAGTCGTTGCTGTTTGTCGTTAACCGAGAAAGGTATTTCTGCTCGAATATCCGGATGGGTTCGATTCACAACTTCGTCGATCATACTCGCCACCGTACAGATGATGTTATAGGTCCTGTTGGCCTGCAACTTTTCTTCTCCTGACTGCATACCGTCAAAGGTATCCAGCCATAAACTGCCGTCAGGATTGACCATCACATCGGTCACTTGCGGATTGCGCAAGGCGGCAAGTATGGTGTCACCTAAGAGCGAAGTTAACTTTTCATTTTTTTGTAATTCCATCATTGTTTAGGTTTCCCAAAATCATATCTTTCATCACAAATACATTGAACTTGTACCCTGGACGTATCATGATCGTCGGTTGAATATTAATATTCTTCTGTGTAATTTGAGAAGTTGTCTGCGCCAATTCCCGGCCAATGTTACCAGCAACGGTTTGGGAGGTGTCACTGCGATTTGCCGAAGGATCAAGTGTTTCATAACCAGCACCAATCAAACTTAACAACAAAGCGTTCCCGTAAATCCTCAGATAATGATGGTCGACAATATCCTTAAACCCTGCATAACCAGACATATCCACCCCCTGCATTTTCTGAAGATCAAGGCTTGAACCGTCTAAAAATATTAATCTCGTCCAAATTATCAATAATCTGTTTTGTCCAAAACTTAATTTGCTATCGTATTGACCGATCAACTTCGCACCCTGTGGAATCAATAAATACCGGCCTGAAACGCTGTCATAGACATTTTCACGAACCAAAGCCGTAACGTACCCTGGGAGATCAGAGTTAATCCCTTGCATAATCGCTGCCGGTATCACTGCTCCAGCCTTGACTTCATACCGTGAAATCGGAGGCTGTTTTACATTGGGCAGATAATTGGATTCAAAGGCAGCCCTTTGATTTAAAAACTTCTGTTTGCTGTCCTGCAAATTGGGATCCGCTTGAGATTGAATTGAAGCGGCAGAGTTGTAAGCGAGCACACCATTTTCTGCGTCTGAATTTGCTAAGTTTCTGCCTGAATTCTGCGAAGCGTTAGATTCCTGATTCGGAAGATGGCTATTAAATCCCGACATTGATGTTGAAATACCTGGAGATTTGATCGCCTCTAAATATTGACGCTGGGCTTCTATCTTCGCCTGTGCATTGAGCCGATGGATTTCAATTTCCGAGCGGGTCTCCTCCTTTCGTAAATCCTCTTCACGCTTCTCATTTGTATCTGCGGAAATATCCGGAAGATCAGGATTTGTTATCGCAGAATCTCTCTTAACTCCTTTTTCAGAATCCGCTTTTTCTTTAGAATTACCTTCAGTTATTCTCCGTCGGATATTGTCATATTTAGAATCCTCAAACCACATATCCTTAGAAGCGACATCAAACGGTACAGACTGATGAGACTTTTCTTTCTGCTGCTCTTTAAGAGCCTGCTGCTTGGCTGCCATCTTAAAAATAAGAAAAACCAAAACAACAGTGAAACAGAAAACAGCCAATATCAACGGGCTCTTTTTTACCGTCTGAATTCCCGTTGGTTTTGGATTTAAAATATCTGGTCCTTCGAGCTTTGACATGGCACGGTCCTTTTTTATAACTTCGTTATAGTGACCTTTTCTTCTTTTCCGTTGGTATTAAGGAGCAAAACGCCGGTTTTAATCAGTCGATCAATTATATAAATTCCATCTTTGTAACGATAATTCACGACCTCACGTACACCACCGGGACCAATGGCAAAGAAAACGGGAATGTCCGTGAACTGAATACCATCCTGCATTTGGATGTAAACTTTTCTACCATTATCAAAAACCTGTTTTGGGTAAAAGCTGATTTCTTTGCTACCTTTAACTTTGTATAAAAAATTCCACTGGGCGACGTCCTTCGGACTTAAGACTCCCTTACCTTCGTCATTAACTGAAAGGTTAAAACTATCCTGAGGATCGCCATGTTTTTGTAAGGATTCTGAATCCTGCGGATAGAAGAACCCGATGCGCGGCGTATACGTCCCTTCTGTTACGGATTGTAGTTGGATGTTATACACACGCCTATCCGTCAAGATAAGAAGATTTGTCGAAATCTCTTCTTTAACCAGCGGTTTAACAATCACAACAGGTTTAAGGGATTCTCCTGTGCCAGTGACTGTTTCACCAAACCACCAGCGCTGAGAATCTCCTGGGTGCTTGCTTTGAATATGTTCGTTTTCCTGTAGCTCGATACTGCATGTGGTTAAAAATGCACAAGCCACTTTTGGTTGTGAGAGTCCATAGGGATATAAAATAAGATCATTGCCAGCGATTATTGGTTCAACCGTTCCGCTTTGCTGATAACGTTTAACGGCCGCTGTGATAGCCAGGTTTTTGTTGATGGGTCGCGCCTTAATCCCAAGAGGTTCAACGGTTGTTAAATCGTTCTTCAAAAACTCTTCCATCACCTTCTGGTCTTCAATGGCTTTCTGTTTTTGTTGTTTAGCTTCCGCTTCTTGTTGCAACCGCTCATTTTCTTTAATGGACTCAGTTATAATATTTACCGGAACATTGCTCTCTTCAGCGGCCAATGCTGCACAGCCACCATTAAAAGCAAGTAAAACAACACCCAAATAAAAAAATAATTTACGCATAATCATCCTCCCTTCTTTTATTGCGTCTCGGACCATGAAAGGCTCTCGACGGCGATACCGAATGGGTTATAGGGGTTAGTCCTAATGTCATGGATGTTTGGCGATATCTTTGAGATTATGATGAGTGCTTTCCAACGCAACTCCTCCAGCATTTTGCTATTCATATCGCGGTGGATTTCCTTCCATTCAATCAGGTAAGTGTCATCCGACTGTTTCAAAAAAGATACCGGTAGAACCTGAATCGACCTTGATCGGGCAAGTTCCATAGGATTATTTTGGTGGTAATATTCGTTAAGAAATGTCGCTGCCTTTGAACTGGCCATTTCATAAACTTCTTTTAAATTTTCGCGCATGGCCTGTGGATCCGTTATTACCGAACGTGCCAATTCTATGAAACGATACAATAGGGCCTTAATGATGCGTTCATCCTTAACCTGTGATTGTTTGGCTGGTCCGACGGCCACAGCACGGCCAATTTCATCAACTTCAACAATCCAGGGAACGACTTGGGTCTTTAAGCTAAGTGAGATGTAGCCTGCCAAAAGAATCACAAAGAGCAGAAATTCAGCTATGGCGATGAATTTCCATCGTTCTTTATCTTTGATCGGCCCTGTGAAGAGAGCGTTCCATTCCTGTTTTGCCCTTTCCAAATCATTTTCTTGTGGCGGACGATTGGTCATCTTGTCCCTCCTTTTTAGGTGTCTGAGCAGCTGACAAAATACGAATTTGATTGGCTATACGCCCACCAGTTGTTTTTGAAAACTGTTCTTTCATGTAAGCTCCAGAGGCAGAACCAAGAGTTTTGATCGATGTTCCTATTGCTATCCCTGCTCTCTTGAATCCTGTTGCCCCACTTGCCAAGGCAGCTGCCTTACCAGCCCTTCCTGCCTGCCATAGGGCAGGGGCGGCACCAGCCAATCCTTTACCTACCGCCATACCCGTTGAACCAATGATCCGAGCTCCTCTTGAAGCTAATAATCCGGTAGCAGTGGCGTAAGAGCCCAATTCTCCTCCCAAATTCATGGCTAAAGAGCCGGATAAAAGGGATGCTCCCATTTCGGGAATCTTCCAGGAAAGGAAAAAGAATAAAAGACTGCTGGCCAAAACAGCGAGAAAAGATTCTAATAATTTATCCGGCGGCGCATTCTGAATTAGACTTGCCCAAGAAGGTGATAAATCCTGTCCCAAACCAGTAATCAGCATTAAAAACATAAGTTTTAAACCGATATGAACTGCAGCACCAAAATACCGCTGGGCGTAATCCATCGTCAATTTACTTCCAGAAAACCCGAGCATAACCATTCCTCCAGCCAAAATGATCTTGCCTCCAACAATTATCAAAGTCATTTGAATCCCTACCCCCAAGAACGAAAGAAAAACCAGCAAGGCAACAATCACATTGAATAATGCACCGCCTATTTGCTCTAACAAACCGCCTTTGTGTGAAACATTCATAATCATGCTGGATAGATGAACGCCCTGGCTGACAATATCGCTTGGGTTAAGTTCGTTAACTCCCGTCAAATATTGGCCTGCCTGACGAAAACTTTGATAAATTGCTGGAATCCAAGTGTCAAAATGCTCGATAATCATCAGGAAGAACGCCAGAGCAACAAGCTTCTGGATAAATTCCATCAATAAACTCATTGGATCATCTTTTTTAAACATCCACACCACAGCTGACCAACTCAAGTTGATTACCATCAGAAGCATAAAAAGCCTTTCAGCAATGTGCGTTGCCAGAATTGACCAGTTATATACCGAATTGTCATAGCTGGCTAAAATGTAATCAAAGACGTTCATTTATTTCGCCTCGCGTTAATAGCCCCGGGTTTGTGATTTCTCGTAAGGTATTTCTTGAAAAAATCTATCCGATACAGCTTTATCTGCGGCATCACGTTGTACCTCATATGAAAAATAAGCACTTTGAGACTGAATCTGGGCCATATGCAACTGGCGCAATTTCTGCAACTGTCCGACTGATTCATTGGCGATCATGTTCGCTACCTGAATTGCCTGGGTCTGTCCTTCGGCGTTCTCTGAAAACGAACGGATAGTTTCCAAGGTTGCATTTTCCGTCTCGAACTGACTACTTTGAAAGCCAGCTGCAGCTAATGTCCCCTGAATCGAATCCAAAGTTGTCTTCGACCAATCCTGATAAGAACGGATATAATCTTCCGGTGGTTGATACCCAGGGAACCTTTTTTGAAATTCCTGCTCGACATTCCCCAAAGCATAAGACAAAGCCCGGCCCTGCCGGACAATATTATCGAGTTGCTGCAAGCTGGTTAAAGCCTTCCCCCACTCGCTCGTGTTAAGTGGTTTAATGCTCTTGAGTTGAAGTTGAATAGATTGGATCTGATGTGAGATCATCTGGGACTGCTTGATAGTCATGTCGATTAAGTTCAGATAATTTAAAAGTTGTGTATACTCCGTTGCATAACCTCCGGGGATTCCTCCTCCCCCGGCATAAACTCGCGGAACAACCACAACGACAAATAACGCCACCACTATCAATTTCTTTACTTCTGTTGGATAGTATTTACTTCTCATCTCGAACTGCCTCCTTCCTTGTTTTATAAATTTCCTCCCAAAGTTCTGCGTGGTCATTGAGATTATTTATCCGTAAGTACTCTGCAGGCCATTTATCTAAAAATTGCTGTTTAAGAGCTTTGATTTTTCTGATATCCTCGACGTTATTTCTTCCCATAAAGGATAAAAACACTGGCCCTAATTCCAGGTCAATGAGTCTTCTGCCCAGTGGCGATGTGTAGTAATAATGTTTTTGGATGATTGATGAAGAAATATAATCAACGTCGGTGTGGGTCAAACCGAGTTTTAAGTAGGCCTGCTCTTCGGCTGGTGTCCCGGCTTGTGAATTGGGAAGATAAATTTTGACCGGGGTCGATTCGATAATGACATCTTTGATCGGAGAGTCCAAGAAATCCGATACATGCTGGCTGCAAAACACCACACATCCATTTGAACGCCTGAGTTCTCTTAACCATTCTTTCAAATGATGGATGAATAAAGGGTGATCGAGAACTCGCCACGTCTCGTCGATGACGATCATCGTTGGCCTGCCATCAAGACGACGACTGATCTGGTGAAAAAGATAAAGTAAAACAGGCGCGGCATATCGGTGTTCTGCTTCAAGCAGCTTCCCCATTTCAAATACCTGTATGCACCCTTTTAAAACCGTGTCCTTACTTCCATCCATCAAGTCTGACATAACCCCATTTTTTACCGACGTGAAAGGCTCGAGAGCCATTCTGATTTCGCGATCCTGAATACTCAGGAAAAAATTTGAAAGACTCTTTATTTTGTCGGCTTTTAAAGCCTCCAATCCCTCTAGAATGGCTTGACGTTTTTCAGGAGTGATAGTGACCCCTTGGAGGGATATCAGTTGTTCGAGCCATTGAGCCGCCCACATCAATTCTGATTTATCCTCGATTTCCTGAAGCGGACAAAATGTTAACGAATTTTCATCGGCCATGATGTCATAATGTTCTGCAGAAACAGCTTCGGATAGGGCATAAAAGCCATATTTACGGTCGAAAAAGAAAACCTGAGAATTCTTGTAACGTAAGAATTGCGTAGCGATGAGAGCCAGCAGGGTTGATTTTCCGGAACCGGTGGGACCAGAAATTAAAGTGTGTCCAACATCTTCGACGTAATTATTGAAATAAAACGGCACTCCTCCGGTAGTTGATGCCAGCAACAAAGGTGGTGAATCCTTTGGAAATTTTGGATTTGGATTAACAGCCTGGCCGGACCAAATTCCATGCAGAGAAATGATATGACTGAGATTTAAACTGTGGATGAGAGGTTGGCGTACGTTGCATTGACTGTCTCCGGGGAGACTGCCTCTATATGCCTCAATCGCGTTGACCGTTTCAATACGTGCGGGAAATGAATTTGCGCGCAAGATATCTCGGATAATTTCAAGGCGCCGATGACATTCCTTTTTATCTTCACACATAACAGAAATGACGGCTGTATAATACCCAAATCGGACATTCCCTTCTTGCGCAAGGGTTATAGCCTGATGAGCGTCGGACGCTTTATTGGCTGCTTCCATATTCCCGTATTGGCTTTCTGAACCCGGGGCGACCGTTTCAAGGACAAGATCACGGAAACTAAGCTGTTTATTGTGCCATTTGATGAGAACTTTCCTTAAATGTTGTTCTGCATCGACAGAGTCTAAAATAATAAAACGACTGGAAAATCGGAACTCAAAAGGCAATGATTGAAGGAATTCCAACATTCCACTAAAGCTGATCTGAGGGAATCCAATAATAGCGACGATTCCTATATTTTTTTCATCAATCTTGGGAGAGAGCCCACCGGTAAAATCGTATGCACCAAGCAGATGGTTCAAAAATACCGGTCGTTCCGGGACATTTATCGCAACATACCTTCCAGTAATACAATAGTGCAGATATTCAAGTAATTCCTTCGAACTCATCCGACGCACTTCGACATGGCTGCCCAAAGCTGCCTCGAATTCGGATGTCATCTGACGAAATTCCTTAAGCAAACGCGACATACCGGAAGACAGTTTCTCGTCGGGTGAGTTGGATATAAATAATTTTTCGTATTTCTTGTCTAGAAGTACGGGTGGCTTATAAGTGAGGGTTATTGCATATATGATGTCAAAGTGACCGCCCTTCGTCTCAAAATTCACTCTTCGTTCAAGTTCAAGAACAAGGAGCATTGGGTCGGTATAATTCTCCCTTAATCCATAGGAGCTAACAGGAAGCTTGATCAGATCAACATGAATAAGCCAGCCGGTGCCGAGCATGCTCAACACGTCGTTGATGTATCTGGATAGAGCCTCTTTTTCATGGTCGCTTGATGCGGCCATGTCGGGGGGGCGATAATAGAAGCTCGTCATAAACGATCCATCTTTGGTGAGAAGTATACCCTCACCGGCCAGCATGAAATATTGGACCAGATTCGGAAATCCGACTTCTTTTTTCTTAAAGAGGTTTATCAAACTTTGCATGATTTCCTCCAAAATATCTTTTGTAAAAAAATTCTTAAACTTTTTCTGTGGCGGCGTAGAATTCCTGGTACTTGATATGACGCAGGAAAATCTTCACCATCTGTCCATCGTTTTTTGCAACTTGCCTTGCTATATAAATACCTATGAACCAAATGGCCATTGCTAATATGAAAGAACTAAAATCTTTACCGGCAATCCAAACAAGAACTGCACAAATGCCGATTAGAATGGCCAATTCCCGTTCTGCTCCTGCGATGAGCACAGGCCTGACTAAAGACTGGTGGATCTCAATTACATTTTGGTTTGCTTCCTGCATGGAGAATTTTCCTTTCCATTACATCAGTGCCGTAGTCAACCCGAGGATACCTAAAATCCCTATAATGGACGTGGCAATTGAAAAACCCAATATGATCCCGACCACCCACTTGACCCCCTTGTTGACCTCGTTGAACATCAGGGTTATTCCTGCCCACACCGAGGCAATGATGGCCACGCTGGTTACGACGGGCCCACTGATCGAATCGGCAATGGTTTGAAGTAATCCCTCCCATACCAACCCGGTACTTGATGTCGAAGCGTAGGCCGCAGAGGTTACTAAAAAATTCATTTGCAGCAACGTCCCTAGAATGACAAATTTTTTGTACATTTATTTCCTCCTTTCTTGAACTCTACTGTGATAACTTCCCTCAACCTATACCGGTAACAAGGAACAACTATTAAAGAACCCACCGCCCCCTCACTTATGTATGGAAATCATTTGCATTTTTGACACACTACCTCCGTTTATGATCTGGCCCAAAAAACTGGTTAATATACATAATCAGTAATCAAACTTCATCAACGGCTCGCGTCTATCAGGTTCAATGTAGGCAATTTCTGGGTAGTCACCGTTGTACAACATTCGCAGTACCTTTTCGTAAGCCTCATCTTTTGATTTGGCAATTACTCTCATGGTCTCGAAATCAACCAACCAGTATTCTTCTTTTTCCATCGCTCGCCCCCCTTTCATTTCCCCCAAACAAAAAAGGCTATTCCTAGCTAGCGCGCTAGAAATAGCCTTTTTTAATTTTTTGTTTGGGGGTATTTAGGTCGTTACCTAAATACTGGATTCACAAATTTTGGTGATCTTAAATTTCGTAACATAATTTTCCTCGTTGAAGTTAAATTAAAAAAGGCAGTACCAGAATTCGCCATGTCCCGCTGTTTTTAAAATAGCACTGGAGATTATTCGGAAGTTGATTGGAAAGTATTTGCGAATTATACACCAATTTTTCTGGAAATCAATACCCCCGACGAAAAAAAGTGAATTTTTTTTAGACTTCTAGAGTATATATTAAAGTATTTATATATCCAGAATTCAATTTTTTTAAAAAAATTTTCCCGTTAGGGACTTAGGCAGGAGTAATGCAGGGAAAACTGAGGTTATTTTCGTGACCCTTTTTCGTTCTTTTTCTTTGAATGTTTCTTTGCTACTTTTTTTAAATCAATATCCAAGAATTCGACACACTTTTTAAGCAAGCCCGATCGGTCCTTCCTTCTCTTTATCTCGGTTCTTTTTATCATAGGAATTCTTGATACTATGGCTAATATCCCCTCCAAGGATTTCAATTATATCCGATTCTTTTAAATTTGACAATTCTCCTTCGTTGACCTCATAGATCAAAAATTTCTCGAATTTTTGATGAAGATTATTAAACATTGATTTTGCCGCTCTAGAATCTATTTTTAACTTGAGCATTAGATACTGATTCCTTGCATAATTGTCATTGATAAGGATGTGAAAAATTTCCTTAAAAAGTTTATGACACGCTTTAGGTAATTTTTTCTTAAGATAACTCGGACGTACCTGGGTATGTCTTAATTTATACGCGCGATCTGTCAAAGAGTATTCATTATCAAGGTATCCCCACTTCACGAGATATTTGAGGGCAATTTCATAGTGCGGAGTTAATGCTTTAATCATTTCAAAGACGCTTGCATTTTTAATCAAAACAATCAATCGTTTATATCTAAAGGAAAGGCTGGAAATAAATTTATTGACCAAATGAATTCTAATTTCTTTAATTTTATCCTCTTCAATATTTTCCTCATCGGTGTTTGGAACTTCCAATTCATTGATAGTCACGGTTCCGTCCGAAGATAACGAGCCCTCCCCAACCATAACTTTATTCTCTTTATTTTTTGCCGATTCTCGATAACCATTTATTATGCGGTTAAAAAGTGATTTCTTTGTTTCTTCGTCTTGGACATTCATGGAACTGCCGTTTTCAATTTCAGCCACATAGGCATCCTGAACCAAGTCTTCCGAGGATTTTCCTCCTGTCACTGCCCTTTCCTTTCCTCCTTTCAGTCCGGATTTATAGAGTTTATTGACTGTGGATTTGATAGCCTTACTGTGGAATTTTTTTATTAGATCTTGAGATTTTTTCGATTCATCGGATTCATGAGATGAATTGTCTTGCTCTGATTTTTTGACCATAGGGCTCCCTCCATTCTAATTGTTTGGAATATTTATGTTTTAAGAGTTTCACTCGATCACCATGTCATTACTCTTGAAATAATTATTTTCTGACTTAGGTAGTAAAAGATATCACATTTTCAAGTGTCGACAACACTTACGAAAATTCTTATCCAATAGATTTCATATTAAATTCCCATTCAAATACACTTAATTTTTACTAAATCTTAAATATTTTTTAAGGCTATTTTTAGCATGTTTATTCTAAATAATTATTTACCAATATGTTATGACATATAAAAATACGGGTGTAGCAAGTATCAAAAAATTCTATATTTTTGTAGACTCCCCACCGAACTCCTGTATTATTTAAAATGGCTAAAGGACAGAATGGGCAATTCAACTAGCAACAAAACCAGATATCAATTAGTTCGTCATGAGCTAGAACGTTTTATTGATAGCTTTCCAGAGGCCATTTATCTTAAGCACTATAATGTCCGCAAAGAACTTGGCCTTCTCCGCGACAATCTTCATTCCTCATCAGCCCAAAAACTTTCCGACTCTTCGCAAAAACCTCTCACTAAAGAAGGACGCATAGCAATTTATAATAAAATTTTTGCAGAAGGACTTATTCATCGCATAATTCGCAAGGATCCAAAAATTAATCAACTGGGGCTGGAAAAGATTTTGGAACAGTTAAAAATAATCGATAAAGATGGCAGCATTGATCTCACTGGAGAAAAACTTGATAAATTCCGTAGAAAAGTAAATTTTCTGACAGATTTCGATATTTTTTCCGATAAGTTTGCGAAGGAATTTCTTAAGGACGACCTCGAGGTGGTTTTAAAAAATAAAATTATTTGGGATCGCTTTGAGCAATATAAATTCCCCGACACGCATACTCACAGCGTATCTACTACAAAAGTCCCTTGGTTAAATGAAGATGGAAAGATTATCGGCGTAATGGGAATGTCCCGGGATATTACCGGTCGTGTTGAATTCATGCATCAATTATGCAATCAATTTCCAGGATGTGCTTTTGTTGTCATCCATGACCGATGGGTATATGTCAATCACATTGGGGTCAAAATGTTAGGCTTTGAATCTACCAATGATCTTTTAAATAAAGAATTCAGTCTGATTTTAAATGATGCCAAACAATACCGACGTTTACTGAATAAAATTAAAAAAGAGGGCTTTGTAAAAAATCACTTACTTCATATAAAACATCCTAATAATCCAGATATCTTACATGCGGAAATGACAGCATCTCAAAGATTCGATGAACATGGACAATTTTCTGGATTCCACGGAGTGATCATTGATCAAGGGTGGGAAATTCGGGAAAGACAGAGAAAAAAAGAATTACGACACCGTATTACCGATCTAAAGGATCGCACTTTGAAGGAATTGAACGAAATCTTTGAAACTTACCTAGAAAATAAAGCTTTATCCAATGCCGAAGAAATCGACCATTTGCCTAGAGTCGCCAGAGAGGTTTACTATTGGATCATTCGAGATAAATTAAGCGACGTAGAGATCGCAGACCGGTTTATGAAACAAGATTGCAATTTGAGGAGGGCTGAAGCTTTTAAAAAAGCGCAAAATTATGTGCAGATTATTCGGAGAAATTTAAAAATCATAGGCAGGGGGAAAAAGGGGATTATTGAATATGCCCAGCAACATGGACATATTTAAAATTTTCGTTTTGGATGTGATTAACTTTTCTTTCTTTATTAACAAATCCATCTTTTAATACCCAATAAATCGTAATTCCCACCGCGTAGACAAGGAACATAGCTACGCATCCAATAAATATAATTATCGGGACGATAAAGATACCGACCGCAGCATACAGCATATCTAACAATTCACACAGAAAAGCAGTTCCTAGAAGTACTCCCATCTCTACGCCTCTTCCATTCTCTTCAACTAAATAAATCTTAAAAAATAAAACGACTTATTATGTCTTTTCTTTTAAAGTCAGTTTTATGAAGGCTTACTCATTACCAACTTTTTCCACTGAAAACTTATCTGCCGAAAGTTCTTCTCACCGCGGACTTACGGATTTCTTTCTCATCCGACCATTCAAGAATGCCGGTTGTAAGATTTTTCAAATTGAGCGTGAATTTATAATACACATCTGCAACTCGATCATTTCTTTGCTCAATCTCGGAGATATTTCCCGTTAACAAATATTCGGCCCCAATTTGTTTACCAAACTGTACCGCAGTATTCTTATCAACCAATCCACTGTCCTGCTGAGTAGTTATCTCATTAATTGCCGCTTGATCTGTCGTACGATCTATAAAACGAAATTTGCCGGATCGAATCAATTTAGTCCTTATGGAATCAGTAACAGATTCCGTATCAATATGCTGCATAGTTTTATTTTTTATCTGATCAACCAGAAGAACGGGACGACGCTGATTGGTGACCTCTACGATGGGTGGAAAAATTAAAAGCGAATCGACCATGGATCCAGCGATTTGCTGAAGATCTGATGAACTAAAATCGGTGGAAACGGTTTGCATAGATGTCGGTTCACCATATTTGACGATTGGAGCTGACGCACATCCGGAAATAACAAAGGCGGATACTCCAATAACTACTGTTTTAATAAAATTTCCTTGCATATCTATCCTCCGTTATTTTGTATATCTTATTTCAATCTTAAACTCTTTAACACTGGGATTAGGAGCCACAGCCTGTAAACCCTTACTTTCTCCGCCATAGAGAGTCAGTGGCTGCCAAGGTGAAGCATCAGGGCCGACTTCTAACCCTTGAGAATCATACCACCTGAATTTATACTGCACCTCTAGGGCACTATTGTGCGTTGACGTCACTGCGACATGAGCTACTAACAAATCGTCCGAGAAAGTGCTTCTTAAATCATTGAACTTAAGTTTAGAAGCTAAGAATGGATTGTCGATCTTGATTCTACTTTCTGTTTGACCGTTAGGGCGCACACTCAAAGACCCGGTCATGCCTGCAGTCCCGCATCCACTGATCCCCATCCCAACACCTGAGACTAACACCAGTAATGTCAGATAGACAAAAACTCTGATCGTAATGTTATTTTTCACGCAACTCCCTCCATCTCTAAATTAATTCCATTTTAAAGGTTTATCGCTTGAACCGGGGGTTAAAGGTTTTTCATCAGCTTGAACATTATCGCTTGGTGGTTGAACAGACTTAATCACTCTAACCACGCACCCTTTAACAATCCCCAAATTATCACCCGTGATTGTAGCATAACTGTTCCCTGCATCAACGCGTGTGATATTTCCCTGCCCAACGGCCACTTCTTTCTTAAATATGGAGCCCGAATCCTGATCTTTAACATCCTGCGTGGCATAAATCTCCACCAGATCACCTTTGTTAAATCCTGCCTCACTTCCCCGATTGATAAAAACATCTTTTCCTGTAATATCCAACACTTTGGGGGGCTTAAGCGTTGCTATGGACTTCTGCGAAAGCTTATTAGCCATTTCTTTGGCTAACTCAATCACTGCCCGCTCACTAGCCATAGGTGTTCCAGAATGTAGCATATCAGTTTCAACCATTTTATCTAACTGGACACTCGGCGCATTGGGCAATAATTCTCCCGTAGTCGTATCCACAATCTGCACAACGGCAGACAGGAAAATTTTCCGCCTCTGAATGTGTCTATCAATGGCCGCATATTGCTGAACTTCCGTAATATCTTCAAAGCCATCTACCTGTGGAAGAAAAGCAAATTTTGCTCCAGCCATTTGCAAAGATTTAGCTGCATTCTTATCATTGGGATTAACCGCCACGGTCGCAAATGCTTGCTCCAACTCCAGATCGCCTTTTCGTTTTCTTTCCACAATCTGAAAAGCTCCAGTCATCGTTAAAGCATTGATCAATTGCGTTTCTAAAGATTCAGTAAGATTATTTAATTCGGTTTCACGATTCTGTTTTGCCGCCATGTCTTTGACTGAAGGCTGAATCTGTAGTCGCCCAATTATAATTGTATCTTTTTCTCCCTTCGTCAATTCTTGACCAAAACATAATGTTGCAGTGCTCAACATCATCAAACCTGCTATTAAACATTGCTTGCCTATCATTTATCTTCCCTCCCCATGAATAACTTCTTTAATTTCATGGCCTATACCGTCGTCATGAACATAACTCTTCTCAAGCACTGCCTTCTGACCTTCGGTAATCTGCTTTTTATTATCAATATTAGAAACATTGTCAAGCCGCTGTACGCCTTCTTTCGAAAGTTCCAAACTGATATTTAATTTTTGACCTGAATAAATATTGACTGTCTTTTCCCAAGTGGCATATCTTTCTTTGGATAAACGTAACTGGTGCAATCCTTCCAACGCATGAAAATGCCCAGGGGCTGATCCGATAGCAGCACCATCTAATTCAACAGTAGCACCTTGAACATTACTATTCACCGCAAATTCGACTTCGGCTCCTTTATCCACCTTGACCGTACGGATATTCTCTATTTTCTTGCTAATATTATCAGCCGCCAATACCGCCCCGGTATCAAACAATTTATTGATTGTATCGCTCGAGTTAATCTCAAGATTTTTGGACTGTGGAATACGCTCGGTTGCGTTAACGACATCTCCATAAATAGTGCTGCCGTGAGCACCGTCACATACTTTAAGGGTAAGACGCATAATCTGATCAGTGACGGCATTGTCTGTGCTATAAACGGTGCCTTGACCTTTAAACGTTTTCTGCTCTTCCCCAAAAGAGGTAATGGTGGCAAAAATCAAATAATCTACACCTATCATCTGTGCGATACGAAAGGCACTGGCATCCGTAATAATATCTTCAACAGACGCTTCTGTCTTTTTTGCTTTTGTCAAATCAACCGCGACTTTAATTACACCCTCAACATCAGGGTCTTCATTACGGGATTCCTGAAATTTTGCAAGAACATCATTTTTATCAATGATAGCAAACCCTTTTTCGGTAAGGCGTGCGGTAATTAAGTCCTTAAAGGTATCCACTTTATCCTGAAAATCATTTCCTGCTCTGTTCTGAACAAAAATCGCAGCCCGAAGAGCCACCTTTCCCCCCGCATCATTAGGGTTAGTCTGCTCAGCAAAAGATTGGCTTGCCGTCATCAAAAATAAAATAATAAAAAGATTTTTTCTCATAATCCTCCTTACTTATTACTCTTAGGTAAAATAGCTGGGGATTGCGCCAACTTATTAGATTGAGTTACCTGGGCATCTATTGGGTATAAAGTTGCTAAGCGTAATTGACTACCAGTACGCATGACACGAAGTATTGCCCTTCCATTTTCCTTGATATTTACTTTAATACTTGCATTGGCTCCAGACCCTGAATGATTCATTAAGAAATTATGCTCACCTGGTGGAAGAGTGATCCGTATAATCTGGATATCGAAAGGCAATGTTGTCCAACTACGCAAATCAGCATTTTCACTAATAAAATTGTAAGCCGATACTGCTAAAGAACCCAAGCCACCTAACTTTTTTTTAGCTTCAGCAGCTGCTACTGCCTTTAAGGTGGATCTTATCACTTGACGAATAGCCATAGAGGGAACTTTTTCCTTCAATGCCTTAATAGCTAGAGAACCCATGAAACAAATAGGTTCGGTTGATGCAATGGCATTCCCACCTTCAGAGAGGGTAAGGGGGGAAACTACCATGCTTTTTACATTATAAATTGGGAAAGCTGCCGCTGTTACAACCACGGCTTGCAATGAAATTGGAATAGGGATTTTAATTTGTTCTTTCTGAGGAATAAAATCATCTTCAAATAAAACTATTAATTCCCCGCCAGACTTTTCATTTAAAATACTTTCTGCTACTTTTGGATATTTAGTTTTAAATTGTACTAAATCATCATTCATCTTTAGCTGTTGTGCAAACCGAATCACATCTTTTTGAAGATACGTGCTATCCGGGAATATCTCCAGCGCTTTTTTATAATCGATATAGGCATCATTAGCTTGCCCCTGCATTTCGTAAACTATTCCAGACAAATAAAAGGTATAAGCATTTTGAAATGAATTTTTCACTGATCCTGTTAGTTGATCGAGATCTGCGTAAGCATTAACAACAGAGTCAGGCGTTTCTGAGGAAACATTATTTTCTTTAGCCGACTTTTCAGCCTCTTCAATTTCCTTTTCATGGCGTTTCAAAGCTGCTTCCTGTTCGGCATTGGCACGGCGAACCTCAACTCCCGCCCCCTCAATATCATTCTTAGCAAGATAATTTATCGCTTGAAAATGATAAAGCATTACACGTTCATAACCATCCCCTTTGTAAGGAATGGCATTATCATTAATTAACAAAGCACTTGCTTGAGCACCAGCCCCTGACGTACTAATAACAGCCTTCTCATCATTCTCTTTTATAGCATTAATAGCATCTTCAAAACTTTTTTTGCTTGTATCAAAATCACCCTGAATTTGAGCAATACGTCCTCTCTCCATTAAATATAGAATTTTATCCGCAGAATTCATTTGTTGAACAAGTTCTTTGTTGAGGTCGATTTGATTGCCATTTTTTATTCTTTGAATAAAAGGGGCTGATTGCGATGTGTATGAATTAAAAGTACTGGTAGAAGCACAACCTGAACAAATCATCAGGATACACAAAAACGATAATACCTTTCCCATAATTCCCCCCCTACTTGACAGTTATAAAATTAAAAGCAAAACCGGCATATTTAACGTCCTGAGACGAAAATGAAGCCGGTAAAAGAAACAATACAATAAAAACTGTTAAGATTATTTTCCTCTTATTGAACAAGTGAACAGTCCCTTCTAAAACTCCTGAAAACCTCGCCGAAAATTGAACTACTTTTTAAAATTTATAGAATTTAGGGAGGATTATAACACCAAATCATTTATCAAGATAGATTATTCTTGCTATGAAACCTTGTGGATTATACACCATCATATATGGGGGTGTCAATAGTCTAAAAAACCAGGATAATAAAATCCATGCAGATATTGGCTATTAACGTTGGACTCGGCAAAAAAATCAAAGAACTACGAAGCAAAAGAAAGATCACTCAAGAAGAGCTCGCGGAGCGGATAAAAACCAGCTATAAATACGTCCAGAGGATTGAAAGCCAGAAACCACCAGATATCCGCTTATCCACGCTCAAACGAATCGCTACTGCACTTAAAACCACCCCTGCACGTTTGCTCGAATATAAATCATAACAGGACTCTGTTAAAATTAAGCTTTTTTGAAAACGTAACTTATTAAATTGCAATGAGTTAATGGGCTTAAAGCGTTGCCCAATATTAGAAACAACGCATTGCAACGCATTACAGCGTCGACAAGCTATTTAAAAGTATGTGAAAAAAAGTATTTTTTAACAAAGTACTGTCATAATAAAACCTTCACTTGGTATTTCTGCCAAGTGGAGATTCGTAGAAGAATGCTGAATGATTGCTTATCTTCTAGCCTTAAAAAATCCACCAATTCCTCTATGTATGATCTTCCAACCGATATGCCAATCCGTATTCCAAGAATTATTATTGCCAAGATAATTTTTATACCCACAGTTTTATGTAAATATAAAGAACACACGTAAATTAAAACAATCATAAATTTCACTTAACACAGAAAACCGCAACATTCTCCCCGGAGTGTCCCACTAAACGATCCATTCCCTCTGGCCTTTAATTTCATAACATTATTTTCTACAGGCAAACACCTTGAGAGTTGCCTCATAATTTTATTCTTCAATTTTCTATTTCCACTGATTTTTTCCTTTCAAAAATATCTTTATGTAAAAGCAAAAGACTTACCGTTATAAAGCAGGGAACATTTCTCCCGCCCAGTCCGACTCTGGATTGCTGTCTCTCTTCGGCCATCTCTAACATCATTCACCACCTTTCATTATTAAAGCGCTGCATTCTAGCACATAAATTTGAACCGACTTCGCTAGTCTCAAAACAGGCGAGCCGCTTCGCTAGTCTCGCCTTGAGCCGCTACGTCTATGTCAAGGCAGTCTGAAGTGCTTGTTTTTGTGGGGTGCCTCAAAAACAAGCATCCTTGACATTTCAAATTTAAGTGCTGCCATTCCGCTTAATAAAAATGAAAGGAGGTGAAAACGAGATGGCCGAAAAGACAGCAACAATCAATCGAATATCGGCCTGGGCGGGAGAAATGAATATCTCCCTTAAATATAACGGTAAGTCTTTTTCTAAAGTTTGTTTATTAACCGAAAGGAAAAAATCATGACTACTCCATTAGAAATCAAAGTGACAAGAATCAGACCAATTGAAGGCAACAATCATCTCAAGGCGTTTGCCGACATCTCTCTTAATAATTCAATCACCATCAGAAATCTTAAGGTGGTTGAAGGCGAGAACGGACTTTTCGTATCAATGCCGCAGGAGTTAAGCAAATCCAACGGCAAATGGTATGATTCGGTTCGTTGCCAGAACAAAGAAGTCCGTGAAGAAATCACGGATTTAGTTTTGGCCGCTTATAAGAAAGAAGTCAAAGAATAGCCGAAGCGGATTCAAGGTTCGGAGGATGAAATACTCCTCCGAACTTTTTTTTAATCCGTTTTTATCACAGGAAATCGATGATACAGATCAAGCAAACAGAAAAAATGGGTTAAGGATTTAACTAAAATTTTTCAATAAACACGAGAGGAGAAAAAATCATGAATATTACTATCGAAAGAATTTACCGCCTACCGGAAAACGGGCCAATAAAAGCCTTTGTTGACCTGTCGATCGACCATGTTTTGCTGATTAAAGGAATCCGTATCATTCAAGGCAAGAAAGAGGCCTTTGTTTCCATGCCGCAGGAGCAGGGGAAAGACAAACGTTGGTACGATTCAATCCGCTGTTTAACGCCAGAATTTAAAAAACAATTGGATGATGAAATCATGTCCGCTTACAACACTCCAGAGTCCGGGTGTTGAGTTAATCGCAGGAAAAATTAAACCCTTGAATGAAAATCAAAATCAGCATTTTAAGCAAAAGGAGCCGGACATGACAAATTATCTCGAAGAATACCAAAAGCAAAAAGTAGAACACCGTAAACACGCAAGAAACCAGTTAAAAGAGGTCTGCCAGATTCTTGAACCGTTAGGAATAACCGTGATCGAGGCAGAATATGACGGGTGTGGTGATTCTGGCGCCATAGAAGCCATAACATTCTTTTCCAATGAGAATGAATACAAAGGAGATTTACCAAAAGAAAAGTATAAATCCCTATTTAGTTATTGCTCGGAAGAACCCCGCAAAGTAGACATCACCGAGATCATCGATGAGATTTGTTGTCATTTCATACCCGACGGCTGGGAAATCAATGAAGGTTCTTTCGGGATTTTAAGAATTGACATTAAGAACAAATCCATAAACATCGAACACAACTCACGATATACGGAAATCATTATTTCCGAGGAGGAGTTTAAATTATGAATCCCTACCATCATGCTCTGAGCTCAGTAAAAAAATGGGGCGGCATTCCCGATGATTATATCGCAATCCACTCCTGGTTTGATGAAAGCAAGTCTTACATGGCGGATTTTCGTCATCGGGCTTTACGGCATCATGCCGAAGGTATTTTTATGTGTGAAAAATTCTTTGGCCATACGATTACAAACAGTAACGGTAAAGTCATTCCAACCCGGTTTATCGGAGAACAACACGTCAAAGAAGACTTGGGCTGGATCCCCTCGGTGCAGGACTGGTTTGAATGTATCAGACCTGCCCCTTGGATGGCAAAAGTGGGGATCAAATCTTTCACCAGAAAGGAGCATAACGATGGCGTGGCGACCTTATGAATATCTTATCGGTGGGGAGATTGCGTTTAAAAAAGGAAAGTCCCATGGCTGGATATATTTTTTGACCATGGGCCTTGTCAGACTTAATCTCAAACAAGATTACATCATTTCAGGAAAAATTCGGTTTGAGAAATCCGTCGAGCAGATTCAGGAAGACATGAAAAATCTCACTGAAAGAGCAACGCAATCAGAAAAAAAAGACAATTACTTGAATGGCTTCAATAAAATTCAGAAAGGAACGCTTGGCGATTTTACAACGGGAAAAGACGACAATAAATACGCCGATTATTTCTATTTGGAATGGTATTCGGATAGAAACGGCAGAATTGTCTATGAAGGCTTAAGCAGCGAAGCGGAAATTATTGAACCATTGATATTTCACTTCCCAGACGACCATAGGGACAATCAACAGGATCTAATGAGTAATTTTCTGACAAACATATGCAGCTCTATTACTGAAAAGACAAAGAAGCCAATGGTCGGCATTCAATTTCCTTTACCCGAGAAAGAAGAAGGCCATACCTAGAATTTCTTAATGATCGAAAATTCAATATGCAATCAAAGCCCCTGCCCTGACCAAACCAGAATTGTTGTCCTCTTTCGGCCATCACAATATCATTTCACCCCCTTTCGTCATTAAAGCGCTCCATTCTAGCACATAAATTTGAACCGACTCCGCTAGTCTCAAAACAGGCGAGCCGCTGCGCTAGTCTCGCCTTGAGCCGCTGCGTCTATGTCAAGGCAGTCTGAAGTGCTTGTTTTTGTGGGGTGCCTCAAAAACAAGCATCCTTGACATTTCAAATTTAAGTGCTGCCATTTCGCTCGATTTAAACGAAAGGAGGTGAAACAGAGATGGCCGAAAAGACAACAACAATCAATGGGATTTTGGTCAGGACAGGGGCAGCAATTATGTCTTCAGAAAAAATCACAGACAAAATTCTGGAGAGATTCGAGAAAGAAGAAACCGTCCTAAGTAAATCTGGTAAACGGGTCACAGATCAATTCCGCAGACTATTGAGAAAACAAATGGGGTTAAAAGAGGATTATACGCAATTATCCCGTGAGGAAAAAATCATCGAAGCCAGAAAAAGAATCTTGAATGACTTCGAAATCGCGCGGGAAGAAATCAAAAATCATAATCCTGTCGATTATCTGCTCGACAGGGCATTGGATCCGTTAGATACCATGAACGTTGTCTACAGGATAATTTTAAAAACAATGGGGGCAAAAATCGACGAGAGAAATAATTCAATACGCTTGTCACGGGAATTAAAGTCGATTCTTTATAAAAAGGAGATTAAAGATGAGCCAATTCGATGAAAAATTTGAGAAAGACGATACACACCATTCATTCTGCCTTAGAGCTGACGGCTGCTTTAAGCGGCACGATCTCCCAAGAGCCCAAGAGTATATGACAGAGGATGAAAATCGCAAAGCCGGGCTTAACACATTCAGTCATGCCGAATCGCAAGAACGGCTGTTAATCAATAGAGTCGCCTACCTGCAGAAAATCGGTTGTGTAGTTAATGCCGACGAGACCTTGGAAGAATACGTTGAGAGAAACACCGACAATTTAAAAGAGGAGGATTAATTCATGCAATTAATGACCAAAGAGCTGGAGAGAAACCTTCCTCCGCTTTACTCAACAGAGAACAAAGAGCCCCAGGATGTGAAAATTATCGCCAAATTTTTCTGCCCCTGGAATCACTGGACATGGTACGCCACCGAGTACGATCCCGAGACAGAAATATTCTTTGGTTTTGTCCGAGGAGACTTTGACGAATTCGGCAAATTTTCACTTAACGAAATGCAATCCGTCAAGGGCCCTTTTGGGTTGACCATCGAACGGGATTTGCATTTTGGCGAGCACACGTTAGCCGAAGTTATGGAGAAACGATTATAAACCAACAAGAAATATTATTGGAGAATTTACGATGACTGTCTACGAACTGGTAACAAACAAAATTATTCATGAACTGGAAAACGGCATTATCCCCTGGCATAGACCCTGGGCGAGCGGTGGGCTTCCCAAGAATTTCGCAACCAAGAAGGCGTACCGCGGGATTAATTGCCTCTTATTACATCTGAGCGGTTTTACCGAGCCGTATTATCTGACTTTCCATCAAATCAAGAAATTAGGCGGTTCAGTCAAAGGAGGCGCGAGATCGCAAATCGTCGTTTACTGGAATTGGATCGAAAGTAAAACTGAAATCGATAGCAATGGGAAGCCCGCCACTCATCCCTTGCTGAAATACTATCGGGTGTTCAACATCGAGCAAGTGAGCGGCATTGAATATGAAAGCGCCGTAAAACGGTTATCTGAATTTGAGAAGAATGATAATTGTGAAGCGATCACGGCCGGTTATAAAGATCGCCCCGAGATTACCCATCTAAGACAACAGGCCTCTTACAGCCCTTTGGATGACGTTGTCAACATGCCGATCAAAGAATCTTTCGAAAGCAGCCAGGAGTATTACGCCACGCTGTTTCATGAACTGATCCACAGCACCGGTCACAGTAAAAGGCTCGATAGGGAAGGAATCAAAGAACTGAACGTCTTCGGCAGCGAAACTTATTCCAAAGAAGAACTTATCGCGGAAATGGGAGCTTCGTTTTTATGCGCAAGCACTGGAATTGAGAATCGAACATTTCAGAATTCAGTCGCTTACATCAAGGGGTGGCTTTCAATCATCAAGAAAGACAGCAAATTTTTGGTCCATTCGGCAACCCAGGCACAGAAGGCGGCCGACTACATATTAAACACAGAGCCTAAAAAGGAGGAAAAGCCATGAGAATATTTTTCGCCATTAATCTGAATGATTTCTATCGCAATCGAAAAAATACATATACCCGGGTACAGATTCGGTTTGTCAACGCGCAAAACGCCAGGCAAGCCAAGAGATTTATCGGTTCTCATTATCCCAAAACCGTCTGGAGCGTACTGTCCAATTCCCAACTGGATAGAAACATCGTCCAGCCTCATTAATAAACGGAGGCCAATCAAATGAAAGAGAAACACCAGGTGATGATCAAAAATATTCAGCATCTTCGGAAATTGACAAACGGCAAAGTCAAAAGATTCCATATCAAACTGATCGGATGGATTAAATCCGTCAAGAGAATCAAATACGATGCAAAATCAAATCGTTTTTCCGTATTTAATGAGATCGACGAAACAAGGCAACACCTTTCTCCCCGCGAAATGATGGACAAAAACTTCACAAACATAGGAGAAGCGATTAACAAAAAGGCTTTTTATTCCAATTAACCCGATCAACTGAAGGAGACTAACAAAATGAAGATAAAACTTAACGAGATAGAAGTAACGTATAACCCGAGAAAAAATTTTGAGGGAATTGATGAATTGGCCAACAACATCCGCGAACTGGGACTGCTTCAACCACTCATTGTCGCCGCAAACGGCAATGGCAAATATACCCTTCTCGACGGGCAACGAAGATTCCAAGCTTTAGAAAAATTGAATTGGCAGGAAGCCGAGGCAATTCTCCATGATCTCAACGAACAGCAACAAAAGGAAGTGCCGATCGCGACCGATTTCTTTAAAGATAAATTGAAGCTTTCCGAGAAAGCCGTCGGGGTGGCAAACCTTATCAACAAAGAGAAAAAAGTCACCAAAGAGACTCTGGCTAAACGGTATGGCTGGAAGGTCAAGGATGTTGAAGCGCTATTGAAGCTGGCAACGCTTCAGCCAGGTGTACTGGAACTGATCGATAATGGCCGGCTGGAAATCAAACAGGCGTTGGAAATAACCGAGGTCAAAAGAGATGATGTCCAAACGAAAATTGCTGAATTTATGGCAGATAAACACTGGTGCGGGTTACTGGATGCTCTCGAGAATGTCGCTTATGAGCTCCCCTTTGACGATGTGTTCACCTATGAGCAGGCGAAAAAGGATAACAAAATCGGCATCGTCGTTCACGATGAGAACTATGAAACTGACCGGGTCTTCACTTACGACAAAGAATATTACGAGCTGAAGAAAAAAGAATACGAAGTGCGTGAACAAAAGTCCTATGAAAAACGCGTGGCAGATTCCCAAGGGGACCGGCAAGACGAGCTGGGACTGAAATCTGAACAGAAAGAAGAATCCAAAGAAGAAAAAAAGGAAAAACGAAAAGAAGTGAAAGCTGAATTTGACAAAACCCTTGACGCCTTCCGGGAGTCGACAAAAAGTTTTCTTACCCGAAAGCCATCCAGTGAGCATATTGCTTATTTGATTGATCGCTTTGTCCGTCATATCGGCATGGACAACGGACGGATTATTCTCAAAGCCTTCGGCTTTTCCTTCAAGGCTTCTGAAATGAGAAGCGAGGATTATCGCAGGGAAATAAGCATAATCCTGAAAGAAGTCGTCAAAGATGAAAGTCATCTGGCAAAGCTGATTATCTACGTGGATTATTTAGGGGCAATTTATAAGACAACCCTGTTTGACTTCGACGGAGTCAAAAAGATGATTGTCAAAATGGATCAAGAATTTATGGAAGTCATGGGAAAGGAGGTGGCCGCTTAACACACAAGTGTAATATGGCGAGCTGGCGGTAATAAACGGGGGAAATAGGGGAAAACCCGTCAGTTCGCCATGTTACCAATCATCAAAATTATCTATTTGTACCAGGAGGATTGGCTATGAGAAAACACGCGATATTTTTATATAATTTTGAAGAATTATCAACGGAAGTGAAGCAAAAAATCATTGAAAAGCACAGAGACATAAACGTTGACCAGAACGAATGGTGCGATTTTGTTTTAGAGGATGCGTATATCGTCCTTAAGAATTTGGGTTATGAGAATACAAAAATTTATTTTTCTGGCTTTGGCAGCCAGGGAGACGGCGCTTGCTTTACAGCAACGATTAATATTGAGCAATATTTATCCGCCCATAAATTGAAAACCAAGTTTAAGGTTTTACTCGAATGGTCTGATCGTATTTCCATTACGATTACCCATAATTGGCGTTATTATTTCGCCCGTTCAACAGATGTAAATATCGAGTATTACGAAAATACCAATGGAATTGACATATTACTTAATGAATTAGAGGAAATCATTAAGAAAGAACGAGAAACATTGGGCAACGAAATCTATAAAAATCTCGAGAACGTTTATTATGATTTGATTAGTAATGAATCCGTGGCCGAGACTTTACGGATCTATGAATATGAATTTCTAAAAAATGGCCAGAAAATAAACCTAAAGGAGTGTGCCCCATGTCTATGAGAATATGCAAAGCAGATGTTTACGAATCACGTGATTCCAAAGGGCGCAGAATTCCTGACTACGTCATTATGAACAATTATGACGGCCGGTTTCTCGAGTGGCGAGACATTGAACCAACGGGGATCAAAGAAGTTGACGAAAATATCGGATGCGATGGTTCAGTTGTTGTTCACAAACCAAGCTATGCGCAAAAGATCATTGATGTCTTGGAGGAATAAATAAGATGCAAGATGAACTTTTCCCATGGATGACGGTCCTGACTATCTTACAACGGCCTCCGAGTTTGATGGTATTGAGACAGCCGTTATTGCGGCCTTAGAAGGTACTGAAGGGAATTACTCAACAAAGCACTTAAATGGAGGCTCAAAATGAAAACCTATCTCGCTATCAATCTCAATGATGTTTACAACAACTCGAAAGATGGCTAAACCATAGCCCAGATTCGATTCATTAAGGCAACAAACATGAAAAAGGCCAAAACTCTTATAAGCACCAATTGTCCAGCCAATGACTGGATCCTGGTTCCAGAAGGCTATTTCAACAGGCATATTGTGTTAAAACAACCTGCTGCCGAACCCCCTTCCTTAACTGGACAATAAGAGTAAAATTAACTCCCCTTCGCTTCCTACCTTTAAGCCGTGGGTACACCCGGTGAACTCTGATTATCTTCATCATAGCATATGCCACAAGGACGGCGTCCCGATGAAAAACCCATCGGGACTTGCAAGTGCTCGGCTTTTTCTAAAAACGTATAAGGTAAGCCTTCGCATCCTTGCATGGCATATGCCTTTTTAATCTTAAACCAGAGTTCACTGGTTCGATTCCTGTCATTTCAACCAATTCCAAGAAAGGACAACACGCCATGGCAAATCAATTACCAATTTTCAAAGGGTATACTGTTGACATCCGGCTAAAGGAATTCCGCAGGATTGAATACGGGAAGAGATTGAAATTTATTCGCTTTGACAGCCCTAAAGGGGATAGGCTTCTGGAACAGTTTATTACCACGATTGACCACAAGACCAAACAGGGCATCCGGTTACTCAGTGACATTTGGCCATAATTGAGGTCCGAGCCGGGCACCTCGCTAAACTGCCTTTATTATTTTGGGAGGGTCTATTAAGGTCAAGTATTGTTTTTTGGGCGCGGAGTACAAGATAAAGGGTGTTAAACAACCCCCATTTTCCTGTGTGAAATAAGGCAATTTGTTAAACACGGATGGGTTTTGTTTAACAAAAGTTAAACGACTGGTTTAACGTTTGTTAAACAGGGTTTCACGCGAATTTAAGTCTGTGGGAGCCAATTCCTGGAGCAAAACGACTGCAATTTTCATTTCATTTGAGGCCAATTCGAGGAATTCTTGAGGAACCTTTTCACCTTTGGACAGCCTTTCCAAGGCCACCATAGGGACGGTCAGTTTGTTGCGGATTTCAGATAGAATTTCTTCGTTCATTTAGATCAATTCGTTCACTTTAAGGGAGAAATCCGAATAGCCTTATACTTCTGGCGCGTTTGGCGGGTTTGTGGCGGGTTTATGGCGCGTTTGGCTACTTAATACATATTTCGTGCCCCACCCAGTTACTCCCACTCTCTCCAGAATACCTTTGACACAAAGCTCACTCAAATCTCGTAAAGCGGTTCTATTTGGAAAAATCGTTCGCACATGGCTAAATCCTGACCTCCAAAAGCTCATCCCATCTGGTTGTGAACCGCTTGGATCTATGGGCCTGTTTCATGAACCAGGGCTTTCCTAAACCCTCGGCAGCAATCAAGATTTTCCCGCCATTCGTTTGGCGGTTGTAACTGTCCATAACCTCCATCAGCCTGTGGCGGGCACTCCCTTGGTACTTTTCTTCAAACAGATAGTCCTGCTCATTGGTCTGCGGACAAAGATTAGTCAAAATCACCCCGCAACTTTTATAGCGTAGACCTTCCCGGTAAATCCGTTTTAAAAGCCGCTTAGCGGCCTCAATCAAATGCGGGGAATAAGCCGTAGACGGGCTGATAATGGTCCCGGCTGAATTGCGGTAATACGGTGTGTCTTTAAATGGATTAGTTTCAACGTAGACCTGGATATGCCCAGCAAGTAATTTCTGACGGCGCAGTTTTACTGCCGAACGGCTGACGTAGGCTAAAACCGCCTCCTCCATTTCTACTAACCGGCTGACCTCATATCCGAAAGTTCTCGTTGTGGCGATGGCTTTTTTATTGGGCTGCACTTCTTCCATAGACAAACAGGATATGCCTCTTAACTCCCAAACCGTACGCAGGGTCACAATGGTTAAATGCTTTTTGATCCATTCATCCGGCGCGTTTCGTAATTCCGATGCCGTTTTCATTCCGTTGCGTTCCAAGAAAATGGCCTTTTCCTTCCCAATTCCCCAAACTTCCCCGACAGCCGTTTGGGACAAGATGATTTCTATCTCTTCCTCTCTCATCAAAGTAAACACCCCGTTTGTTTCAGGGTGGTCCTTGGCATAATGATTGGCAACCTTGGCCAAAGTTTTGGTGGGCGCAACCCCGATAGACACAGGGATACCTGTTTGCCGTTTGACGACTTTTCGAATCTCCCGAGCATAATCTTCCAAACCCAGATGCTCAAATCCTTGAAGCGATAAAAACGCTTCATCAATGGAATAAATTTCCAAATTCGGCGTGAACCCGGATAAGACGGCCATCACTCTGTTGGACATATCTCCATAAAGAACAAAATTGGCAGAGAAAACTTGGACATCATGGGCTTTGACCAAGTCCCGGCATTTAAAGATGGGCGCGCCCATACCAATACCGATTCTTTTTGCTTCATTGGATCGGGAAATAACGCAGCCGTCATTATTGGAAAGTACAACGACAGGTTTTTGATTTACGGCAGGATTGAAGACTCTTTCGCAGGAAACGTAAAAGCTGTTGCAGTCAACTAATGCGAAAATCTTATTCATGGTTGGAAAGGAAAAAAGTGTTTTCTATCTATTAAATTTCATTTCTCCACCAGAAACAATCGATGTAATTTTGGTAAACTTATCAACGTTAATTTTTTGATCTTCAACACATGCTAAGAAAGCAATACGAGCTCGATAGTGTTTCTTTTTTCTTTATCCATAACATCCCAGTTTACTTGTTTTGTGAGAAAATCATAGATACTGATTTCGTCATCTTTCATTTTAGTTGCTTTCTTCATGAATTCCTTCCTCTCTTTAAAGACTGTGAATCACGTGAATGACAATCCCCCAAATTTCAAAATCTGCACCATCTTTGATCTCGATGGGCGCATAATCGTCATTCTCAGAAACCAAATATAATTTGTCCTTCATTTTACTGACACGCTTGACCGTAAACTCGCCATTCAAAACCGCAATAACGATCTTCTTATCCCTCGGCTCAAGCGAACGGTCAACAACCAAAATATCCCCCGAATGAATCCCGGCCTTAATCATCGAATCGCCTTTGACTTTTACAAAAAAAGTGGCGGCTGGGTGTTTGATGAGATGCTCATTCAAGTCCAGTTTCTTGTCGAGATAATCATCTGCGGACGAAGGAAACCCGGCGCGAATGGGAGAAAGAAATAGCGGTAGTTCCCTTTCAGTTGTGACATCACATCTGTAGATTTGTATAATTTTCACCGTATTCCCTTGATTCTATTGGATTCCCTTATAAAGCAATTTTACACTTTGGCACTCTTTAACCAACGGGCAATTGTCCTCGATACCATTTTCTTTATAATAACAATACGGATTTTTAAGAAGGCACCAATATCTACCAATATCCCAGGTAGCATAATCTAAATCTCCCGGGAAAGAAGGCATTAACACACGAGCTTTTCTTATAATCTCCTCATCGGTAGCATTCTCGGGTACTATGCCCAGTCTTTTAAAAACCCGCCGGACCATGAGATCCACTGATATATCTATATTTTCCCAATTGGTTAAAGGAATCTTAAAATAATCGACTAAAAAATTGACTGCCATTGTTGATTTCTTCTGGCTAATACCATCAAAGTCATCAAATCGTTCAATTATTATTTTAGCGTCCTTTGTATCTCTCCAGATATTTTCGGTCTTTCCCTCATAATTTGTTATAAGCTTCTCACATGCCGATTTTATCCATATCGGCATTTTATTTATCCACCTATGCAGTGCGGTTGGCTTTTTAAATATTTCGAGTAATTTGTTACCACTCATCGATGCTATTTTACAAACATCAAGATGGCCAAGACGCTTTTTTAGTTCTAACGGGATAGCCCATGCCCTTTCCGCTTTTATCTGCTGGTCAAATATAACCGCAAATAAAAAGGCATTCCAATCCTCTTTAATAAACTGTTCAGCTTCGGGATTATTTGTGAAGGCATCGCCGATTAGCATGCCATAGCTTTTCTTATAAACCAGTAGCTTCTCTACAATCAATTTCTCTTTGTCGGAAATCATCATTCTCCGATCTACGCTCTCTTTCAATTTCAACTAACCTCCCAATGCCCGCCAAAATCAGGCCCGACTCTTCGGATATAACCGGCGTCCCGTAATTTCTTTAAATGTTTTTGCACCGCCGAAGGATTCATTTTAATTAAATCCGATAATTCTTTTCTTGGTATACGCGGCTTTTTGGTTAAAATCTTGAGGATTTCTTTCTGGGTATCATTCAACTCAATACTCTTCCTCTGACCACCTGTCTGACCACCGCTCTGACCACCTGTCTGATCTTTCTCGCCCAACCCTTCCCCCTCTTCCCATTTAGGCCGATAAAAAGAAACCACAAAACCTGTTTTCGCACGCCTAAATTCAACCCGGATACCCACGGCAACGCATTCATCGTGGATACGCTTAATCCCGCTTCCCCAACGTTCAATGTCCTTGGACTTATACATCGTTTCCGCAATCAATGGATTACGCAAAATCGACTGCTCATGTCCGGTGAAGAAATCCTCCGGATTGACCCCTTCAGGGAATAATCCAGGATTATAGATATCAATCCGATCTTTAAAAATTGCCACCTCATTGCCTTTAGGGTTAGTAAAATCTCGATGACACAATGAATTCCCAATCGCCTCCGCAAGGGCTCTTACTGGAATTTCCGGAATTTCTTTGCGGCGGCTTTCGCTTAAATCCGCGCGCCATTTCATATGTTCTTCGACATAAATCTCTGCCTGCCGGCGCAAACTAAAAAGATTGCCTTTAAACGATTTAATATCCAAAAACGTCAATTTATCCGTCCCAGCAAAAATCGCGGCTTGAACCTCCATGGAATTCTCATCACAAAAAAGCACTTCAGCGGCTTTAGTTAACTGGTTCTTATTCAAAAGCCCAAGTTTATTCAATGTTGTTTTAACACTCTGAAAATCAAAATCAATACGCTTAGCCGCTTTTGCCTTGCGCATAAATTCTTTTACAACCTCTTCATTTACATCGGCAAACGTCTTTTCAGACACTTCTTTATCCCAATGAAAAGCCCTCTTCTCCATAAATCGTTCCTCAAGATTATGAGGACTCATAGCCTTATCTGACTCTCCAACACGCACATAAGCCCGACCATACGCGAAATAAGGCCCCAGCTTTCCATGCGCCTCCACAACAATGCAATCTCTTCCTTCAATCTGCCGCACCTCCACCTTGGGATAAACCTTCGGCTCAGTATTATCCACGACCGCCTGAGTCACATCCTTGAGTGTCATCCGCCCGATGGTCTGACCCAAGACCTTGCCATCGTCCGCAATCCCAAAATACACCTCTCCCCGGCCATGTTTATTGAGCATTGCCACAATAGAAACAACCGCTGCCTTAACCTCAGCGGTGGATTTTTTGTACTCGATTGTTTCGGATTCTTTGAGCATCATTAAATCCCCTTATTTAATATACTGCGACATTTCTAATAAGCTTCCGCACGAATTTTTTTGTCATTCTTTTCGATGCTCCGTTAAGGATTCCCCTGCCCCTGAGTTGCCACTTGCTCTTGGAATTTGTTCTTCACTGGAATCTCCATAATTAACGGTCTCCCCGACTTAAAACCACGCCCAACCACCATACCCTGTAACCATTTAAGATTTGGGATAGCAGATATCATTGAAGGCCCGACATAATTCTCCAGGAAATCAAAACCCGTCTTATCATAAGAATTAAAAACAATAATAGAATTGCATTGATTCAAAACCGTCTTCGTAACATTGGCTGTTCTTTGCGCTATCACCATTAATCCCACATCATATTTTCTACCCTGTAACGCAATTTGACTTATTTTACTGATTGTAGCTTTCGAATATTTATCTTGAACACCCATTGTCTGCGACTCTGGAATAACTGTGTGCGCCTCCTCTAGGATAATACAAAACTTTTGATTGCGATCCCTATGTTGTCTCGCATAAGAAAATATTTGACTAAGGTAAAACTCTGTTATTGCAATTGTAGCGGATGTGTTGACTATATCGGATAACTCAAATATCGCAAGGTTACTTTCAGACTGGATAAAATCCTCAACCATTTTTTTAATCTCAGGGATTAAGACCGATTTAAATTTTTCCAGCTCTCCGATTTCTTTACCGGCTCCGAATGTACCAGTCTCAACAGCAAACAATTTCTCATTCAAACTTTTTGCATGTTCAGCGGAAATAGCCAGCTTCTTGGGATTAAATCTCTCGAACTCTTCCAAATAATCACCTGTAAAGTCAACACAGAAAATTTTGGCTTTCAAATCAACCATTTTCTGAATAATTGTGAAAGCCATTTCCGTCTTCCCACTACCCGTTATCCCTAAAATGGCTGTGTGATGTGTAATAAGAGTGTCTACATTAGCAATAATAGGAAAATTTGTATTAGGGATATAGCCTAAAATCATCTCATTAGGCTTCAAACCAAACTCGAGCTTATACGATTTATCAATCAAATAAAGCGGTGTGTGCATAGGTGGCACCCAACCATACTTATCAAAACGAACCCTTTCACTATTCCATATGCCAACCTGCTGAGCCACTCCGGTTATTAACCCAGACTTAAGGTCATTCGATAGTTGCTCGATTCCCGTTTTGGCATTGACAATTTGGTATAAGACGCTCTGTTCATTAATATGCGCTTCAAGAATAAAACCCTCTTCAATGACAGTTTTGGAAATTACCTTAAATGTGATATCCCCTATAGTAGAATTCTCAACGACGAAACCGACAAAGCGACGGCTTTTTTCAACAAAAGATTCATCCTTAACTATATCTGACAAATTTTCAGGATGAATTTTGTACACCCCATCACTCGTCCCCAAACTATGATCTTTTAATGAAACTGTTTTTATGATCGACGCCTGGGCGATCTTATCTTGATTCAGAGCATAGTTTTCCGTGACAACAGCGACGTGGGCATCGCCTCTTCTAAACAGCACCCAATCGCCTTGATTAAGATTAACATCCTTGAACGGCCGGAAGCGAAATGATCCCGGTAAAGTGACACTGATGATTTCCCCTAAATGATGAGAATCAACCTTTTTAATGCGCGCACTGCCGTTTTGAATCAAAGACAATAACCCGATGGGCTTTGCAACGATTAAAAACGACCAGAAACAAATCAACACTATGAAATCTTTTTGTTGAGTATCAAAAAAGGAAAAAACTGACAGGAGAAATGTAATTGAAAAAATGAGGTTCGACTTACCAAAGAAGACAGCAAAAGTATAAAAGAATCTAGCTACTTTGTTTCTTAACGACGCCTCACTTTCTTCTTTTTGGCCAAGAATAATTGAAATTAGGCTAAAAATGAAGACCATTAAGGCATAATAAAAATTTGCATCCCATAATATATAGCTTGTCCGATCCCTCACCGACGCAAGTGTGATCAGTACAGCCAAAGAATTAACCAAGGCATCAGAAGGCTTTGTGAAGTGTGGCTCCACAATCAATGAGCCAAGAACAACCATAAGAATGAGATTTTGAAAAACAAAGGACGTATTGGAGTCGGCCGGGTACCAGTTACCAGTAAGCCATCGGTGAATGGCCACTAAAGCCAGAAGCACAAAGACAAAAAAGATTAACCGTGTATTTTTAGTAATTTGATCGTTCATCCTATGTCTTTTCAAATAAAGAATGGCATTATTATAAAAATCCTCTACCGTTCTAATTAAATAAGGGCATCCGATAAAATCATAACCTCTTTACCTTTACGAGATTCATATGCATTGTAATTTAAGGTAAAGCTAACTATTTTTCTGTCCGGATAAAGTGATTTAATTTCTTCTTTATTGTCATAAGTAAGTAGCCAAAAAGCTTCGGGATTTTGATTTAACCGGTTGGCTAACATTTCGTGGTCATCTTTTTTATAATGATTTAAATACAGGGTTGCACCCTTTTCGTAATATGGAGGGTCAAGATATATAAACGTATCCTTTTTATTCAAATAGTCATTAATCAAAACGACTCCGTCCTTATTAAAAATAGAAATTCTATTTTTATATAAAGCCAGCTGATGAATTCTTTCAGATAGCCCTTCTTTGTTGAATCTCGCATCAATTTTCCATTTACCCTTCTGTTCTATGCCACCAATGGGGCCACCATCCAAAATACCGGAAACATTCGTTCTATTAAGGAAGAATGTTGCAAACCCCCGATCAAATTGTTCAGATTTAGGATTACTATAAATTAACTTCTGTTTTTTCCATTCTCTAACAGTGACGGGTATTGAGCGTATTCTTTCTATGAACCTTTCTGAATCAAAAATTGCCGACTTCCAAAATGAATAAATTGCTTTATCGAGATCGTTGATTACAATCCGTTCTACTTTTTCTAAAAACAATAAAGCAAGAGCGGCTCCTGCTCCACCGGCAAATGGTTCAATGTAAGTGATATTTTGTAGTCCGTTTTCTTTTATCACCTTATCAAAAAATGAAAATAAAAAAGTCTTCCCTCCCGGATATCTCAAGGGGCTATAGTGAAACTTTTGATTTCTTTTATGGATTATTCTTGGCATTTTGTTTTTTACCGGGATTTAAAATATGCCGGAATAATGGCTCCATCGCCTCCCAAGCATCCTCAACCTCTTGGGACGTGACAAATATATCAGGGTTATGGTTAGTCGCATTAAGAAATTGTGCTGAATACGAGCTCATCTTTGTATTGTCTTTAATCCTAGACGCGACTTGGGACAATTTATGGTTCTTGACTCCGTTCATTTCATCTATAAATTCTTTAAGCACAGTATCCAAATAGACATATTTACCTTTCTGTGGTCGAATCTTCTTACTGTTATGATCGAAATATGCCTTTAGCCCGCACTCAAGAAAACTCCTTAAAAGATCATGCGCGGCATTTGGAAATCTGCGGTAGTTAATTCCTTGGAGCTCAATCAACATTCTTTTCACTCCTTTTGACTGGAGTGAGAATTTAATGTCTTGTGAAGCCAACGTCTTTCTCGTTTTGTTTTTAGCAGGTGTGATCTCTTTAAAATCTTTACTGGTTGTTACCTTACCTTTCTGCCCTTTCTTGGGAATTTCGGAAGCCGCGAATGTTGAAAGATATTCTTTTCGGTTGGTCTCATTATTTAACGCGCGCGAATCAACCGTTTTATCCACGACATCCTGAATAATCTTCTTAAAACCCTTTTCAAACTCTACCTTTTTAATAGCAACTCGCACTTCTCCATCTTTATCAAAATCAAACCCCAGAAAGCTGCGAATCTGTTTATCCTCATACAACCTTTCGATTGTCGACGCTGGAAAACTTCTCTCATTATGAACTTTTTGTGTTACCTGATCCGAATCGTACTGAATAGACTTAGCGATCTTGTGTATATTAATCAACTTAAGAAACTTATCAATGTCCACGCCGGGATAATCATTCCTTAAATCCTCTACAGTCTTCCCTCTTTCAAGTTCGGCTTTATAAAAATATGCCTGCCTTAACGGCCTCCATGGACGACGAGTATTTTGAGTATGCTTGCTTGCTAAAAATCTTCGAACCGCATCTCGATTCGGTGATATCACAACCTCAATTTCTTTTATCGTCTTACCGGCATTCTTTAACAGCTTCCTAACTACTGCTTCCATAGAAGGCACAATTTCTGGCCTGTTCAAAACCTTTAAAGCCGCCACTCTACGATTGCCATCAATTACAACGACCTTCTTATCTTCCTTGATCACAACCGGAGTCTCATCCGGGAAGAAACCATTAGCCGCAATACTTTCTAAAATCTGTAAAGCTTTCTCATTAACAAACAAATCATTGATGAGCGCCTCTTGTGATGATTTAACTTCTACCTGTAAACGGATGTTCTCCGGATCAAGAAATAGATCAGCAACCTTCACCTTTTCTCTTGGCCAATTTTCGTAATTTGGCTTCGGCGGCATCTTCCCTTTCATAGTCCCCCCATATTCATTTTTGACCAATCAATTTTCTCTATCATATGACCCTCTTATTTTTTTATCGAATTTTCGACTATTTCAATTTCTTCCGGAGTAAGCTCATAAAGCTTATAAATCATACGATCGATTCGCCCTTCGTATTCCTTGACTTGCTTTTGCTTAACAGAATTTTCTAAATAATCGCTGGATTTTGTAATTGCCAAAATTTTATCAACGATTTCAATAAATGGCGCTTGCTCAGAAGCGGTCGCCATTTTTATTGGCAAAATTTTCAGTACCACTATTTTTACCTGAGCAAAAACACGCCCTGATTCATTGACTCTATTATTGTAGTAATAGTTGAGCAACTTGGAGTTGAAAAACGCGAGTATAAATTTTATGCTGTAGTTTTGGTCAACTAAAACTTGAACATGGGTGCTATCGAGTGAAAAATATCCTTTATTGTCGTACGCACCGATTAACTGTGACCCAGTTTGCCTATTAATTATTTTTTCTTTAACACGAAACATTTTTTCATTTGTGTTACTCCAAAGTTTTTTAGGGTCGAACAAAACGAAGTTTTCGTCAAAAGAATAACAATATTTGTTGATGTCTCTCCCCCGCAAAATGGGCTCGTGTAAAGCGTGACTTTTCTTTTTCACAATAAATTTGTCATTATCGCCCGTTATTATTCCTTGATAAAACTTTACTATATTTCCAAGTGGTATGGTGTTGCTTGTGATTTTATCTATTAAAGTGTTATCAGTGAACTCGATATTGAATCGGCACCCATCGTCTTCTTTAAATAATTTTTGTTCGATGAAGCTGTAATTTATGCGTTCAGTAAAGTGCTCCAAATTGCTTATTTCCAATATCTTTGTTTTGCGGTTGTTCTCTTTATGTTTGTCGAGCATAATAATTAAATTGCCGCCAGTTTCCGCTCCCTCAAAAATACTGTCCTTAAAATTTAGCAAGATATTGATGTCTGAATTTTTTAATATGTATTTTCGAGCATTGCTGTCCTAATTAGCCGAAGGCCAGCTCATACTGTAGAGGGCCCTTCGTTGTTGGTTTATGAAAAGGATCATTGAGCCAATCCCATAGATTTCTTTTTGAAAAGATATTTGTCGGCAAGACGG
>Ga0209515_10000974_pt1 | contig 49405 bp, 58 predicted proteins | sample Subgroupgradi54m_FD_187454 | JGI IMG/M metagenome (GOLD analysis project Ga0209515, IMG submission 187454) | Subsurface groundwater microbial communities from S. Glens Falls, New York, USA - GMW60B uncontaminated upgradient, 5.4 m (SPAdes)... ... | reverse complement strand
AAACCTCTTTCTTCGCCACACCTTTCCCATACGTTTTAAAGATTATGACGGCGCATTAGAACAACAAGAAATCGATATAGAAAACCAGGGTTTTAGTTATGGCTAAGTTTGAAGTCATAAGATTAATAAAGTAAATCAATTCCACTCTGAAAATGGAAAACGTCATCATCTTAGGCACAGGCATCGCCGGCTTAACCGCTGCAATCTACACCGCAAGAGCTAACCTCGCCCCTTTACTAATTTCCGGCCCCGAAGACGGCGGCCAATTAACTTTAACAACCGACGTCGAAAACTTTCCTGGCTTTCCAAACGGCATACAAGGCCCAGAATTAATTAAAATTACAAAATCCCAAGCCGAACGCTTTGGCGCTCGCTTCAAAATCGACATCGCTTCAAAATTCACCCAACTCAAAAACGGTAGCGGCTTTGAACTCGAATTGATCAGCGGCGAAAAAATTAAAACAAAAACACTCATCATCTCAACCGGCGCATCTGCCCGATGGCTTGGCATTCCTTCAGAACAAAAATATAAAGGTCGTGGCGTCACTACTTGCGCAACATGCGACGGCGCATTTTTCAAAAACAAAGAAGTCATCGTCATCGGCGGCGGCGATTCTGCCATGGAAGAATCAACTTTCTTAACAAAATTCGCAAATAAAGTCACAGTAGTCCATCGCCAAGACGCCTTTCGCGCATCCAAAATTATGCAAGACAAATTCTTTAAAAATCCCAAATGTGCAGTTCTCTGGAATAAAGAAGTCAATGAAATCATCGGCGACGGCAAAAAAGTCACCGGTGTCAAACTCAAAGACACAAAAACAAATCAACTAACAGATTTCAAATGCGACGGCGTTTTCCTCGCCATCGGCCACATCCCCAACACCTCAATCTTCAAAGGCCAGTTAGATATGGACGCCCTCGGCTACCTCAAAACCGACCGCTTCACCAAAACTAACATCCCTGGCGTCTTCGCTGCCGGTGACGTCCAAGACACCCGTTATCGCCAAGCCATCACCGCTGCTGGTTCCGGCTGTCAAGCAGCAATGGAAGTAGAGAAATATTTGGCAGAACAAGAACATCATGGATAAAATTTACTTTTCTCATTGGTATCACTGAGGAAATTTCTTTCTTTATTTTTGGATAGAAATATTTATATACTCTTGGTGTACATTTATACACTGAAGGTATATATCCATGGTATTAACAACGAATGAAAAAATAGTTTTGCGTTATTTGGCAAGTCATAAAGAGGAGTATCATTCCATTAATGCTTTGGCAAAAGTGTGCAGTTTAAGTCCTAATGGGATATATAAATTGCTTACAAAATTTGAGAAAGTTCAAGTGCTTTGTCGTCGAAAAATCTCTAATATTGTTGTGTATTCACTTGATTTTGAGCAGGAAATGACGAGGCGTTTATTGGCCTTAGCATTTTTACCGGGATCTCTGGGTGGAAGATTACGTCAACGAGCAGAAGATTTGGAAAGTTTACGTTCTGTAACTAAAATAGCAATTATTTTCGGTTCATATCTTACAACGAAAGAAAAGCCCGGTGATTTGGATATTCTTATTATCATTGAAAAAAAGAATTTTAAAGCGTATAAGCAAGCACTTTTAGCAGTGCAGGATATAACTCCTGTACCAATTCATGATGTATTACAGCTTTCTTCTGATCTTGTAAAAAATATACATGAAGGAGATGTCGTTGTGCAAAATGCGGTATGGAGAGGAGTAGTATTATGGGGGTATGATGATTTGGTGGAGGTGCTGAAAAATGCCGCAAGATAAAGTAACAAAATGTTTTGATGAGGGAACGCGTGGTGGGGAGCGACATCAAGGAATACGTATTATAACACCCAGTGCAGAGAGAGCACATGAGCATCTTACGAAAGCGCTTCATAATTTTCAAGCGATGACGGTTTTTCATGAGCAACGATTTAGTGATTGGTCTGCGGCTGCGGCGTTTTACACACTGTATCATGGTTTGTTAGCACTGCTGGCATCTCAAGGGTATGAATCACGAAATCAATCTTGCACGTTTGCATTGGTTGAGAAGTTTATTACTCAAAGCAAGATGACGTATTTAACACTTGATGATTTGCATGAAATTTTTGATAAAGATGTGACGATGGATTTGGAACATAGTAGAAAATTGTTAGATATTCGTGAGCGGATGCAATATTCTACTCAAACTGCACTTGAGGAGGAAGAATTTAGATTTCTTAAGAACAGGACAAAAGAACTTTTGGATAAGATTCGTTTAGAATTGGAAGAGTAGAGATTCTTTTCCCATCTAGTATCACTGAGGAGGGGTGCTAAAATTATTTAAAGCCAGCCCTCTCTCTCTCTCTCTCTCTCTCTGAAAAACGAGGTGTTAGTTATAATAAAATTTAAAATACTATTGTTAATAGGATTAATTTTTCTGATGGTTATTGTAGTAGGCTGCGGATTGACTCCGGGGGAAAGTTTGGTTGGAAATGCAAAACGTAGCGATACTGGACAAAAAATGTCTAGCGTTCAATCTGTAACCGAACCAGGAGCAAATTTTCGTAATGCTGGTTCACAAACAAGTACAGGTGGTTGTTACGTTGATAGCGATTGTGCAAATAACCAATATTGCAAAGATGCCAAAAATGCTGCGAATCCAAAATATAGTCAAAAAGGGGTTTGTGTTTCTAAAGGAAAAAACAGTTTAGACAGTACTTGTACCAAGAATACTGAATGCAGTTCTCAAAATTGTGTAAAAGAAAAATGCGCTCCCCAAGTTAGTCTCACGCCTAATCCACCGGATCCTGCTATTCCAGAATCCAATACAAATGAGGCTATCCATCTTGGAACAGTATTGGTCGATGATTGTGTTAATGGACAAGGTAATTGGAAAGATGGAAAAACATATGTTTTAGATAAAGACATTTCTCTGACACAAGCCAACCCTAAAAGTGATCCTGTGTGTTTTCGTATGGAAAATGTAAAAAATGTAGTATTTGATTGTTCTCGCCATAAAATTAGTTCGCCAGAACAGGGAAAAGGAAGTGGAATATTCTTGTTCAATGTAGATAATGTGACGATAAAAGGATGTACAATTGAAAATTTTAAACAAGGGATAGGCCTACTTTCAGCAAGTAAAGTAAAAATTATCAATAACTATTTTCAATCTGATACTACCGGTATAAATTTAGGTGATTCTCAAGGAGTAAATCCTTCCTCAGAATTGTATGTTTATGGAAATATTTTTGATAAAAATAAGTTTGGAATTGAGTTGTACGGTTTAGATGGAAAAATGTATATTCTAAAAGAAAATAAATTTTCTGATACTGCCACTTCCTTTTTTTTCTATAGTAAAAATGAAGTATATGTCCTGGCCAATGAAATCAAAGGAGGCGAAAGCGGAATAATAGCAACTAATACAAATAAACTTATCATTCGAGATAATAATCTTAAAAAGTTATCTAACCATGGAATATTATTGGATGATGATGTTAAAGGAATAGAAATAGACTTTAATACCATTGAAAGTAAAATGGAAGGAATAAAATTGTATTTTGATCTTAAACCAATTATTGTGAATAATAATGTTTGTTCTTCTCAGATTGGCGATTTAGATTGCACATCGAACACTCCCTATCAAGGAAAATTAATCAAAGGGAATAAATTTAAGACAATTGGTCCACAATGTAAAGGAATTGAGAAAGGAATACATTATATCTCCTGTTAAATATGTATTAAAAATAAAAAAAAGAAGGTGAGATTATGAAATTAAAATATTTTTTAATGATAGTATTGTTAAGCGCACTTATTGTGGCTGCGGGTTGTGCTAAGCCGCTTGCGGGGCAGGCGGTTTCAGGATTTTCTAATGTAGGGTGTGTGGAAGGAACGTGGTTTTATGAAGTGAATGGAGAATTAATTGGACGTGATAGCGGTTGTACGACAATGAATGATCAAGGACAGTTTGATACTGAGAACCCATGGTGTCCAACGCAAACAATAGAAAAAGATGGAAACCAAGTGTATGTGTCAGGGAGTGGAACATGGCAGTGGTGTTCTAAAGAAGAAATAGCGCAAGAGGAAAGCACAGGTACTGAAGAACAAGGAAATTCTGAAGAAGAAATGGCTGTAGAGGGTGTAGGATATGGTGGGAATGAACCTGTTAAATGTAAAGATTCTGATGGCGGATTGAATTATAATGAGAAAGGAACACTTACTAATCCCGATGGAGAAATATATGAAGATTTTTGTAGTTTAGGTTCAGTTGGGAGTGCCGGAGCAGGTGTGAAGAAAGATTCTTCAGATTATGTATATGAATACTATTGTATGGATGAGAAGAAAGCAGGAACAGTGATTGGGAAGTGTATGGGAGGATGTGTCGATGGGAAGTGTGCCGGAAAAGAATCTAAAAAAGTATGTACTCCAGGCTATAACGGTAAAATTAGTTGTAAAATTGATCCAGAGGTAGGAGTTTTAGAAGTAGGAAAATATCAAAATGAAGATTGTTCAATAGAAGAGAGTAAACAACTATGGTGTGGTTATAATTATCTAGAAGGATCTACTTTGAAGATGGATGGACCTATCGGTGCTTGTGTTGAACCAACTGGTTGTTGTACTCCTGAGACCAAAAGCTGGTGTGAAGGAAATGTATATCATCAAACCTATTTTGCAGGAACATGTATCAAGAAAAACCTGGAATTAAAAAAAGACTGTCTTTCTTACCAAATTTGTTCTGAGACTATAGAAAGTACTGGTTGTTGCAGTCCAAATGTAGAATCATGGTGTGAAGGAAATATTTTACATACTAAATATGTAGGAACTTGTATTCCTAAAGATAATCTAGAAAAGAAAGAGGATTGTTCAGTGATAGGCAAAACGTGTGATGTAATCATTCCAGGACTTCTTGCACAATGTGGTTAATTTCTTTTTTCTTCTTTCATTTTTCCTTTCCTACAGAGAACACTCCTCAAAACCTTCTTAAACCCCTTCTCTAAATACACTCATATGTCCACCCCTCTCTACTCCTATTTCACCAAATGCGGCGGCTGTAGCACGCAGCCTATCGACTACTCTTCACAATTAGAGAACAAAAATTTAATTAATATTCTATTATACTACCATAATCAAATATGATTATCTAAAACAAACGAAATATTTATAAACTATAGCCCTATCTTACTACTATGAACGCTATTAATCTCTTAAAGCAGTTAGATTTGTACCCTATCTTTACAGAAAAAGACGTCATTACCCTAACGAAAACGACGAAAAAATATGCTCGAACTCTCCTCTCTCGATTACAACAGAAAGGCTATATTTTTCGTATTGAGCGAGGAAAGTATAGCCTGTATGACGATCCGTTAATATTCTCGTCTCATCTTACTAAATCCTCTTATCTGAGTCTTTGGACCGCACTACGATACCACAATCTTACTCAGCAGCAGCCACAAAATATCTTCGTCATGGTCAAATCCCCTAAAAAAAAAATAAAATTAGCAAATACAACGATTCATTTCATTGTCACGACACAGTTCTGGGGCTACAAAAAAGAACGCTATCGTGATTTTGATATTTTCATCGCCGAACCCGAGAAAGTAATTATTGATAGTCTTCTTGCTCGTTTACCTTTAGAGTACATTATTGAAGCCATAGAACTTCATCCTAACCCGCAAAAAATAGCAAAGTATGCAAAGAAAACAAAAAATAGCTCATTAATTAAACGAGTGGGATATTTATTAGAAAAATACAAACAGAATTCGTACGGATTAAAACCACAAGATTACAACTATGTTCTGTTGGATTATGCAAAAAGAAAAGGGAAAAAAGATAAAACGTGGAGAGTCATTATATGATTACGAGAAGAACATTAGAAGAATTTGCGCGAAAACAAAAGCTTTCGTTAGGTAATGCAGAAAAAGATTATCTGCTTGATCTTGCATTACGTAGTATTTCACAACACTGTCCAAAAGAATTAATCTTTAAAGGCGGAACTTGTCTGTATAAATTTCATCATCTTCCTCGTTTTTCCGAAGACTTGGATTTTAGTGGCTTGAAAATGATTGATATTCATGCTTTCATTCAACATATTATTGCAGATTTAGAAAAAGAAGGAATTGAAACGCAACAACACACACGCAAAGAACCACACAATTCTGTGCTCATCACGCTGCGTCTAAAAGGACCATTATTAAACCAAAGCCCCATGAGTGCTGCCAGCGTAGGAATTGATATCAATTTCAAATCAGAGGTCGTCCTTGCCGCAGAACAAAAAAAATATGAATCAATCTATCCAGGAGTAGGTTCGATTTCTATTCAATGTATGGATCAACAAGAGATTTTTGCCGAAAAAATAAGAGCCTTTCTTACTCGCTTTAAAGCACGTGATTTATTTGACATTTATTTTTTGCTACATCAAGATATATCAGCTTCCAAAAAGCTAATTCAAACAAAAATGGATTACTACCAAGAAACTTTCTCTCTCCCTACAATACTGGAAAAGATATCTTTATTTGAATCAATTTGGCACAAAGAAATATCCGGGCTTACCAAAGATCCTCTTTTATTTGAAGAGGTTTCTGTTTTTGTCAAGAAAAAAATGAAAGAGAAGTATACTTAAGTTTCCATTCATTTCAATAAACAAAATCTCCTCTTCCCTTTCCCAAACCTTCTTAAATAAACAGTTATTTTTTAGTTCCATGTCAACCCCCCTCTGCCCATACTTCAACAAATGCGGCGGCTGCAGCGCTCAACACATCGACTACCAACTCCAATTAGAAAACAAAAAGAAACTCATCCAACGCATCACAAAAGTGACAGACGTCAAAGTATTCTCTGACCAACCCTATTCATATCGCAATCGCATGGACTTCGTCTTCTCCCCTGGTGGTATTGGTCTTCGAGAACAAGGTACAAAATTTCAAATTATAGGCATCGATAAATGCGTCATCTCAGAACCCTCATTAAATATTCTCTTAACTGAAGTACAACAATTCTTTCAACACATTGACGCCTTCACCCAAAGTAAACAACAAGGCACCTATCGTTACGCCATCATCCGCACAACCACAACCGGTGATTCTGCCATCTCTTTCCTCCTCAATGAAGATTCCCCTCAATTACCCAAAGCCATCGAAAAAATAAAACTCTTCGCCCAACAAACAACCGCCAAGAACATCATTATCGCCGTCTTGCCAAAAAACAGTGATAATAGCACAAGTGAAGACATCATCGTCATCAAAGGCAACGACTATCTCACGCAAACGCTTTGCAACAAACAATTCCGTTACTCCTCGCAAGGCTTCTTCCAAAACAACACCAACATGGCAGAAAAAATGCAGCAATACGTCCACACCCTCCTTCAAACCTATCCCACAAAAACCGCCCACCTCCTCGACCTCTACGCCGGAGTCGGCACCTTTGGTATCATCAACGCTCCCCTCTTCAAATCCGTCTCCATTGTCGAAAGCTACCCTGTGTCTATCGAACTCGCCGCAACCAATCTCCAACTAAACAACATCACCAACGCCCAAACTCATGTCTTAGATGCCAAACATCTCTCTCGCCTCACCTTCCCCACTCCATTATATATCATCCTCGACCCTCCGCGAATTGGCATGGACCAAAAAACCATCCAAACCCTAAAAACTCTCCACCCCCAAGTCATCATCTACATCTCCTGCAATCCTGAACAATTAGCTAAAGATGTACCTAAATTCTCCAACTATGAAATCAAAAGCGCTGCTTTATTTGATTTATTTCCCCAGACAAATCATACTGAAGTGATTGTGGAGTTAATAAAAAAATCCTAGTTCTCAATCAAACCAACTTCAACAAATACGGCAAAATCAAACTCGCAACTAACAACATCAAGAAAAACATCCCAATCTGCCTATACCTCTTTTCTCCATCTTCCGCTCCTTTCAACTTATGCATAAACGTCTGCATCATTCTTCCTCCATCCACAATCGGTAACGGCAACAAATTAAACAACCCAATTCCAAAACTCAACAAAAACAACCATCGTGAAAAAGAAGCACTAATTTCCACAACATAATACGCCACGCTTCCTATTCCTGACTCAAACGCTTGCGTTTGCACAACTTTATTTTTAATATCTTTTATCCCTAAAAATCCTTTCTCCGGCTGCTCCGGATTTGTCGCAAGTGTCAACGTATACGCTTTTCCCCCTGCCTCAACCACAACACTATCCCTTGGCTTTTTATTCACTAACCCCTCGCTAAACTCCTGAAAATTCTTCGTCTGCTTCCCATCAATCCCCGTAATTACTGTTCCTGTCGCAATTCCTGCCACAGCAAAGGGATACGACATATTATAATAACTCTCAAACGTAAACCCTGTAGTCTCCGTCATTTTCCCTTCAATCGGATTAAGAACAAATGTCAACAACAAAAACGCCATCATCGCCAAAATAATATTTGAAAACGCCCCTGCCGCTAAAATCGAATACTGTACAGTATCTTTCTCTTTCTCCATTTTTTTCTCATTAGGTTCAACAAACGCCCCAATGATTGGACCAAAAAACACCACTCCTGTATTTTTCACTTCTACTTTATGCGCTCGCGCCACAATCCCATGCGAAAACTCATGCACAACTGCAATCACAAAAATTGCAACCAACCAATGCCAGAAAGGTAAGATCCCTAAACCCGGCACATTTACTCCTGGCAGCACTAACGATACTCCTGATTGCGCCTGAGGCACCATAATTAAATCATAAATATTTTTAAGCAAAAAGAAAGAAATAAACGCCATCCCAATAAAACCAACTCCTATTCCAATATACCCTAATAAAATAACCCATTCTCTATACTTCGTCGAGTACTTATCCATCCACGAAATTCCTAACCTTGTTCGATACAGAAAAATAATCTTACCCTGCACATCAATCTTTTTTCGATGTAAAACGATAAACAAAATAACAAACAAATAAAATATAAGAATATATTTATACATAACAACAAACGAAAGTATCGCCTCAAACATAACTGTAAGACTTTCTTAAAGGTATATATTACTTTCGCAAAACTACCTATCTATTTCTTACGTTTAGGTCGTAGCTTTGTCGCTTTACACGAACGACATTTAACCTTACCTTGACTCACTTTTAAGCTTGGCGCTCGTATTTTCGCTTTACAAATTCGGCACACGAAAATATTCTTCATAATTCGTGCCCCTGCTTCTTCAAATTTTACCATAATAATCTACCTCTAATAATAACTATTTAATTTAAATTCTTCACTTGCTTCATCACTTTCGCACCCATCATCGTCCAGTACAACACTTCCACTCCTTCTTTCACATCTGCCTGCATTTCTTCAGGAATTTCCATCTCAAACGTTTCATACGTCTCCGTATCCATCACATTTGCCATCGTACCCGAAACAGATAATACTTGCGCACTTTTCTTCTCAATAATTGGAACTTCTACTCTATCATGACCAGGCATTACTACATTTCGCTTCTTGCCATCAAGCAAACCTGCCGCCATTAAATTAACTTTAGCATGACCATGCTTACCTGGTCGTGAAGTAGCGGTATCCGTAATCTTACATGGTGCTCCATCGATAATAATTGTGTCTCCTTTCTTAAGCGTTCCCACGCTCACTAATTTTTTTTCATAGTCTGTGCTCATGTTTCTCACCTATATACCTATAGTCTACTTCTTATATTTATTTATTCTGTGTCGCTAACTGAATATCTTTATCAATGATTGTTTTTCTTCCCGCATGCTCAGCCATTTTTTTTGCTTCTTGAGCAATTTCTTTTCCTTTTTGTTCTAACACCAGAGCTAATGCCTCTTTCGCATCATCCGCCACTCGCTCGGCACCCGCCTCTCGCATAATTTTGTCCATGGCGTTCAAAGAGAGAAAAGCCTTTTTGCTCATATTTCTCAAAAACTGCAGGTTCTTTTTAAATGTTTCTCAAAACCCTAGAAATACCTACCAATAATCAAGTATAGACTGCCACGTTGATTTCCTAACTCTTTTTTGTCCTGCCAATTGTCCTTGAGCACTTCGTTTCTCTTTACGCACAAACTGTGTAATCTCTTTCTCAATCCGTTCATACTCTGGAAACAACGCCTCCGCTCGCTTAAATTCTGGCGAATGATACGAATGCCTCCCTCCCTCTTTATTCGTAAACGCCATTTTCTTATGTAACATCTCATGATACATAATATATTGTAATATCTCAGGCCTCGCCTCTCGAAACGTCTCTGAAACCGTAATCATATCACTATGAAAATTATAATGCGCTAATCGTCGAAACGCCTGTTGCCCCCACTGCAGATTTGGCCGCTCCAACTCCCCTGCAAAAAATCGCGAATTCAATTCCTCAAACACCCCCCCTAACCTCACATTCGTCACATTCTTCGGCGTTAATATCGGAATATTTTTAATAAAATTATTATACAAATTAATATTCATTGTCTGCTTTTTTCCCCCACTCTCCCTCAAAATCTTCAACAATAGTGATTGCACAAGCCCAATCTTAATCTCCTCATCAATATCTTTCCATTGCAGATTCATATTCAAAGAAATCATATTCCTCCTCAGTTTAATATTCGCATTAAACGCCGACAATCTACGATTATATTCAATTTGTGTTTCATACGGACACAACTTCTCTGGGAACAGTCGTGTATACGATTCAATAATAAGATCCATTCCCCTCTCACAACCATCACAGATTATAAAAATATCTAAAAAAATAAAAAATAATCTTTAAAATATAAAGGACTTTGATTAACCCCTTTTTCGGGGTTCCTCAAAGGTTGCTCGCAAGCAACCTCCGAACCATCAGTGAGATTGGTTGCCAAAGTAACCTCGGAACGCGTGACCAAGTCCTTCTTAGAGGGGTTTGAAGTTATAGTAGATGGTTATTCAAACCATTCTATAACTTACAGCACAACCATCGCCGGAATAATCTCAACTACTGTCCCTCCCACTTTAATTTTATCACCAAAATAAAGTTGCGTTGGTTTATTAATTGCATTCTGGTTGACATAAGTGCCATTACGGCTTTCTAGATCTTTAATATGTATTCCCTTTTCCGCGTGATACAGTTGTGCATGCCTGCGAGACACATTCGCATCCGGTATATGTAAATCCGCCTCAGAACAGCGACCAATCGTATACTCGCCTATCAAAGACTCAACAAGCCGTTCAAATTCAAATTTTCCTCGCCCACGTAAATAAAAAGAAGAATCAGGTTTGAGCGGTGTCTGCACATCCGGAATCACCGTTGAAGTATACATTCTTTTTTTTGTAACCGCATCCGGATTCCATTGTATCGTTGAACTTCCCAGAATAGCAGTCATTGTATCATATGCCGTTGCCACCGATCCCGTTGATGTTTGTGTTCCTAAATTACCCAAATCTACTCCTTTTGTCTGTGCCCATTCTGTCGATGCAACCGTATCGTTTTGATTATGCAACTTCACCATTTGCGCATACAAATGACTTACATAATGGACAACCCCTCCTTTTCCAAATGGAAACGAAACCCCCAGCGCCGGATTCCCACCATATCTTTTACCAAACTCCAAACTTGCTAGAATTATCTTAACTTCCTCATGCATTGGTAAAGCTAAAGGGTAGCTGCTATTCTCCACAAACCAACTTAACGTCGGCGCATCTTTTTCTGAACCCTGCACATCAATCGCAAACGACTCATTATTTCCACTTGTCCGTTGATTATTCCAACCAACATATTCCGGAAAAATCGCATTGGTCAACGTCAGCGCCCAATCCGTTGTAATTAGTGTCCCCCCCTCTTGCACATGATCTTTTAATCGTTCCGTAAGACTTCGCGGTGGATTATGTATCCCACTACAATTCACAAAAATAGGTCTATTCTGGCTAGGTGGCAACGTACTCAAATCAAGTAATTGTTTTGTTTCATACGGAATCTCCATTGCGTTTAAAATCTTCTCAATATGATCATGTTGCCCCGGCACTACGATTGGCTTTAATTCTTTTAACTGTAAAAATTGTTCTGCAAGAAGCGGGTTCTGCTCTTTCTGTGCCGCAAGAACTTTCCCCGCCGCATCATACGCATCATTCATATTAGTATCATTTGTTGTCATTGACATATCCTCCCTTCGTTTCTCTTAAATGATATGGGGCATAGAACTATTTAAAATAAGGTCAGTCATTTTTAAGAAAAAAGACATATTTTAACCATAATAACCATCTTATTTACTAAAATATGGTTTAATTTATCAGTTAAAATCTATTATTAACGTGCACTAACAACCCTCGCCAATTTAATATGTAGCAATAACTATAGAGGACTTTGATTAACCCCTTTTTTTTGGGTTCCTCAAAGGTTGCCAAAGCAACCTCGAAACCGCAGTGACAGAGTACTTCTTAGAGGGGTTTGAGGTAGATTTATATGGTTAATCAAACCCCTCTATAAATAATCCCCAAATTAACAAAGACCCATGATCACAACCATTGAAGAATTTTACACAGAATCCGTAAAATATATCAATGAATTCAACTTGTTTGCGAAAAAGCACAAATTGCTCGGCCTAACCAAAGCCGATCATATCTGTTATAAATGCGGTTCAAAAGAATCATTCGAATCTCTGCGTACCCTCTTTGATAACAATAGCGAATATATCTATCAATCAATAATCTCCAAGCGCCGAATCAGTTATATTAAACTAAAACAAAGGATAAGCACCGTATTAGGCGAAATTCATTTTGTCGAACTCTCCGATCAAAAACCAGACCAATCACAAAGTGATAGCTTTGATCACATTGAAGTTTACGGCGTAAGTATTTCATATGATGAACTAGTCGCAACCCTTGCCCAATCAGAAAACGTAATCAAAGTCGAACGTCCTCACCATACTACTCACGATGTAGAAATAAAAGACGGCTTTCTCTTTCGCTGCACACAAGAACCTTTAATAAAAAAAATCAAACGAGAAGAAATGAAATAAAACCTACGCAATCTCAAACCTCAAAATCGCCGCAATCCCACCTAACTCTCGCAATTGCACCCCTTCGCGCGTCTCAACAGAAATAATCTTCACAATCGCCCCGCCCGCTTCCGCTTTCTCTTCCAATTGAAAAATCATCTCATCTGACATCGATTCCGAAAGTAATAACACCGCTACAGCATTCATCTCCAGCGCCCGCAACGTCTCCTTCTCCCCATAAGTCACTTTTTTATCATTCTCTCGAAATTGATTAAAGAAGTTATTCATAATCTTCTTCTCATGCGCAACCTCTTCTTCAGATAACAAATCTTCCGACTTATCTAACAACTCCTGCAACCCAAACTCATCCGTATACGACAAATCTTTCGTTCCTAACACCTTTCGTTTCAATTCGCCCGTAAGATAATCATAATTCATAAAATCATTTACCGTAATCCCTGGCCCGCCAATAATAATTCCTTTCAAATTATTTCCCAGCGGCAAAAACTGCTCTTTCATATACTCTGCCACTTTCTTAAAATGCTCTTTGGACGCTTCTTCACGTAATCGTGCAAACCGCGCCGCCGATTGACCCCCTGTCTTATGTTTTCCTGGTACTTCCGAATGCGTCTTTTTCAGTGGAATGATTGTCTTCCCTTTCAATAACGCCAAAGTCGCATCTCGTAAATCAAACACCACTAACCCATACGCGCTATGTTCCACTAACATATCTTCTAGAATATCAATCACAAACGTCTTATCACAGCGATAAATCCGCGTATTCAATAAAATGGGTGGCTCAATACTCCACGTGCGAAAATCCTGCTTTCCTTCCGTTGCCGCAATATTTCCCGCAAATACCGCAAGTCCTTTCTCCGGCGTTCGTTTAAAATTTCGTAGATGCTGAATCATCTTCTCAAGCGCCGTCTGCACATTCTTTCGTGTAATCGCTGATTTAATATTCGAAGCCGTTCCCTGCTCCTCTGCCAAATGATTAATAATTTTCGAAATCTCATACCCTGCCGGGATATACACTGACACAAACTCCGTATGAGCTGCTCGCTGTGCTTTCAGCTCTTTTACAATTTTCTTCAAGTGCAACTTTTCCTGTGCTGTAATCGCCATATAAGAATAAAATATAATGCCTGATTTATATAGTTAACGCACTAAATATTCGAACATTTCAATACGTTAACTATTATCTGAAAGCACTAAGTATCTTATTAGATCAAGTAGTGCTTTCAGTATAAATATTTGCCAAGTTCTTGGACTATTTTTGGCATCGCAATTGTCGCCGTATCAAACACCACAATTTTATGCCCTCGCTCTTGCGCCTCATTCAAACACACTTGCATAATTTCTGCTTCCATATTCTCTTGAATTTTTTTAGCCGTATATTTTCGTTTGTACAACCTCTGCCTAAGCAGCTTAAGATTCGAACAGCTAAGCACTACGCAAAGATCCACCAATTTTGTCGGCAAAAAATGTGTAACATGCGAATCCACAACTACCCCCTTCGTTGCCGTTTCTTTTAATTTTTTCTCAATAAGCTTCACTAATTTAGAATAATCAATCACATAACATTGTTTTCGTTTATCATACCTTTCAGAAATCTGTTTATATTTGGTATGCAAATCCACCCGTTCATATTCTCCATTCCGAACCAAAACTGTAGCCAGCATTGTCTTTCCTACCCCTGGCGTACCCGTAATAATAATCACTTTCTTTCGTTTTTTTACTTTAATTTTAGCCATCATCATAAAAAATATTCAAAATGTCACACTTTTCCCATTTTTTCATTTTGCCGATGAATCTTATGATGATGATTCAGAAATCTCTCCAACAAATGTTTGTGTAAAACTGATTCTGCCGCCAAAATAACTAAAAATAATACTAATGTGTATCCTAATAATAACAGTAAATCAACCCATACTAACTCAAATCCTGCTTTAAAAATCATCACTTCACGAATCAACCTCTCCGTAATCACAAAGGGACTAAATGCAATCACGCTTCGCATTGCTGCTAACGTCCCTTCAATTGGAAAAATAGTTCCCGAAACAAACAACAATAAACTTCCCAGTGAAATCGATGCTAGCACCCCCGTCTCTTCCGAAGTATAAATATATCCAATCACCATCCCCAAAAACGTAAAAATCGATGCTGCTAAAAATAAAATCAGCGCCATCATTGGCAAAAGACTAAGAATATCTGGTAAAAAAATCAATGCCAATCCTAAAATAATAACCACCTGGATCAAAATTAAAATCACATTCGTTAAATAAATAGATAAAATAAACGTCACTTTTCGAATCGGCAAAAAGAAATTACGAAAAAACGCCGGACTATTTTTCTCCATCATAACCAAACTCGTCCCAAGCAGCAGTGATGAAAACATGATCACCAGCGTCAACAGCACCGGAAACAAATAATTTAAATATGTTTTTTCTGCACTCACCATTTCTATCTTTGTTACCAGTGGTTGCGCCACAACTTTCGCATCCGTTACTTTCTGAGCTTGTAAATTCGCATTGATCTGATCAAGTGTCGCTTGCGTCCCCTCCAGTAATGTAATACTCTCGCCGATAGTTGACTTCACTGAATCCAAATTTTCACTATTTGTTTTAATTTTTTCCGCTGCCGCATTCAGTTTAGCTTTAGTCGATTCAATATCTCCTTGCAACACTCCAATCAGCGTTGACACCTCTTGTAAACTCCCCGGCCCTCCTGCATTCAAAAAATCAGTTGTAGACAACAATGACTCATCCACTTTTGTCAGCATCACTTCTACTTTTTTCTTTTCTGCACTCGTGGTGTTAATTTTTGCCAATGCCTCTTTCACACTCATGATTGTCTGCGATGTATTTGCCAATCGTGTCGAAATCTCCGTTTTAAACGCCTCAACCACAGCTGCATTATAAGTGGTCGTTGGCGTTGTAAAATCAATCGTACCTAAATCCGTTTTTACCCCTTGCGTTTCCTTCACTGCCGCATTATTTTTCTCTTTCGTTGAACTCACTTTCGTTTTTTCAGCATTAATTTTTGCTTGTGTCTCACTTAATCTTGTCAAAATATCTTTACTTAAACCCTCGCTCAACTGTTGCTCTTGTACATTAAATTTCTGAGCCAGCGTCTGCTGTACCATCCACACTAAATTAATTTTACTCTGGTCAACATAATACTTTATTTCCACTTGTTTATTTGAATCCACTTTTAATGATGCCGGCAAATCTAAACACGTATGCATCACCGCTCGTTTAATATCTTCAATACATTTATCGATATTCTCATACTTTGCCACTGTAAATTCCTGTTCTTTTAGACTATTAATCAATGCAGTAACTTCAGGGGTGTCTGCTGGAGAATAAATCCCTATGTTTAACCCATACTTACTTGTTGTATTAAATGAAAGTCCTAAAATTAAGATTATCAACAACGGCGCAAAAATAACTATCAATGCCGAACCTTTCGATCGAATAAGATTCTTCAAATTCTTTTGCGTTAAAAGCCACAGTGCTGCCATACGTTATCTAATCTCCCTCTTTTTTAATTATGCTCTCTTTCTTTCTTCCAAGACACCATTACCAGAGTATACATTCAACGCTTCTGTGTAATCTTCACAAACACTTCATCTAACGTTGGTTTTCGTAAATCAATATCATGTAAATACAAATTCTCTTGTTTCACCATCACCATCAATTGCGCTAACGTCTTCTCCGCATCCTGTGGAAAAATAACTAGTTGATCCCCTTTATCAATAATCTTAGTTACTGGCATTTTTTTCACCATCGCAATAATTCGTTCGGTATCTTTTCCTGCTTTCACATTTATATTAATATACTCTTTCAAAAACGGCTTGCGAATCTCCTCCATCTCCCCATAACTATGCACTTGTTTCTCATGCACTATTGCAATTTTGGTACATATCTTCTCCAAACTTTCCAAATGATGCGATGCCATCACCACAGTAACTCCTTGTTTATTCACCTCTTGGATCAGTGCAATCACTTCTCGTTGCATTACGGGGTCAAGATCCGACGTCGGCTCATCTAGAAATAATATTTTGGGTTTGTGAATCAAACTACAGGAAATATCTAATCGTTTTTGCATCCCTCCCGAAAGCTGTGATGCCATTTTTTCCCGATGATCATACAACCCCGTCACTTGCAATAAACTTTTCGCATTCTCAATTAATGTACTTTTCTTTAACCCATACATCTGTCCAAAATGTAATAAATTCTCTTTCACCGTAAGCTTCGGATAAAAAGAAGTGTGTTGTGCATTAAATCCCATATGCCTTTTGAGTTTATGAATATTCTTTGCTAAACTCTTCGGCTGCCCATCAGTTTTTGACACATAGAAAATTTCTCCTTGACTCGGCTCAATAAACCCTGCAATTAAATTCAATAACGTCGTTTTCCCGCTCCCTGATTGCCCAATAATCCCTACAACATCACCCTCATTTATCTCTAGGTTAACATCTTGTAAAATAACATTCTTATTGTACTCTTTCATCACCTCTTTAAGCTGAATCAACGCCACACGCTAAGGACAATTTTTCAGTTTATAAATGTTTTGTGATTTCGTGACGAAAAGAGCGTAAATAATAATTAGCCTCAACTTTGAGTAACCCCTCATCCATCTAACCATTTGTTCAACACAATCTTTATATAGAAACTGCCAATTTTTGCTTTGATATGGTCTCTACATTAAAATACTGGTATGAAGAGAAATATAAACTCTTAATGCTTATCCCTATTATATTAGTATTACTTGCGTTAATCCAAATTGGGACTCAATACGCAACCTCTGGTGATTTTGTTCATCGTGGCATTACATTAAAAGGCGGTTCAACCGTAACCATTCACCAAGATTCTCTCAAAACCCCTGTTCAAGCAGAGGAGTTAGAAGCCTATCTTCACCAACAATTTAAAGACGTCGATCTTGGCGTTCGCGAAATAAGTTCCGCCGGTAAAGTCATTGCTATTGCCGTAGATTCTGACCTCCAAACTAAAGAAGAGATCAATTCTTTATTTACCATTCTCCAAACTAAATTATCTGTGAATCAAAATGAATTAAGTGTGGAAGTTGTCGGATCCGCTATCGGTGCCAATTTCTTTCGTCAAATGATATCTGCCTTACTAATTTCATTTATTCTGATGGGCATTGTTGTCTTACTCTACTTTCGTATTTTAGTACCAAGCTTTGCTGTTATCATCGCTGCATTTTCTGATATTGTCGTCACTCTTGCCATCTTCAATCTTACTGGCATAAAATTAAGCACCGCTGGTGTTGCTGCTTTTTTGATGCTGATTGGCTATTCCGTAGACACTGACGTCTTACTCACCACTCGTTATCTGAAACGTAAAGAAGGCACCGAAATGGACCGCATTTATAGCTCAGTCAAAACCGGTTTAACCATGACTGCCACAACGTTAGTTGCCGTTACCGTCGCTCTTATCTTCGTCCAAAGTGACGTTGTTCGTCAAATCATGACCATTTTATTTATTGGCTTAGTTGTTGATACCATTATGACTTGGATCCAAAACGTCGGCATTTTACGTTGGTATACTGAATCCCGCACCTCGAGGAAACACCATGTTTAGTGAAACTTTAAAATCAATCTTGAAAACCTGGCGCGTCATCATCTTACTCATTTTTCTCCTCTTCGCTGTATTTGCTATCAATGGCGGTATCGTGCCTCATTTTTGGGATTCCGGCGTCGTTATTAAAAGTGTTCAATATAACTCTTCTGCTGCCAATGCGGGCATCGAAAATCCTTCCTCTCATGTAACTCCTCTCGCCAAAGAACGTATCACCTCTTTAAATGGCAAAAAAATTAATTCCGTTGACGACTATTATAATTTCCTCAATGATCAAAAAGCCGATCGTCTCATTCAAGTTCAAACAACAAAAAAAACATATCCACTCACCACTACAGAGATAAACGGCAAAGCCGATCTTGGCATCAAAGTAAGCGAACGCCCAACTTCAAATTTACGTAAAGGTCTCGACTTAGAAGGCGGTACACGCGTATTATTAAAACCAACCGAAAAAGTAAGCAAAATAGATCTAGACACCACCGTTGACAGTTTAAAAGAACGCTTAAATGTCTATGGCTTAAGCGATGTCACTGTTCGCACCGCGTCCGATTTGGAAGGTACCGATTTTATTTTAATTGAAATTGCCGGCGTTACTGAACAAGAAGTTCGCGAACTCCTCGCAAAACAAGGCAAATTCGAAGCAAAAATATCTAATGATACTGTCTTCTTTGGTGGCAAGAAAGATATCACTTATGTTTGTCGTTCCGCCGAATGTTCCGGCATCGACCCTCGCCGTGGCTGTTCAAAAGTGGGCAACGGCTACGCCTGTAGTTTCTTTTTCACCATTACGTTAAGTCCGCAAGCCGCCCAACGCCAAGCTGATTTAACTAATAAACTCAAAGTAATCTCTGACAATGGTGGCGCCTATTTAAGTGAAAGCCTATTATTATATCTTGACGATAAAGAAGTAGATAGTTTACGTATCGGCGCTGAATTAAAAGGCAAAGCCTCCACCAGCATCCAAATATCCGGTTCTGGCAGTGGCACAACTCAACAACAAGCCATGGCAAATACGTTGCAAAATATGAAAAAATTACAGACAGTTATTGTCACTGGTAGTTTGCCTGTAAAATTAGAAGTCGCTCAGCTTGATACCATCTCCCCCTCATTAGGCAAAGAATTCCTCCAAAACATCATGCTTGTCGGCGTATTCGCTCTTCTCGCCGTTTCCATCGTTGTCTGGGTACGTTACAAACAATGGAAAATTATTCTTCCAACCGTGTTTATCCTTGGTTCTGAAATCACCTTAATCCTCGGCTTTGCTGCATTTGTGGGTTGGAACTTAGACTTAGCCTCCATTGCCGGTATTATTATTGTCATTGGTTCCGGAGTCAATCATTTAACCATTATCACTGATGAAATCATGCACGGCCAAAGCGCAACTGCAATTGATTGGAAAACCAAAATCAAAAACGCATTATATATTATCATTGGCGCCTACTTAATCAACATGTCTTCACTACTACCCTTATTCTGGGTCGGCGCCGGCTTACTCAAAGGCTTTGCGTTAACCACCATCGCCGGTATGTCATTTGGCGTATTAATTGCCCGACCAGCCTACGCTGCGATTATAGAGCAATTATTGAAGAAATAAATGTTATCCTAAAACGGTTTAACGCTTCTTTCACTCTTTTATCGCTTTTAACATAATCGGGTCACTGATAATATATCGTTCCGCTTGTTTTTCGATAAAACCATAATCTACCAATTCTTTTAAATATAGTCCTAGCTGACTATCCGCAACTTTATTTTTTTCTTTGAGGAACGCATATTTTATCAAATCCCACTCATTTTGTCCTTTAGAAAGAAACTTCAATAAAGTAATATATTTGCTCTTAGCTTGCCTCGTATTCAAAAACAAGTCTAATTCTCTTCGTACTAAAATTTTCCCTTCTTCTTTTACTCTTTCTAAAGATTTCTCATGTGATATGCCTTTGAGTCTCAGCCAACCATAATATGTCGTCCATCCGATAATTCCATCCAGCTGGCCAATTATTTCTTTAATTTCTTCAAAAGAGATATTTTTTCCTACTTGCTTAAAGCCTTCCTCTAAAAATCGTTTGGTTTCTTCTTCTTTAAGCCGGTTTAGTTCTATTTCCATGTATGCTCGACCATAGAGTGGATAATCATAATCCCTCTTACCTAAAAATTTGTCTAGCATCCCAATTTCTGAACCCGTCAGTAAGAATTTTATCTGCCCATAATTGTCAAATGCACTTGCCATAAAATAATCAAACTTAATTGCTTTAAGCAACTGTATTTCATCAAAAGCTAGTACCAGAATTTTATTCTTCATTTTAAGCTGTTGGTTAAGATTACGAAAGAACAAATGAGCATTCTCTTCTTTTGCAAAGAAGAAATCTAATGACAAGTCTTTGTACGATATTGCCACACCTGAAATTTTGGAGATAACTTTTTCCCAAAAAGTAGGTTCTATTTTTTGTTTTATCTGTTCGATAAGAAACGGAAAAAATTCTTTTCGCTCAAAATAAGGACTATCACGCACATCTATTTTCACCCAAGTTGATTTTAACTCATTCAATGCTACGTTTAAAAGAGAAGTCTTACCTGTTCTTCGCAAACCTTTGATAATAATCAAGCGCGTGGAATTATCCAATAAATATTCCTGTAAATTATTGAGTGAATATTCTCCTCCAAATAGGTTCTTTCGTTCAGTTTTCGGTTTAATATCAAAATACATCTTGAAGTGGAGTAAATGCTTGCTCTTTTTAAACTTTGCTATGAGTAGCTACTACCTAGCTATGAGTAGCTACTACCTCATCAACTCTGGACATAGTACGTTCTCATCGTTAATCACTAAGGGGGGGGTGCTAAAATTATTTAAAGAGAGTTTGCTTTCTCCTCTATATCATTTTTTAAAAACGAGGTGTATTGTGATGAATAAATTTCAAATTATATTATTAGCTGGATTAGTTTCTTTAATGGTTATTGTTGCGGGCTGTAGATTAACCCCAGGTAAATCTTTAGCAGGAAATGCTCGAGCTACTGGTTCGGAGAAAGCAAAATTGAAAGCGCCGCAAACAAATGAAAGAGCGGTAAGTTCGCCACAACGAGAAGTTGCGAGTGGATGTTATTATGATGGCGATTGTGCTTCTAATCAGTATTGTCAGGGTGCCAAAACTTCGGCAAATCCAGCGTATAGTATGAAAGGAAGTTGTGTTGCAGCTCCTTGTACACCAGGGCCAACAGGTAATGCCAAGTGTGTTACATATGGTGTTTATAGTACTGATAATGGAGCACCATCGACAAATTGGGGTTCTGTCACTTTTTCTGTTCCTTTAGTTCAAGATAAATATTGTACTGTCACTATCTCCGATGATGCAGGATATAAGTCTCTTGTTAAAAATGTTAAAGATCTTAAAACAGTTGGTAATAATATTTATTGTGGTGCTAATCAGACGGGATTCCAGGCGGAATTCTGTATTGATGGGAAATGTACAAAATGATTTTGAAGGGTGGAAAAATACAAAAGAGACCTGTGTGGGTTGAGACTCTTTACACCATCTCCTTCCGCAACCATTAAATACTTTCTTTTCTTTCTTATTCCATGCCAAAACTCCTCCTCATCTCATTAAAAAACCACAACCACGAACTCCTGCGTGGCATCATCCACCTCCCTAAAAACTACAATCCCAAAACCGGCACCGCCATAATCTACCTCCACGGCTTCCCCGGCAGCATGTTTGGCTCAGCCAAACGTTTCTTAACCCCTCTCGCCAAACTCGGCTTTCTTTGCATGCGTTTTGAATTCTCCGGCACAAACACATCCGCAGGAAAATTCGAAAATAAACTCATGAGCACAGAAGTAAAAGAAATTAAATTAGCCATCAATTTTCTCAAAAAAAACTACGGCGTCCAAAAACTCATCCTCATTGGTCATTCCACTGGCGCCATCGACGCCGCACTATACGCGCATAAAGACAAAAGAATCACCAAACTTATCCTCTCCGGCGGCGTCTCCGACCTCAAACACGCCGTTCGCTACGACTTCACCGACCTACAAGTCTACCAATTATGGAAGCAAGGTTATATCACCTACCATCGCCCAAAGCATTGGACACATAACAAAAAACTCAACAAAGCATTCTACGATGAATTCTTCACTTTAAACATTCCCAAAGCACTCAAACAATTCCATAAACCTATCCTAATTCTCCATGGCGAACAAGATCAAGGCGTCTTTGTCAAAGAAGCCCATGAATTATATAAAATCGCTAACAAACCAAAAAAACTCACTATTATCAAAGACGCTGATCACAGCTTCACAAAACCAAAACACTTTGCTCAAGCCCTCAATGCTATCTATAAATTCAGTAAATAACTCTACCGCACCACAATCGCTTTCTTTCCATGATACGCAATCTTCATCTGTTCAAACACAAACGGCAAAATAAACGCCGCCATAAACACAATACTCACAATCCAGGGATCATGAGCCGTATTTGGTATTTTCAATTCTACCATAAATCTATTTGAAACCGTTACGGTAATTAACATATTCGCCAGAGCAATAATTGGAATAATAATACTTGCTGCCACATGATGATGCCGTTCCAAATGCCCAATATCTGTAATCAGATAATTATACAAAAATCCAATTGAACCAGCCAAAAGAATAACCACTAAATATAACGCCCAACTTTCAAACACAACAATAAACGGAATCAATACTAACGACACCATCAAATTCGCAAAAATAACAACGACAATCGCCGTCCAAAACACAATTTTCGCAAAATGCACATCATGATGCTGCGTATCTGAAAGAATTGCCTGCGCTCGTTGAATCTCTTTCTCATTCCATCCTTTTTCTAATAACTGCAACGTATGGTGCTTTTTCATTTTCCCATCTCTCCTCTTTTTTTACAATTAATCCTAAATTTCTTATTCTTAAATTAATCCACACTCTATACTTTCTTATGAAGACTAATATATTCTGCCACCTTGTTAAACTGTCGTGCTGAACGACAATTTGGATGCAGATAATTCAAAGGTACTTGTCTATGGACCGCTTTACGTATTTTGCTATCTACTCGTAACATCGCAATGACCGGATAATTCAAAATTCGTTCAATTTCTTCCAATTTTAATTCATGACGGGATGCCCAGTGTGTCATATTTAACACAATACCTGTGATTGTATTATCATTCGCCTGCGCTACATGTATCGTTTTCAACGCATCCATAACTGAACTCAAGTTCGGCATCGTTACAATCAACGCTTCATCAGAATTCTTAAGAATATGATTCACATCGTATCCTAACCCACTTGGCGCATCAATCAACACAAAATCTGCCGTATTATCTAAATGTTCAAAAATCTCCGTCATCTTCTGCGGATTCGTCTTCTGAAACTCACTATATGACGGCGACGCCGGAATAAATGTTAAACCTGACTCATGCAGATACATTGCATCCTTCAAATCTTTCTCTTTTCGTAAGAATTTGTTAATTGTCCCTTCCGGATTCATCACCCCTAAATGTATCCCTACATTCGGCGTCACTAAATTAGCATCAACAACTACGACCTTTTTCCCCATATCTGTCAACGCCTGCCCTACATTAATTGCTGTCGTCGTCTTCCCAACTCCCCCCTTCCCTGAAACCAACGTAATAAATCGTGTCATATTTAGAACAGAAACACGATGAGCTATTTAATGTTTTTGGCGGTAGGAACTATATAGAAAAAATCACAATCAATCAAATTCACCGGAACCAACATTTAATCATCATCTTCACTTTTACCAACAAGAACCGTCCACGCATACGTAGAAAATTCATGCATAAATTTTTCACAATTCATCAAATTATCAATGTTAATCTCTGCTGTTGCGTGATCTAACTCTACAACAAACGTCACATGCCGTCGAAATTCCTCTCGCTTCGTATACGGCAACTTAAGAATATTTCGTAAAAACGCATAAAACGTCAAATATCTTTGTAATTCTTTATCTTCCGGATAAATCTCAGTTACTTTTGTCGCCCGTAACGCCGGACTTTTTGGCAGCCCTTCAATCAATTTATCTTCTTTGGCTTTCTCCAAAAAAGCATCAATAATTAAATCAATGCAGCTCACCATCCGATTCAACGCATTGATAATCACATCGACGGTTCTCGTGTACTTTAAACTTACATAAATTATATGTTCCAACCGCTTAAGTTCATCACGTGCTTCTAAAAGATAATCATTCATTGTATATTGTAACTAGGGAGGAGAGAAAAGAAGTCGCCCTTTTTATGTCTTTCTATTCGTAATCTCACAAATCCGATTTATAAACAATTTAGCCAGTTCAATATCTTGCCCAACATTCGTAACCGTAAGCGGTTCTAATCTATATTCTTTATCTGCAATAACATACTTATTCCCTCGCCTAAATTCCATCGGACTTTTCTCATGCAACTCAATAACTTTACTAATCCTCATGATAAATGTGATATATTGTTGTTCAATATGGTGCAGTTTACACAATTTTTGGGTAAATATTTTCTCCCTCTCATCAATATCTGTAGATAAACGAGATATCATCTTTCGTTCTACATCATACTCTAAGAGTCCATTCATCGCCGATTGCAATGCATAATGAACATGAATAAGAATATTCACCAACAGATGAGGATCTTTCAACGAACGTAGCGTCACATTCAGAAGATACTCTGCCGAATCAATTTCTCGTTTCGCATTTTCAATATGTTTAGCTGAAATCGAAGAAGACATTCTTAATCAATATATTAAAAACTATAAAAACTTATTGGGAACTTTGCGTCAGCCTCAAAATCGCATCCGCTAAATCTCCTTTTGTCATCTCAAGTGTTTTCTTCGCTTTTTCTCGTGTAACCGACGCCTGCTCCATCACCGTCTTAATATCCTCTTCAGAAATTTCAACTGTCGTATTTGAAAGTGCTCTTTCCACAAACTCCCCTGTCAACTGAAACGTCTCCTGTCCCATCATATTCACTTTAGCGACTGAAGGATTCGGAAAAACTAATTCTTTGTCTGGCAAACGAATGATAACTTCCCGCGCCGGCAAATCAACTTGTTGAATACCCATCTTGCGCATCATCTGCTGCATCTGTCGTGGATTCACACCGGGAAACATTTTCTTCTTTTCCTCCAAATTCTTATGCACCAAAATAATGAAGAAGCACTACAACAAGCATTACTAATAAACAAAGAACTACAACTGCTCCTGGTGAAATTTTAATCTTTGAAGTCGATTCATCGAACCGCATCAAGCCGCCCTGTCCTGAAGGTAATCTCATTTGATCTGCCATACTCCTCACAGAAATGAGCTATTTTATAAGGTTTTTGGAAAAATTTTAATCTAACAGTCACTTCGTCTTCGTGTGTCATCGTTGCGTGCGACGAGGGGAGAGTCGGCTCCTACGGAGTCCCAAGTAGGTCGTGGAGCAAAGCGACACGACCATCGCACCACAATAGATTGTTTTTTTATCAATATTCTTCATTTAGTCTTATCAGAAAATATAAAAAAAAAGGTAGAGTGGCCTAAGCCGCCTTTTGTGAGACCCAAAACACGCGCAAAGCGTGTCGATAGTCATTTAGAGCATTCTACTATGCGTCTGTAACCAGACTTGCACCGGCAAGATCCATCTTCTCGCGGATCTTCTGACATTGCTGCCAGCAAGGATTCACCGTTTCATCGTTCCCTATAAAGACGTCAACAGGTTATCTCATTCTCTTTGCAGAGAACTTCGCTATATCATTCCATTTTATAGGACGTGTCGTTTCTGAGCCAGAGCCAAGGGCTTTCCCCTTCTCACTGATGTATAATGGCGAACTAAAATAATTAAGCATAATTAGTCGCCATTATATCCTGAGGAACACAACAAATAAGATTGATTATTTGCGTTCCTCATTATAAGTGGCCTTTTTATGGTGGGCGGACTTTCCTGAGTATCTCTTGCGAGACTCCCGTCGCTCCTGCCACTGCTACCTTATATGCTAAAAAGAGGCGTATTTTAAGAATGTTACGCTCAGAAAATGATTTTTCACAAACCTAACGAAAGTTGTTCAACAACACGTACAAGACCAGAGAGTGGACCTTTTTCTGCAATTATTTTTTGTTTTTCTGTATTAGAAAGATCATTATAAAATGTGTCTATCTGTGTTACATCTTCAAGATATTTTCGTTCACCTATCGGCGACACAACAAAATGGGGTCCATTCGGCGCTTGATGATAGAACGCATGTCCTAAAGACCGTTTCACACATTCCTGATACAACAACCAGTTTATCTGCGCCTCTCGTCCAAATTCACCCGAATCCATATTCCTATTCCCCATTGGCAAATTACTTCCAAACTCCCGTAGAAACTGCTTTCCTGGTTCTTTTACAACAGTATAAAATGGTACATATTCAGGCATTTTAGATTTAAATATTACTTATATTAAAAATATTTCTATTCTCCCGTTCATAGTTATAATTTCTCAATTTCGACCAAAAGATATATAAATAAGTTATACTCTATGTTTAAACATGGTAACTGTAGAAGTAAAGCAATGGGGAAATTCATTAGGAGTTATTTTACCAATTGAATCACTGCGTGCGCATGGGGTAGAAAAAGGCGATCTCATTGAGCTAGATATTGTTGCGAAAAAGCGTATTGATGCCTTTGGTTTATGTAAAGGTGCATCTCTTTTTACGGAAGAGGACGAGGGACATGAGGAGTTCTAGTAATGACAGCATATCTTATTGATACCTATGCCTGGGTGGAATATTTTGTAGGTTCATCAAAAGGGGAAATTCTGCGTACGCTCTTCTTAAAAAAAACTAATACATTTTACACCGTTGATTGTTGTTTAGGGGAATTACAAGCCTGGTCGCTTCGCGAAGAAAAAGACTTTCATTTATTATTACATACAGTCCATGCCAATTCCACTATTCTTCCTTTAACAGAAGAAGATTGGATTTTAGCTGGAGAAGAACGATTCCAACTTAGAAAAACACGAGCCCATTTTGGCTTAATCGATGCCACACTATTAGTCCAACAGAAAAAATTAGAATGCAAAATTATCTCTGGCGATTCCCATTTTTCTGGTTTAAAGAACGTTATTTTTTTACAGTAATTCCGTTTCTATCTCACCACATCCACTTTCAGCAACAACTCCCTCATTCCTTTCTCATGCCCTGCTCCCACTACTGCTAAAATCTTCTTTTCCGGATATTCTTTCATCAACCGAATCAATTGCCGAACCATATACTTGTTCCTATCCTCCACTAACGTCTTATACACGCTCGGATAGCGCACTTGAAAATGCCCCATCATTTTCTCAATCAACTCTTTGCTTGGCACTTTGCGTAAATCAAACTGTGTAAATCCCAATTTCTTCATCTGTCGTTTGGGAAAAAGCAACCCTAATACAATCTCCTCCACAAACCGATACTTCTCCTTCCACGTTAACGACTTAGAAAACCTCGCCAGCGTAATCTTAATCGGCTGATCAATCAATTCCGCCTGTAACGTATGCTTCTTCGCTAACTCCAGCGCCGTCTTCATCTCCGCTCCAGGAGATATTCCTACACTTTGCCCTAATTTTTGCTGTATAATCTGCCCAATTTTCGCAAAAAGATACCCTTTCACTCCAACCTCCATAATGACCGCAAGTGAAACACTTCGTTTCTCCTCAGTAAACAACGATGCCGCCCGTTCTATATCTAATTCTACCGCAATAATATCTGGTTTCCATGTCTCCACAATATGCGTAATCTCTTTGATACTCTCCGCTGCAATATGCGATGTTCCTAGTAAACGAAGTTCCATTGACTACTCGATAACAGAAAAGTATTTAAACTTACGCTAGCGCCTATACAATCATAAAATTATCAATTGAGGTGGTTATTCATGTTAAAAATGAGAAAAGTATCGGATTCGTATGATTTAAAAGTATTTACTGATTCAGGAGATTACTTTGGCGATATCGAAGATTGTATCGTTGCTGGTAATAAAATTTCTGGCTGGAAAATTAAAGCTACAAAAACCTCTTTTTTAAGTCGTGTCATCGGCAGTGCTAAAGGCGTAATTGTACCTCACCAACTAGTTAAATCCGTTGGTGACGTCTTTATCATCTCTAAAAATGCCGTTCCAAGCACCGATATGAACGACAAAGACGATTAAGAACACAACTAAATATGACTCTTTCCAAAGCTCAGCAATACCGTCAAGAATTATTACAATACCAGTATTGTAATGGTGAACAAGAAATCGTCGCAGAAGCCTGGCGCATTGCTGCGTAAGAATTTTATATTTTTTTTATCTCAACATTTTTTCAAATCAAATTTATCATTTTTTAAACTTCTATTTCTAAATTTTTCTATCATCAAATATGGAGAACTTTTCTATAACCTCAAAAAAAAGAAAAAATGTGCGGACGGCAGGACTTGAACCTGCGAAGGCACTAAGCCAATAGATGACTTATAACGAGTTTATTCATCGCACTCATTTGAGCACTCATCACTCAAATACCTTGAGTCTATCCCATTTGACCACTCCAGCGAGCACTAGCGAGTGGATTCGGAACGCTAGTGACGACTCTGGCACGTCCGCGTTTTTGTGGACTGCCAGTTCTGAAAACCGCAGTTTTCATTACTGGCACGTCCGCGAGTATTTCACGAGCGGCGTGACAGTTCCGAAAATTCGTAATTTTCGCATACTAGCACGTCCGCAACTACTCTTAATCAAGAAAACCCCTCTTCTTTTTATAAAATTAACTGAAAAATACACTCATTCTTTTTTGTAATCTTTATTTTTTCTCTAAATCAGAAACAACTTTTCGCAACGCCGCCGCTAAATTTGATTTAGCTTTTATCAACTTCGGGTCACGAATTTTGCCTAACACATCTCCTGTGTCTATATTTGATAATCTACCCATCTGCTCATAACCCTTTTCCAACTCTGTCTCTGCTTCTTTCACTTTGATATTTGCAATATCAAATGCCGTTTTCACATCATTAAAATACGGTTGCAAAATTTTATGATATCGTCCAAACATACAACAAAGAAAATTTAACTAAATATAAATCTTTCTATCTTCAAAAGTCCCTACTTAATATTCTGCAACTGACTCTCAATATCTTTCAACTGCGCTTCTAACTCCGCTAACTCACTTGCCGGCACTTCTGGCACACTCTCTCTAACCACTTGCTGTGGCATTGTCATAGGCGCTTGTTGTACTGATGGTGCTCCTGCCGCTCTCGTCACAATAATCGGTGCTCGTGTCACAACTGTTGGTTGTCGCTTCATCTCTCTTGTCTCTGCAACTTTTACCACTGCGTGTACTTTTCCTTTCGGTAAAAATAACTTCAGCTTATTATCAATCAACTGTTGTATATCTCTCACATCAGTTTTCAATTGTGTAAACAACATCGTCTTTTCTTCTTGCACTTTTCTAAACTGATCATACCCCTGCATAAAAATGATAACTTCTCTTAACCCTTCTAGAATGTCTTTCCGCAACATCTTCGGGTCACTAACCTGTATCACATAATCCGGTCCTTTTTCTGCATTCTTCACGTGAGCAGCAATTTTCTTCTGTTTTTTTGCCATGGTTATATACTTCTATTAGAACTGTTCAGGTTCACTTAACGAATGATCAATAAAATCCACTTTCTTCTCCACTTCTGCTAAACTATTCTGCCACATTTCTAATTGATGATCTTCCTCATTTTTCAAATCATGAATTTTTCCTAACGTTTCCTTCGCTTCCTCAATTCGCTTACGAATCGCTTTCACTAACTCCAATACATTATCATACTCATCTATCTTCACAAATACGGGCATTCTATCCATAGTTAATCACCTTGCAATTTGAATAATTTTTTATCGACTTGTAAAAAGCGATCATGCACTCCTCTCATTGTTTTACGTAACTTCTCAAAATTATGCTCCTCATTATACTCTGACTTTTCTAACGCTCGATTTGCTTCTTGTAACTCTCCTAACACACCTTTTAATCCATCCACTTCATTTAACACCAGTTGATACACATCCACTTTCATAAACATTGGACCTGAAGATTGCGCCTCCGTAACTGGTCGTGGTACATCATTTTGTATAGGTGAACTTCTCCCTAAAACATTTTGTGGTAACGGCGTTTGTTCTTGATCAAACGCACTTGGAAAATTCATAGGTTGATTATACCCAACAGCCTCCTGCACTCTATCAGGTTGAATCTCCCGCTCCATACTCGTTGGTGCTGAAAATCGTAACGATTTATCATCTAATGATTTTCCCATCGGAAACGGCACTCTTGGTGCTACTTTTTTTTTATCTGCAAATAACCATCCCATATCCCCTTGTATATAAAGAACCTTTAAAAACTTTGTTTAGTATTATATAATAGTAAATTAGCGTTATCCTAACCTCCCCATCCAAATAGGCCTATTCTACTAGCCAAAACGTATATAATTAGCACCATAATCCATTTAATATGAACCAAAACTCCTTTTTGTTGTTCATCTGCTCTTTTATTTTTTTAAGTCTTACCACTTTCTCTGTTCATTCTTACCCGTTAATCAACGAAATAATGTACGCTCCCGATGATGGCAATGAATGGATTGAAATTTATAACCCCTCTTCTACTCCGTTAAATATAACTGGCTGGCAACTTACCAACAACAAAAATACCAATAAAATAATTTGTTGCACTTTTGATTCTTTCTGTACTTTAACAATTCCCGCCCAATCGTACGCGTTACTCACCGACCAAGACACAACACTCTATACCTCTCTCCTGTTCAATCTTTCTAACCCCCCTAACCTTTCAGACATCCCCAAACTGTGTGTTGATGGCAAGTCTATTGGCAACGGTCTCAGCAACACTGGAGCCAATCTCACCCTCTACAACTCCACCTTCCAAACATCTGCAAATTATACTAAATCTCTTGGCGGCTACAACAACAACAAATCCCTTGAACGCAAAGATGACAACTCATTCAGTGAAAGTCTCATTACGTTCGGCACTCCTGCCAAATCCAATAGTGTTACTAATCCTCAACTCCAATACAAAAATCTCATCATTAGCGAAATCCTCGCCAATCCTCTCGGCGAAGACAACCTACCTAAACCGTTAGGCGAATGGATTGAATTGTATAATCAAGGCCCTCTCCCTCTTGATCTTCAAGGACTCCTCTTCAAAAACAACATGAATCAAACTCTCATCATCTCTTCAACTAAACTTCTCAACAACGAAAATACAACTATTTGCCCCGGCTGTTACAAAGTAATTTATCGCGATAATCTTCCCTCATTTGATCTAAACGACAAGTACGATCAACTCTCCCTCTACAAAGACCAAACTCTTCTCTCCTCATTTAGTTATAGCAACGCGCTGGAAAATATTTCTTTCAGTTATGGTGCCCAAAATTGGGAATATACTCTCCCCACTCCTGGCAAACCAAACATCTTCTCCAATTTATGCGATCTCTCGTTAGAAATTATGCTAAACCAAGGCTCATTTACTGGCGAAGGCGAACAAAATTTTACAATCATCGCCAAAACCATTGGCAACATCCCCCAAAAAATATCTGTACATGGCCAAATTCTCAACGCCGCAGGTGACATTTTACGCGAATACGCCCCCTGGAACAATTACCTCCTCAAAACAAACGCTACAAAAAATTACAACCCGATTCTCTACCCTGGCATTCACTCCATTGAATTTTTCACCATCAATCAAAGCTGTATAGATATCAACCAAAACAATAATAACGCCACCGAATTTCTTGGCGTAGAAAGCATGGAATTTTTTGATCCCTACTCCCAGTTATATATCGAAAATGTCAAATCCGCTCTTCCCAACAAAACTCGTTGGGGCGACCACCTTGACATCAGCTTCTTCATCTACAAAGGCGATGAAACCAAAGATAGCGGTAAAATCTGGGCTGAAAAAGATGGTAAAACCATCAGCGAACCCACTTCTTTTGTCCTCCCTGTCAATCATCAAGTCTACCTCATGACCCTTCCTCTCATCCTCACTCCCAATTGCGATCACAAACTGGCTGACGGTGAAATAACCATTTTTCTTCAAGCCGTCAATCTCTCTGACAACCGCACTTTATTTATTGAAAACATCAGCGAAAAATCCTGCCAAACGATTGAAACGATTGTTGAAAAAGAAGTAAAAGTTCTAGTTCCTCAAAAATCATCTTCTCCCAAAACCTCTACTCCAAAAAAAGCATCCACTTCAAAAAAAGAAAGTAACACCACTAAATCATCTCCGCTCAAATCTTCATCCACCACCGTCAAAAATCCCAAAAACACAACTAAATCCGTAACCTCCAAACAAGAACAAAGCACCTTCTTCTATACTCTTCCTCTTCCTACCAACCTCTCTTTTATCCCAACTTCCCTAAAATTCTCAACTTCCCCCGGAATCACCATCTACGAATCTAATAGCGCCAAAACCACTCATGTAATCCCTTACCTCCTCTTAATTTCTTTCATCGCTTTATGCATAATAACCCTCAAGAGAACATAACCTTTCTACTTTATAACTCAATCTCGTCTCACACCTCCAAAACAGACACATTTAATTTCCCAAAGAAAGACTTAAAAAGCCCATTATTCTCTCAACTTATATGACGACAATAACCTTTCGCGCTCTAATCGAAGTCATTGGCAAACCCCAGGAACACGTTGAAAAAGCCATGAAAGAATACATCAATAATCTTAAAACCGATGAACGCTTTAAAGTACTCACTGAAGAATTCGCCGAACTTAAAAAACAAGATCAGCAAGAACTTTGGGCCACGTTCACCGAACTGGAAATCAAAACTGAAAAAATCGAATTCCTTATCGACTTTTGTTTCGATTTCATGCCTTCCATAATTGAAATTCTTGAACCAGAACAATTGACAATAGACGAAAAACAACTTTCTTTTTTCCTCAATGATTTACAAGCCAAATTACACCAAGTGGATATGGTGGCCAAACAAGTCAAAATGGAAAATGACATGCTCAAAAAGAACCTGGGTGGCTTATTACACAATTATATAAAAGTTCTTCTTGGTAAAGCCGACAGTTTATCTGCGCAGCAACTAAGCCACCTTACCGGTGTAGAACAAGACCAATTAGAAGACTTCATGGACAAATTGATTGACAAAAGTATAATTGATCTCAAAAATGGCCAATATTATTTGAAAGAAAAAGAACATCACCCTCACGATAAAAAATAAAAACACAAATACCCAAACTAGCAAAAATAGTATAGCTAATGTGTGAAATATTCGAATATTATTATACACATTTGCTTATTAGTATATTAAACTCGAATGTTTAATATAAGATAATTGCACCTAATTAGATATGAATGTGCAGTTATCTGTAACTGTGAACAAATGTTCGAAAATAATTCACAGTTACTATATTACCATAATCCCACATGAACGACAACGAAAAACGTATTGAAGCCATTTTATTTGCTGTAGGTAAAGAAATCACTGCTGATCGTATCGCCAGCCTTTGCTCTCTCGAACTCCCTCACGTTGAAGAAACCCTCACTCTCCTTCAACAAGAATATGCCCAGCGTGATCATTCGTTACATCTCATCAAAAAAGAAAGCGGCTGGAAACTAACCGTCAGAGATCAATTCGTTCCTCTCGTCAGCACCCTAGTTTCCTCAACCGAAGTCGAACGCCCATTGATGGAAACTCTTGCCATCATTGCCTGGAAATATCCAATTCTGCAAGCCGATGTTATCAAACTTCGCGGCCCCGTTGCCTACGAACATATGCGCGAACTTGAAACTCGCGGCTACGTTGAAAAAGAACGCTTCGGCCGTTCGTACAAAATCAAACTCACCAAAAAATTTTTCGAATACTTCGACCTGCCATCAGACGAAGCCAAACAAGCCTTCCTAAAACACGTCCCCCCTGAACTCTTGCAAGAAGCTGAAAAAATTTCCAAAGAAACCGATGAAGTCGAACGTCTTATTGACTTAGAACAAAAAGAAATCGTAGGCAAAGAAGAGATTAAACACGCCGTGGATACAGTTAGAAAAGAAGAATAAATTAGTTCCATTTTCATTCCAATTTCAATCCTTTTTTTTCCTTTGTTTCTCGTTTTTTCTCGTCTACAAAATCTCTTAAAAAAGTTCTATTTTCAACCGTAACCTTTATAAACCATCTCTCCTGTTAAAATAAAGATAACTATCGTCGACAAACCTTAAATAAATCCAATCAAAAAACTCCTCCAAAAATGCCCGCTCCCAAAACCACTCCTCCTCAGGATAACACCAAGATCATTCCTCGCGTTATCGAAGACGAAATGAAGACCGCATACGTCACTTATGCCATGTCTGTTATCGTCGGCAGAGCTCTCCCCGACGTCCGTGACGGCCTCAAACCAGTCCACAGAAGAATTCTTTACGCCATGCACGATTTGGGCATGACCCACAATAAGCCATTCAAAAAATGTGCTAGAATTGTTGGGGAAGTATTAGGTAAATACCACCCGCACGGCGACATTGCCGTCTATGATTCGTTAGTCAGAATGGCTCAAGACTTCTCATTAAGATATCCTCTCATCCACGGCCAAGGCAATTTTGGTTCCATCGACGGTGACAGCGCCGCAAGTATGCGTTATACCGAAGCTAAACTGCACAAAATAGCCGAAGAGTTACTCAAAGACCTTGAAAAAAACACCGTCTCCTGGCGTGACAACTTCGACAGCTCTTTACAAGAACCCGAAGTCCTCCCCAGTTCTATTCCTAACCTTTTAATCAACGGCTCGTCCGGTATCGCCGTCGGTATGGCAACTAACATCCCTCCACATAATTTTGGCGAAACTGCTGATGCCATTATTGCCACAATTGAGAATCCAAATATCTCCGTTGACGAACTCATGGCCATCATCCCTGCTCCTGACTTTCCTACCGGCGCCGAAGTCGTTTGTAGTGCTGCGTTAAAACTCGCCTACACCACTGGAAGAGGCAAAGTGCTCATTAAATCCATCTGCACCATCGAAGACGACCAAATTATCGTAACCGAAATCCCTTACCAAGTCAATAAAGAAGAACTGATCCAGCAAATTGCAAGTTTAGTCCAAGAAAAAACTATTCTCGGCATTCGTAACATCAACGATGAATCTGATCAAGATGGCATCCGCATCGTCATTGACCTCAAAAAAGACGCCGATGCCAACGTTACCTTAAACCAACTCTATCAATACAGTCGTCTGCAAACCTCGTTCGGCATCAATATGCTCGCTCTCGTCAATAATCGCCCCGTCACGCTCCCTCTACGTCAATTAATCCATCACCATATCAATCATCGTAAAGACGTCATCATTAAACGCACACAATATGATTTAGCTCAAGCCCAAGCTCGCATCCATATCTTAGATGGACTCTTAATCGCTCTCAGTCATATCGACGATATTGTCGCCGGCATTAAACGTTCTATCACCGTCGACGATGCCAAACAATTTCTCATCGCTTCGTACTCATTAAGCGAACTCCAAGCCAAAGCTATTCTCGAACTAAAATTACAAAAACTAGCTTCATTAGAACAAGAAAAAATTAGAACAGAACACCAAGATTTACTTAAAGACATCGACTATTACAACTCCATTCTCGCCTCTGAACAAAAAGTCCTCGATTTAATCAAACAAGAACTCACCGAACTTAAATCAAATTACGCCGATAAACGTCGTTCTAAAATCACCTATTCCTCCGAAAACGACGTTGACATCGACATGGAACAACTTATCGAAGAACAAACCGTTGCGGTGACCATGACCAATTCTGGCTACGTCAAACGCTTACCTATCGACACCTATAAAACCCAAAAACGCGGTGGCAAAGGCGTTAAAGCCGCCGGCATGAAAGACGAAGACTTTGTTGAACGCATCTACATCACGTCTACCCATACTCATCTTCTCTTCTTCACTGATCGCGGTCAAGTCTATTGGTTAAAAGTCTATAACATCCCTGAAGCCACCCGCCAAGCTAAAGGCAAACATATCTCAAACATCCTTGAACTCCAACCAAACGAAACCATCACTGCCATCGTTCCTATTGACAACTTCAACCAAGGCTATTTATTTATGGCAACAAAACTAGGTACCGTAAAAAAAACCATTTTAGATGAATTCGCCAATCCCCGTAGAGGAGGCATTAGAGCCATCAATCTCGACGAAAATGATACGTTAGTCGGCGTACAATATACCACTGGTAATAACGAAATGATCTTAGCCACAAAATATGGTAACGCCAATCGCTTTAACGAAGCAGACGTTCGTTCCATGGGCCGCCAAGCTGGCGGCGTCCGCGGTATCAAACTTGACGACAATGATGAAGTCATTGGTATGCTCGCCGCAGATGAAACCAAAGAAATCCTCACCCTCACCGAACTTGGCTACGGCAAACGCACTCCCGTTTCTGAATATCGCTTATGCAACCGCGGTGGTAAAGGCGTTACGAACATAAAAATTACTGACAAAAACGGTCCTGTAAAAACCGTCATGCTCGTCACCGGTTCAGAAGAACTCATGCTCATCTCTCGTTCTGGCAACGGCATCCGCGTCAAATGCACTGACATTTCTGTCGTCGGCAGAGCCACCCAAGGTGTAAGAATCATTCGCCTCGATGATAACGATAAATTAGGCGCTGCCGCCATGGTCATCCCTGAAGACGAAAACGGCTCAACACCTTCCGAACCATCTACCTCCCCACCTCCTGCAATCTAAGCACACATGAAATCCTACCTTCTCGTCAACGCCGGTGTAGAACAACTCACTCAGCAAGATTTACAACAACAATATGATCTCTCCTCCTCATCACCCGCTCCAAATATAATCGAATGCGATGCTCCTCCTCAAACTCTTCTCTCTCTTGCAACTCATCTCCAAACCCCTCGTCGCCTTTTAATCGCCATTAACAAATTCAAAACCCCTGAATCCATTTCTTTTTCTTCCACAACCTTCCCATTCACTGATATCTTCACAAACGAAACCACATTCAAAATCGAAGTAGAAAATCTCTCCGGCATCGACAACCGTTTAGCCCTTGCCAAAATCGTCGCCGGTAAATTATATAACACCTTCCAATCTATTGGCATCGACCCTAAACTCGATCTCAAACATCCTCAAATATTACTCGTCGTCTTCTACAGCGCAGATCAATATTTTATTGGCATCGACATCACGGGTTTCGAACTCAACTCCCGTCCCTATCGCATCTTTCCTCATCAAAGCTCATTCAAAGGCGATCTCGCCTATTTTTTCACCCGCCAAAGCCAATTCCAACCTGAAAAAAAACTACTTGTCGGCTTTGCCAAAGACGGCACTCTTGCTATTGAAGCCGCGTTGTACGCATCTCACACTCCTCTTTTTGATCCTACTTCTTTTTCCTGCCAACACTTTCCCTCTTGGAAAAACCTCTTTCTCACCCCTCATTCTCCTCAAATCCCTCAACTCATTTATGTCTTCGATGAAACCACTCAAAACATCACCGCCATCCGTAAAAACTCCTATCTCGCCAAAGTCGACAAATTTCTGCACATCAGCAAACATTCATTAGACGAATTAGATACCAAATACGACCCTCATTCATTTGACACTATAATCTTTCACATCACTTCCAAAGACGAAGAAAAAATCAATGACTTATATTACGGTCTTGACTACATCCTCAAACCCCTCGGCACCGTCTTAATTATCAGTCGTCCTAGTTGGGAATTCCCTCTCTCTTCTAAATTTACTCTTCTCGAACAAAAAGATCTTATGAAAGGAGATAGTATTTATCGTACGTGGCTGCTACAAAAGAAATAAATATTCTCAATTTTCTTAAAATTAACTCCCAAACTAACCCTATATTTTTATAAACCATAACTTCTTTCTAAGGTATTATGGTCTCAACACAAGAACTCCACTCCCGAATTAAAGACTTTTATCGGATTAGCAAACACGAACGTACTGGTTTAATTGCTTCCATAATTCTTATTGCGTTTATGTTTTCTTTTCGTGATTGGGGCGAAGATACCGTTGACCTTGCCATAGGTTTAACCAACTTCTCTCTAATTCTCCTCATCGCCACAATCTCTTTATTATTCCGTTTAACTTGTCAAAAAATCTACGCCCTCAGCCAAGGATATAAAGCCGAATTTAAAGTCTGGTGGCCAGGACTAACTATTTCATTAATCTTAATCATCCTCTCCCAAGGCCATCTGCCATTAATTCTTCTGGGCACTATCACTGCCACATTTATGGTTAAACAACGTCTCGGAGAATTTAGGTACGGTTTCTCCTATTACGAAAACGGCATGATCTCCTTTTGGGGCTTACTTGGTAGTTTAATTATGGCTATTATCTTCAGTATTGGCTTATACCCTTTTCCCAACAGCTATTTCTTTGAGAAAGGTCTCATTATTAACCTCATACTTGCCGCCATTACTCTCATACCTTTACCCCAAATGGAAGGCCTCGCCATCTTTTTTGGCTCCCGTGCTCAATATTTCTTCGGCTGGATCGTTGTAGCCGTAGCTTCCATCCTTCTCTTAACTCAAACCCTCATTGGCCTAATCATTGCCATTACTCTCGGTCTTATTGCTGCATTTGGATATTATATGATCAGTTCCCAAAAATAAAAAAGAAGATCACTCTTTCAAAAAAATAAAAATAAAAAAACACCTCTCAACATGAAACTCGAAGAAAATTGGGTTGAAACCCTCACCGTTGCGTTTATTGTACTTGGTTTTATCCTCGCTTTAACTCTCCAAAACGCTTTTCTTAGTTATTTTATCATTGGTATAATCGGTTTTCTTGCCGGACGCACGTATTATATCAAAAAACATCGTGAGCCAATTTTACATGTCGTTATTCTTATTATTGGCTTCTTGTTAGGCTACCTCATTGCCAGCTTTTGGTCCAATCGCCTCCTCGCATTCATAATTTTCCTTGGTGCCTTCTATCTCTCCTATTACCTCCATCGCGAAAAAATCATCACAATGTTTAAAAGTGAGAACTTCCTTAAGTAAAAAATATGCCTCCTCTACCTTTCAACAAAACTTTTAAAGCAAAAAGCATCACCGTAAGTAGAAAACCCGGTAAAGATAAAGACACATTTAAATCCGCATTTATTGGGCTGTTTAACGACAATAACCCTCACTTGAAAGCAAAAGAACCAATTGAAGTCATCGAATTAAAAGAAGTAGAAAAAGTCCGTTTTCGTGACTTACGTAATATCTCTTTCTATCTATTAGGAAATGACATTGTCATCAACAACCTTGAAGAAATATCCATTAAACAAGACGGCAACATTGTCACTCTAATGGGCAAACAAAACTTACCTAGATAAATCAAAACTCTTAAATAATTAATCTTTCTTTATGTTCTTCATGATGCCTATCCTTTTTATTGGCCATGGTTCTCCCGAAAACGCCCTAGAAGAAAATGAGTTTACAACACAATGGAAACATATAGCACAACAGTTTCCTATACCTAAAGCTGTGTTATGTATTTCCGCTCATTGGCTCACAGAAGGCACCGCAATTACATCCATGCACAACCCTCGCACCATCCATGACTTTTATGGTTTTTCTCCACAATTATACTTATTCAATTATCCTGCTCCCGGCTCTCCTACTCTTGCTAAAAAAATTAAAGATCACATCAAAACCACTCCTATCAACCTTGATTATGAATGGGGTCTTGATCACGGCACATGGAGTGTTCTACACCATATGTACCCTCAAGCAACAATTCCTATTCTTCAACTCAGTATAGATTATACACTTACCTCCAAACAAATGTTTCAACTAGGTCAAGAACTATCCATTCTTCGTAAAGAAAATATATTAATCATTGGTAGTGGAAATATTGTCCACAACTTAAGTACTATGCATAATTCTAAAGCATATCCTTGGGCTGTCGATTTCGATAACTTTGTAAAAAAAAATGTTACTCTCCAAGATCACTCTTCCCTTTTAAATTACACTTCAGTCAATTCTGCATCAAAAGCCCACCTTTCACCTGATCATTATTTTCCCCTACTTTATTGTCTTGGCGCAACTTCTTCAGATCACCCAACCTTTTTCAATGAAAAAATAGTATCTGGCTCAATTTCCATGCGTTGTATCAAATGGGACCAAAACTAAAATTATTTTCTCTTCATCACATCTCTAACTGCCGGCAGCAACAAGACAACCCCTCCAATTCCCACCATATCATAATACAAAAACCGTTGAGTTTGTATCCCTACAAATCCCACAAACAACAACAGTGCCATCAATCCAACATGCCCTGCATATGTCTTCTGCTTTTTCCCCCAAAATCGATGTACTCCATATAACCCCATCAGGAATAATACACACACAAATAATACAATTCTAAACGCCCGCAATATTCCTGATACCCTAATTCCAATATAAAAAGAGAGAAATACCATTCCTACAATTGCCAGAAGTACATGTTTTGTCTTAATTCTTGAAATATCTCTCTTGTTCAAACAGAAGTTCATTGCCCTAAGAAATCTCTTCATCCATTTAAACATTTAGTAAAAAATTGTCAAATTAAATTAAGGTTCATCCATGCACTTTCATCTGCTTCAAATACAACTTCAACTTCTGCCTAATTCTCTCTTTCAATCCTTCATCAAACGACAACTGCTCAATTTTCTCTTCCCAATTCACTTCTGGGAATTGCGTCAACGTCCCTTGAAATTTCCTCCCTGCAAATTCCGCCTGCTTTTCTATCTCCTGCGCCTGAACCGAATTAAACAACTTAATCGCTTTAAACTTCGAAATAGAATTCGCTCCCGCAGAAAGCAAATAGCCTACTCTCTCCACTCGATCCTCCCAAATCCCACATTGGATATTTAATCTTGGACAATTTATTCGCAGTTGCGCAATCCACCACGCTTGTTGCTCTTTGCTTGGCATCGGCGTATGTTCAAACATCGTTCCTTTTTCTGGTATCAGACTATATATATGAATTTTAGTAATTCCATACTTCTCAATAAACGCCAATAGCAGCTTCAAATCTGCTTTCGTTTCCCCCATCCCCACAATAAATGTCATCGCTTTCTCAAGACCAAATTCTTTCGCCACCTCAAACATTCGCTCATACGGTGCTAATGGTTTAGATGGACAAACAATTTTATGTAACACGGGGTTAATTGTCTCCGTCGACCCTACAACTCCTTTAATATACGGCAAATACCTCTGCAACAACGGCTTTGGCACAGCTCCCACAGACAACCATATTTTCTCTCCTATAATTTCCGTAATCGCTTTTAATAAAAACTCCAATTCTTCTGGCTTCAATACCCCTATTCCTCCTGTAAAAAACCCAATATCCCAGCCCAGTTCTTTTGCTAATAAAAACTCCGCCAGAATCGATTCTACACTCCGCTTCGTCTCTTTTGGTGGCTTATCCGCCGGCTGCGTCGACATATAACAAAACGTGCAATCCCCAATTGTACACCCCCAGCTAAAAAACACCGCCCGTTCAAAAGATGTGGTTGGCGCAAAGTTCTGTTGATAAATAGCATGAGCTTGGGTAATGAGTAGAGGAGTATCTTCAAATGTTTCTGGAATAGACATCTATAGTAAAAAAGAGGGCTGTTTTAAAAAAGTTAGGGAAAGAATGATAAAATAAGAACCAATTTATAGTACTCCAATTGGATAATTAGGTGTCGAAAGGTTGGAGTACTATTCTTTCCGATTAGGAAAGTTCGGAACGATAGTGACAGAACAGAAGTCCAAGTGTAACTCCTAATAAACAACTTGGACTTCTATAAATTAACCAAATTCACCCTTTCGTAATCTCATATCCTTCTTTCGTATCCGCAATAATATATCCTAAAGATAAAATTCTATTCCGCAGCTCATCCGACTTCTTCCAATCTTTCTGCTGTCGTGCAACTTCTCTCTCCTCCACCAACTTCTTCACCGCCGCCGGAACCACTACTCTTTCTTTTTTCAATAAACCAAGATTAAATCCTAATATCTTATCAAATTGTAAAATCAACGAATATTTATCAGCCGCCGTTAGTTTCTCATCTTTAATAACCACCCATAACGTCGCCAACGCTTGGGGTGTATTAAGATCATCATTAACTTGTAAAGTAAATCGTTCCATATATTCTTTCTGTTTCTCAATGTGCACCATCTTTTCCACATCTTTACGCAGTTTCAACTCCAATACTTTCTCATTCAATCGTTTTCGTGCAATCTTCGCCGCATCCATTGCATCCATGCTAAACATCAACGGCACTCGATATTGCGTTCCCAAACAAAAATACCGATAATCTAACGGTTCAAAACCTTTCTCCTCCAACACCGCAAGCGTCAAAAAATTATCTCCTGACTTCGCCATCTTTTCCCCTTGACGTAACACTAAAAATTCATTATGTAACCAAAACGAAACCCACGGCTTCTTGCCCAATGCCGCTTCACTTTGCGCAATCTCATTTGTATGATGCACAGGGATATGATCAATCCCCCCGCAATGGATATCAAACTGATTTCCTAAATACTTCGTCGCCATCGCGCTGCACTCAATATGCCAGCCCGGATACCCTACGCCCCACGGCGACGGCCATTTCATTTCTTGATCTTGAAACTTCGACTTTGTAAACCACACCACAAAATCATGCTCATATTTCTTCGCCTGATCTTTCTCAACCCTCGCTTTCCCCTCTGCACTCAAATTCAACCGTGCCAACTTCCCATAATCACCTAACTTGGATGTATCAAAATACACATTTCCTCCAGACGTATATGTAAATCCTTTCTTCTCTAACTGCTCAATCATCTCAATTTGTTCTTTAATATGATCTGTAGCTCTACAAACAACTAAAGGCGATAATATATTCAATTTCGCAATATCCTGCATAAATGCGTTGGTATAGAACTTCGCAATCTCCCACACCGTTTTCCCTTCCCGCCTAGCTCCTTTGAGCATCTTATCTTCTCCCTCATCTGCATCCGAAGTAAGATGCCCCACATCTGTGATATTCATCACATGATTCACTTTCAATTTATTAAACAGCAACGTCCGCTTAAGAACATCCTCAAAAATATAACTTCGCAGATTCCCAATATGCACATAATGATATACTGTCGGCCCACAAGTATAAAGCCCAACTTTTCCTTTGTGTAGAGACACAAACACTTCCTTCTTCCGACTTAACATATTATATAATATAATTGATTCCGACATTTTAGAATGAAATAATCTCTGCCGTTTTTAAACTTTCGTTTAACAATTTCCCTAAATCAATATTTCCTAACTCTTTCCTAATTTCTTCTGGATCTGACCTCGTCGCCGGAAACTGTGGCCCAAGTAAACAGCAAATCTCGGGGCCTTTCGAAATCTCATACGTTCCAATTTTTTTAGCAACTTTCACGATCTCCTCTTTGTCATACGAAAGCACCGGCCTAAAAATTTCCATTGACAAATTCTTTGTAATCGTCGTTAAATTACTTAACGTCTGGCTTGAGACCTGTCCTAAATTTTCTCCAGTAATCAAATAAGATGCCTCCTCAGTTTTAGCAACCATCTCCGCACAGCGAAACATCGCAATCTTCGACAAAATATAATAATTTTTATGATTACACTTGCTCACCAATTCTTTTAGAACAGGAGTAAACGGAATTAAATACACTTTACCCACACCCAATACTCGCACCAGCTCCCTAACTTTCTCAATCTCTTTCTCATCCGTTAACGGCTGCTGATGAAAATGCACTGCAATAATCTCTAATCGGTTCTGCATCAAATGAATTGCCACCGGACTATCAATTCCACCAGATAATAAAGCTATCCCTCTTTCCATGCTTTCCTCAAAAGAATTACTGTTTTATAAGGTTTTTGCTCCTCTACACTTTGGATTTATTCCTGTAAATATAGCAATCCAACCCGATAATTCAGTGTCGAATTGTCGGATTGCTTATTATATGAAATTACGTTGTTGTAATTTCATTATATGATAACTGCAGTTATCATTATCGGAAATTGCGCAGTTGCAATTTACGTATATGATAACCACAGTTATCATTATCGGAAATTGCGCAGTTGCAATTTACGTATATGATAACCACAGTTATCATTATCGGAAATTGCGCAGTTGCAATTTACGTATATGATGACTAGAGTCATCATTAGAAGTCCAAGTGTAACACCTAAGCTTTCCCGCAGGAAAGTCACGAACGGAAGTGACTTGAGAACAACTTGGACTTCTATAAAAGACCCAAGAGCCCATGTTCATACTAGGCAGCTTATTTCTTGGGTAAAGGACATTTCTCAACTCGTGGTATCGTTGGCACAAGTACTGCATAAATAACTCCCATGCCTGCAATTGCAAACCAGCCAAATCCAATTGCCATCCCAATCGCCGCTGAAAACCAAATACTCGCTGCCGTTGTCAGATTTGTCACCGTTCCTTTCTTATTTTTTAATATAATTCCTGCCCCTAAAAATCCCACTCCCGTCACAATTTGCGCCGCAATCCGTGCTGGAGAACTCGGATCCATCACAATCGAAAGATACGTAAACAACATCGAACCACCTATAACTAAAGAGTGTGTGCTTATTCCTGCATCTTTCCCTCTCCACTCTCTTTCCGCCCCAATAATCACCCCTGCTACCAGCGACGCTAATAAATGTAACAAGAAAACCCACTCATTAACCAAAACAACATCTAGTGCCATATTTTAGGGTAAATCATTTACTCTTTTAAAGCTTTTGACTTATTGTTATTCTATATAATCAGACAGCTATCCAAACATTTATATTTTAACCTAAAATGTTAATTATATGAAGCGTACTTCCTTTAAAATCATCCCTCTCCTTTCTATCTTTATTCTCTTTACTCTTCTTTATTCTACTTTTCTTTCCGCCCAATCCGGTGACAACCTCTACCGCTACGACGCCTTAGACATCCAAACCAAAATCAAAGGCAGCTTCGATCTTATTCCTGAAGCCCCCAACGCCAAAATCAAACAAGTCACTGCTCAACTCCTTCTCTACCCGCAAGAAAATAATTACCAATCCATCAAAGCCATCGACATGGGCAAAGGCCAACCTCAACCCCCAACCAATAGCATTCTCTATACCTGGAACGATGGCATCATCGAATCAAAAAAGTTTGGCTACACCTCTACTGTTCAAACCAAATACACTCGTCTGCAAGTCAAACAAAAAATACTTTTCCCTCTCTCCGCAAATGACATCAAAAGCTACGAATCTTACACCCTGCCCACTCAAACCATTGACTCCAACAACCCAAAAATTATCAAACAAGCTGCTCAACTCGCTCAAGGCGAAGACGATTTATTCAAATTAGTCTTTAAAATAACCTATTGGGTGGAAAGCAATGTCCAATATGACTTAAACACCCTCACCGCTTCTGCATCACAAAAAGCCAGCTGGGTACTTGATAACAAAAAAGGCGTCTGTGACGAAATGACCTCCTTACTCGTTGCCATGCTTCGTTCTTTAGGCATTCCTGCTCGCTTTGTCTCTGGTATCAGTTACACAACCTCTGATTTATTCAATGAGAATTGGCAGCCTCACGGTTGGGCTGAAGTCTATTTTCCAAATATTGGCTGGGTCAGCTTCGACCCCACGTTTGGTCAATATGGCTACGTCGATGTAACTCACATTAAACTTCGTGACGGCTTCGATCCTTCTGAGCCTGCCACAAAATATGAATGGCTCGCGGATAAAGTCAAACTCGACGCCAAACCGTTAGCTTTCGACATCGCGTTACTAAAAAAAGGTAAAGAAGCTCCTGAAGAAATCCAAGTAGCCGCTGAAGTAACAGGTAAAGAAATCGGCTTTGGCAGTTACAACCAAGTCAAAGGCATCTTAAAAAACACCGCCAATTATTACACTGCTGCCACTCTCCAACTTGCCGTTCCTCCCGAAATAAACATTCTTGGGCGTAACAAACGCACCATCCTCCTTGCTCCTAAAGAAGTCAAAGAAACATTGTGGACACTCCAAGTTCCCGCAGCCCTTCCCACTCAATACATCTATAACTTTCCGTTAGTCATCTACACCGAGCGTAACACCACTGCTCAAGAAACATTCACTGTCCAGAACGGCAAAACAATCTATTCTCAGTCTGAAATCGAAACATTAAACCAGCAGGACGAAGAAAAAAGCTATTCTCGTAAAGTCTCCGTTGACTGTGACTACCCTCACCAAGCCGCCGTTAACGAAAAAGTTCCCATCAAATGTACAATTAAGAATATCGGTGAAAAGACATTGCACAAACTGCAATTCTGCATCGAAAAAGTCTGCGAAGAAATCACTCTCCCTCCTGCCACAGAAAAAACGAGCGCTATCACTCAAACTTCTGAAAAAGCCGGCTGGCAAAAAATTCTGGTAAGCCTAACAAATCCCGAAGTGGATAAAAAAAGTTCATTTGAATACCTTATCTACGACCCTCCTAGCGTAAGCATCACCCCTCAATATCCTGCTAAAGTAAAGTATGGTGAAAATATCCCTTTAACCATTATTCTTGATAAAACCTCATTCACCTCTCCCCAGAATGTCGTCATCAACATCAAAAGTGGCCGATTCGAACAAACCTGGGAATTAACTTCTCTACAGAAACAAGAACAGCTCACGGTCCTACTCGAAAAACCACCTCTAACCTCTGAAAACAAATTTATGATTGAAGTCAAATGGCAGGACGAAAAAAAGAAATCATATACCTCTTCTCAAACAATCTTAATTATCGGTCAAGCACAAAACATCAGTGACCATGTCAAGATGTTTCTCAATGAAATCATGCTTTTATTCTCCTAAAAAAAATAAAAATGTAAAAAATAAAAAAAATAAAACTCGAAATTACTTAAAAATTATTTCTTCTTAGCAGCTTTTTTCTTAGCCATGGATAATTCACCTCGTTTTTATAATCTAGAGAAAGTGAATAGCCTATTTAAATATTTCTTTTTTTATACGTTAATTTGTTCTTTCTTAAGTATAGCAATCCAACCTAATAATTCGGTGTCAAATGGTTGGATTGCTTATTATATGAAATTACGTTGTTGTAATTTCATTATATGATAACTGCAGTTATCATTATCGGAAATTGCGAAGTTGCAATTTACGTATATGATGACTAGAGTCATCATTAGAAGTCCAAGTGTAACACCAAATAAACAACTTGGACTTCTATATATCAAATCTCCTCAAATATTTTATCGTCTAGAAAAAAGTACACAACCTTTAAAAAGAATCTCCTCTTTTCCTCACTCATGGAAAAACAACAAGAAAAAAGCATTATCTATTCCGAGGCTGCAGAATTCAAACCCTCTCCTTCTCCTCTGCAAAATTCAATTGCGATTGAAAACACCACCGAAAGCCAAACCACAAACCCCTCTCTAAATTCAATAGAAAACACAACTGAAAAAACAACCGAAAGTACTAAATTACTCTATTCCTCTCTCATTCGTCTAGAAGAAGAAAATAAAGTGCTCGGCTCCAATCTTATTCGTATCGAAGAAGAAAATGTCATGCTGCGTGAAATGTTCAATAATACCAATAACGAACTCACTGCCCTAAAAAAACCTGCTTTATTGGTTGGCGACGTTGTCAGTGTTGAAGAAGATAAAGCTATCATAAAACTTCCTAACGGTAATAAATTTTATAGTTATGTACTCAAAGAAGTTCGTGCAATTAAACCTGGCGATAGCGTTTTACTCGATCAGAAAGCGCTTAATGTTGTTGGCACAACCGCAAATAATAGTGCTTTTGATGTTGAAAAATTTGTCATCATTGAAAAACCATCCGAAAGTTGGAAAGAAATTGGTGGCTTGAAAAAAGAAATTCAAGAAGTCAAAGAAGTCATCGAATTACCATTAAAGAAACCTAAACTCTTTGAAAAAGTGGGCATTTCACCGCCAAAAGGCGTTCTTCTCTTCGGTCCTCCCGGTACTGGAAAAACTTTATTAGCAAAAGCCGTAGCCCATAGCACCAATGCCACATTCATTCAAGTTGTTGGTTCTGAGTTAGTCCAAAAATTTATTGGAGAAGGTGCAAAGTTAGTCAAAGAAATATTCGAACTCGCCCGCAGTAAATCCCCAGCCATTGTCTTTATTGATGAAATTGATGCCTTAGCCGCCATGCGTGTCGACCTAGGCACCTCCGGCGAACGTGAAGTCAATCGCACATTTATGCAACTTTTATCGGAATTAGACGGTTTTAAACCATTAGACAACGTCAAAATCATTGGTGCTACTAATCGCATTGACATTCTAGATCCTGCCATCATTCGTCCCGGGAGATTAGACCGTTTAATTGAAGTGGGCATGCCGAACGAAGAAGGTCGTGAAGAAGTCTTCAAAGTCCATACGAGAAGAATGAGCCTTAAAAACGTCAATTTAACTGAAGTCGTCAATCTCACTGAAGGCTTCAGCGGCGCTGAGATGAAAGCCATCTGCACCGAAGCCGGTTTCTTTGCTATTCGTGACGATCGTGAATACGTCACCCAAGCTGACTTCTCTCAGGCCGTAGAAAAACTAAAAGCGCTGGAAGAAGACGAAAATGTTGGCCAGTTTTTTGGGTAGGGATTATTTTTCGCTTAATTATTTTCTTTAACCTAAAAAACTTTATGGGCGCTCGGCAGTTACTTCCGTCTGGCATAGAGCCATTGGTGTTCACCTCATCATTGCGCTATCCACTGTTTAGTTGATATTTGGCGGTTAGTTTTATATATTTATGGGATATAATTTGACTATGTCACAAAGCGACCCCTCAAGATTCATTTCAGCCCTACGCCACGCAAATCCAAGCCAAATATTGCAAAATCTAACTTTTCTCCAATAAAGTTTATAAATAAAGCCCCATTTATAAACAACAGCTAAAGTCATCCCTAGGGAAGT
>Ga0209515_10000972_pt1 | contig 49414 bp, 40 predicted proteins | sample Subgroupgradi54m_FD_187454 | JGI IMG/M metagenome (GOLD analysis project Ga0209515, IMG submission 187454) | Subsurface groundwater microbial communities from S. Glens Falls, New York, USA - GMW60B uncontaminated upgradient, 5.4 m (SPAdes)... ... | reverse complement strand
CGTTCGAGTCGGGTCTGCCGGCGCCGACCGGGCGGGTGTATCGCCATGAGATCCCGGGTGGGCAGCTCTCGAATTTGCGTCAGCAGGCGATCGCGTTGGGGTTGGGTGATTCTTTCGAGGCGATCGAGGAGATGTACGCGGCGGCTGATCGGATTCTGGGCCGGTTGGTGAAGGTGACCCCGTCGTCCAAAGTCGTTGGTGATCTTGCTTTGCATTTGGTGGGTTCGGGGGTGTCGCCCGCTGATTTCGAGGCGGATCCGGGCCGGTACGACATTCCCGCTTCGGTGATTGGTTTCCTGCGGGGTGAGTTGGGTTCCCCGCCGGGGGGTTGGCCTGAGCCGTTCCGGAGTAAGGCGTTGGTGGGGCGTGCCGAGCCGGTGGCGCCGGTGGAGCTCACCGACGATGATCGGCGTGGGTTGGTCGATGATCGGCGGCAGACTTTGAACCGGTTGTTGTTCGCGGCGCCGACGCGGGAGTTCGTGGCGCATCGTGAGGCGTATGGCGACACGTCCCCGTTGCGTAGTAGCGAGTTCTTTTATGGGTTGCGCCCGGGCGAGGAGTATCAGGTCGATCTTGATCCGGGGATCCGGTTGTTGATCGGGTTGGAGGCGATTGGTGAGGCTGACGAGCGGGGGGTCCGTACGGTGATGACGACGCTGAATGGTCAGTTGCGTCCGGTTCAGGTGCGGGACCGGTCGGTGCAGGCTGAGGTGGCGGTGGCGGAGAAGGCGGATCGGGGTAACCCGAATCAGGTCGCTGCACCGTTCGCTGGTGTGGTGACGTTGACGGTCGGGGTGGGTGACAAGGTCGATGTTGGGCAGACCATCGCGACGATCGAGGCGATGAAGATGGAGGCCGCGATTTCGGCGCCGAGGGATGGTTCGGTGGTGCGGGTCGCGATCGGGGCTGTCCAGCAGGTCGAGGGCGGCGACCTGCTCATCGAGCTGAGCTGAGCTGAGCCGAGCCGAGCTGAGCCGGCCCAGCCAGCTGGTCGACCGCCGGCGGTAGCGAGCCGGCCGGCCGGGTCCAGAGTCCACCCGTTGGTCGCCAGGGTTTGCGCGGTTGCGTACATTGCCGAGTGTGCAGGCGGCAGGCTTCCGGCTCGGTATCGACTTCGGGACGTCCCACACGGTGGCGGTACTCCGCTGGCCGGACGGGCGGGCCCGGCCGCTGCTCTTCGACGGGTCACCGCTCCTGCCGTCATCGGTGTACGCCGAACCGGACGGCCGGTTGCTGGTCGGCCGCGACGCGCAGCACAGCGCGCGGCTGGACCCGGGCCGGTTCGAGCCGAGCCCGAAGCGCCGCATCGACGAGGGCTCGGTACTGCTCGGTGAGCGGGAGCTCTCCGTCGTCGAACTGATCAGCGCGGTGCTAGCCCAGGTCGCCGAGGAGGCGCAACGCACCGCCGGCGGCGCACCGGCGAGCGTGACCGTCACCTGCCCCGCCGCGTGGGGGGCGCCGCGCCGCTCGGTGCTCAGCGCCGCGGCGGCCCGGGCCGGCCTCGGCGACGTGCGCCTGCTTGAGGAGCCGGTGGCCGCGGCCAACTACTTCGCCCGGGTACTCGGACAGAAGGTCGGCGTGGGCTCGGTCGTGGTGGTGCACGACTTCGGCGGCGGTACCTTCGACGTGAGCCTGGTTGAACGTACCCCCGACGGGTTCCGCACCCTGGCCGTCGACGGCCGCGACGACATCGGCGGGCTGGACCTCGACGAGGCCGTGGTGGGCCGGATCGGCAAGGTCTACGCCGCCTCGGACCCGGACGCCTGGCGACGCCTGACCGAACCCGCCAGCGTCGAGGACCGCCGGCAGCGTCGGCTCTTTTGGGACGACGTCCGCGCGGTCAAGGAGCGGCTCTCCCGATCCGTCTCAGCCGAGCTGCACCTGCCGGTCCTGGAGCGGGACGTGCACGTCACCCGCGAGGAGTTCGAGGAGCTGGCCCGTCCGCTGATCGAGGAGACCGCCCGGCTGACCGCGGCGGTCATCCAGCACTCCGGTACGCCCCGCGAGCGGATCGTCGGCGTCTTCCTGGTCGGCGGGTCGAGCCGGATCCCGATGGTGACCACCGCCCTGCACCGGGCGCTGCAGATCGCGCCCACCATCATCGAGCAGCCCGAGCTGGTGGTGGCCGAGGGCAGCGTGCTCAGCCAGGCCGTCGATCGCGGTGCGGAGCCGCAGACCATGACCATGGTTGCCACCGCGCTCCCGCCCGGGGCCCAGCCCGTCTCCAGCCCACCCGTCTCCAGCCCACCCGTCTCCGGCCCACCGGCGTACGGGGTGCCGATCTCCGGCCCACCGGCCTACCGGGGCCCGGTCTCCAGCCCACCGGCCTACGGGGCACCGGTCTCGGGATTACCGGTCTCCGCCCCGCCGCCGGTGAGCCGCCCGTTGTCGCCGGTACCGCCGCCACCTGCCGGGTACCGGCCCGGTGCCTCGGCCGTGCCGGTGAACCGATCCGTACCGGTCAACCGACCCGTGCCGGTGCGGGTAGCTGCGACCGGGGGCACGTACCGGCCGACCCGGCGTGGTGGCGGTCGCCGGGCGGTGAACACCGTGCTGGTACTGCTGATCGTGGTGACGCTCGGGGTGGGCGGGTACCTGTTCAAGGACCGGCTGCTGCAGATGTTCGGCCCCGGGGCGGCTGCGCCGGGCACCAGTAACCCGGACGTGCTCTACGGCGGCGCCGCGGGCCAGCCGGTCAAGCTGGTCGGGCGCGATGGCGATGTGGTGGACCTGGCGGCCGGGGGGAAGGTGCAGGCCGTGTTCCGGCTCGCGGACGGCTGGGTCATCCGGCGGGCGCTGACCGCGGCGGGTACCGACACCAACGTCGTGGTGCAGCAGCTCGACAAGACGGGCAACGTCCTGCGTACGGAGCAGAACACGGTCTCACTGCTCGTGGACCCCGCCGGCACCCGGATCGCCGTCACCGACAAGGCTGGCACGAGTACGGCCTGGAAGGTCAGCTCGCTGGCGACCCTCGGGACGACCACCCTGCCGAGTGGGAAGCGGCTGTCCGGCTGGGTCGGCCCGCGGCTGCTGGTACGGGTCACTGATGATGGGCGCTTCAACCGCTACGACTACTGGTACCCCGAACAGGGCGAGTACCGGGCCGCGGCGGCCAGCAGCGGGATGGCCCTGCTGGGCGACAGTGGCGACGGCACGAATCTGGTGGCGCTGACGCAGGGCACCGGCAGCGCGGTGTGTATCTCCGTGCTCGACGTCGCCAACCAGTTCCAGCCCACAGGAAGCCCACGTTGCGACACCGGACTGACACTCGCCGGCCTGAGCAATGACGACCAGCTGCCGGTGCTCTCGCCGGACGGCACGACGTTGGTCGCCCGGCGCGGCAACGGGGGTGTGGCCTACCCGATGGGTACGTCCGGTGGAGCTGAGGTGACCCTCGACGGGCTGCCCCACACGACGATCACCAAGGTCACCTGGGGTCAGGGCGTCATCTTCACGCAGACGGCCGACGGGTTCCTGCGGTGCCCCCTTGCCGGCGGCGGCTGCGCCGAGCTCACCCTGGCGCCCAGGGACGAACTACCCGTCACCCAGTTGGTGGTCCGCTTCCCGGCCGGGTAGCGACTCTCAGGGAGTCAGCTCGTGCCGCAGTACCTTGCCGAGCGGGTTGCGCGGGATCTCGTCGATCCAGCGCCACGCGCGCGGGCGCTTGTACGGGGCGAGCCGGGACGCGCACCACTGCGCGAGTACTCCGGCGTCGACCGCACCGTCGTGAGCCGGTACCACGAAAGCCACCACCGTCTCGCCCCACTGCGCTGAGGGGGCGCCCACCACGGCGGCGTCGGCGACGCCCGGGTACGCCCGCAGCACCTCCTCCACCTCGGCGGGGTACACGTTGTACCCGCCCGTGATGATCAGTTCCTTGGCCCGGCCGCTGATCCGCAGGTACCCGTCGGCGTCGAACTCGCCCAGATCCCCGGTGCGCAACCAGCCGTCCGGGGTGAACGCGGCGGCGTCGGCCTGCGGCCGGTTGAGGTAGCCGGCGAAGACGTTCGGCCCGGCCACCTCGATTTCGGCCGCGCCGCTTCCGCTCGGCGCCAGGCGGACCGAGACGCCAGGCAGTGCGAAGCCGACGCTGCCGGGGCGGCGCTCGCCGTCGTACGGGTTGGAGACGAGCATGACGGTTTCACTCATCCCGTACCGCTCCAGGATCCGCTGGCCGCTGCCCTGCGCCACCGCCTTGTGCAGCGCCGCCGGCAGGGCAGCCGAGCCGCTCACCGCCAGCCGCAGGGCGCGCAGTTGGGGCAGGTACGCCGACCCGGCGAGCTGGTGGTACATCGTGGGTACCCCGAAGAGCAGCGTCGCCCCGCGTTCGGAGATCGTCGACGCGACGCCGGCCGGGGAGAAGCCCGGCGCGATGATCGCCGACGCGCCCGCGGTGAGCGTGCCGTGCAGCCCGACGCCCAGGCCGTGCAGGTGGAACAGCGGCAGGCACAGCAGCAGCCGGTCGTCGGGCTGCCAGCGCCAGGCGACGCGGACCGCGTGCGCACCGGCGAGCAGGTTGGCGTGTGACAGCGGTACGCCCTTGGGCGCGCCGGTGGTGCCCGAGGTGTACATCACGAGCGCGGTGTCGTGCGCTGCGGCGCGGTCCAGCGCCACGTCGGGGAGCGGGGCCGGCAGCCCGGCCAGGTCGGGGGTGCTGAGCCGTCCCGGGTCGCTGAGCCTGCTGAGCCGTCCCGGGGCGTTGAGCCCGTTGAGCCGTCCCGGGTCGTCCAGCAGCGCGAGCGCCGGTGTCGCGTCGGCCAGCACCTGGGCCAGTTCGGCATGGGTGTACGCGGGGTTGACCGGCAACACGCTCAGCCCGTACCGCAGTGCGCCGACGTACGCGACGACCAGGTCCAGGCTTGGGCCGGCCGAGAGCAGCACCCGGTCCCCGGGCACCAGGCCGGCCGCTGCGTACCGGCCAGCCGCGGTGGCGCTGCGCTGCTCCAACTCCTGCGCGCTGAGCCCGGTGCCCTCGGGCGTGCTGAGCACCTCCCGGCCCGGATCCGCCGCCCAGGCCGCGCCCCACGCGCCGACGAGGGTGCCGCCGGCAGCCAGGTCGACGCCGGCGGCGCCGGTACCGGGCGGCAGGTGCGCCGCCCAGGAGGCGGTCAGGACGGCTTCGGGGCGGCCGACGCTGCGGGCGCAGCGCCCAGCGCGCTGCCCTTGGCGAAGTCCTCCCAGGAGAGGTCCCAGGCGGTCCAGCCGTTGCCCTGGTCCAGGTGCTGTTCGGTGCCCTTGACGATCACCGGGTCGCCGATCTTTACCCAGTCGTAGATCCACTTGGCGTTCTCGGTCGACACGTTCACGCAGCCGTGCGAGACGTTGTTGTGCCCCTGGTCCGCCACCGACCAGGGTGCTGCGTGGATGAACTGGCCGTCATAGCTGAGCCGCTCGGCGTACTGCACCTCGGTGCGGTACCCGTCGGCCGAGTTGGCCGGCACCCCGTAGGTGCTCGAGTCGAAGATGAACTTCTCGTTGTGCGACATGATCACCATGTTGCCGGAGAAGGACGGCTTCGACGGCTTGCCCAGGCTCACCGGGAAAATGTTGACCACCTGCCCGTCCTGGCGGGCGGCAAGGGTCTTGGAGACGTTGTCGACCTCGATGACCCGCTTCACGGTGTCGATCGAAAAGTTGATGTTCCAGTCGCGCTGGCCGAACTTGCCGTTGCTCAGCGGCAGCCCGCCGAAGCCGAGCCGGACCTTGACCTTCGTGCCGGGCTGCCAGTACTCCTGGGTCCGGTACTCGAGCTGGATGTCGTTGTCCCAGTGCCACACGCCCGGCTGCGGCGGGTCGGCGGTGACGAAGAGCCGCCGTTCGATGGTGGCCCGGTCCTTGTCGGCAACCCGACCGTTGGTGAACTCGATCACCAAGGGCATCGCCTGGCCGTAGACCATGCCACCGTCGAACCGGGGCTCAGCCACCAGCCGGATGTCGTCGCCCGGGCGTGCCATGGTGGTGAACGTGCTGGTCGCGCTCACCGTCTTGCCATCGCCGGTGGCGGCGACCGTGGCGGTGTACGCGGTCGCGTAGTCCAGCGGCTCCTGAGGCACCCAGCTGCTGGCGTCGGCGCGTAGGGCGCCGGTCACCTTGCTGCCGTCGGCTTTGGTCAGGTCGACGCTGGTCACCTTCACACCGCCGCTGACCTGCAGGCCGATCTCGGTCGACACTGCGACGTCGGCGGCCTTGTCGGCCGGGGCGAGCGTTACGGCGGCCACCGACCCCTTGGCGGCGTCGTCCGCCGACTTCCCCTTGGCCTTGCTGGTACAGCCGGTCAGCGCCAACAACGCCACCAGCCCGACCCCGACAAGGCGGCGTCGGTTGGTGCGGAGGTACCCGGTGCCGTGTCGCCTCATGCTGCCCCCTACCGCAGTCGCGATGCCGGTGATCCATGCCCGGCCGTCGCCTTCACGATCCATCGTGTTTACGAGCGAAGGTACCTGGTCCGGACAACTGATCTCGACTCGACGGGTGTGCAGTTCGGAACCCGCCGATGGGTGAGGTCCGGGTCACAGGTCGTTGCCCGCGTACGAGAGGTTGAAGCTCTTGTTGACCAGGGGGAAGTCGGGAACGATCGTGTCCGCGAGGGCGAGCGGCAGCGCCGGCCAGTTGAAGAACGACGGGTCAACGATCTTGTTCCTGGTCAGCCGGTAGTCCTCGCCGAGCTCGATCCGGTGCACGATCGTGCCGCGCCAACCCTCCACGATGCCGACTCCGGACGTGGTACGCCCCCGGGGCACCCGGTGCGCCACCGCTGGCCAGCCGTTGGTCAGGCCGGGCGAGACGGTGCGGACCAGGGTGTCCAGCAGCGCCAGCGAGGCCTGCAGCTCCGCCGCGCGTTGCTGGAACCGGGCCAGCACATCACCCCCGGTCTGGCGCGGGACGGTGAGGAACTCGCCGAGTTCCAGGCCGTAGTCGCCGAGTACCCCGGTCGGGTGGTCGCGGCGGGCGTCGATGTCGATGCCGCTGGCCCGGGCGACGTAGCCGAGGGTACCCAGATCCTGCGCCTGTGCGGCGGTGAGTACGGCGGTGCCGGTGAACCGCTCCTTGACCAGCGCGTTGTCCAGAGCCAGCTCGACGATCCAGCGGACGTCGGCGGCGATCGAGGTGAGGTCATCGGGCTGCGGGATGCGGCGCAGCGCGGCGCCGCCGATGAGCAGACTGCCGCGCAGCAGGCGATGACCGGTGGTCTGGGCGTTGAGCCGGAGCAGCCGTTCCCGGACCCGTTGGGCGTGCGCGTTGAGGATGCCGTGGCCGACGTCGTTGCAGAGAGCGCCGATGTCGGTGATGTGGTTGTAGATCCGTTCGAGCTCCACGACGATCGCGCGCATCCGCTTGACCTCGACCGGTACCTCCAGGTCCAGGGCGTCCTCGACGGCTCGGCAGTAGGCCAGCGCGTGGCCGGCCGAGGTGTCGCCGGAGACCCGTTCAGCCAGCGGCAGTGCGGCCGCGACTTCGCGGCCCTCGAAGAGCTTCTCGACTCCCTTGTGGACGTACCAGAGCCGGGCCTTGAGTTTGAGGATCGTCTCACCGACCACGGAGAAGCGGAAATGGCCGGGTTCGATCAGGCCGGCGTGCACCGGGCCGACCGGGATCTCGTAGACGCCGGGGCCCTGCACGGTGAGGAACTCCGGCGGCTCCTCGGGATCGGCGAAGGCGGGTGGTGGCCCCGCGTCGTGGCGCATCGGGTACCAGCCGGCCGGCCAGTGCGGATGGCGCACCAGGCGGCGCGGCAACGGATGCCCGGCCGGCACGATGCCGTAAAGGTCGTGCATCTCGCGTTCGAAGCGGCCGGCCGGGAAGGACTGGGCCGCCAACGTCGGCACCACAGGGTTGTCCCGGTCGATGGGCAGGTGCAGCTCGACCCGGCGGTCCGGATCGGTTGCCGTGTAGAGGTACACCGCCCGCAGCGCGTCGATGTCGTCATGGGCGGCCGCCAGGGCCAACCGGAAGCCCTGCCCGGCCAGGGTTGCGGCCTGGCTCGTCAACTCGGCGGCGGTGCTGGCGACGGCGACCCGGCGGTGCCCCACCGGTACACCTGGCGGCAGTCCGGACACCGGAGAATACGGGGAAGGGCTCATGGCGCTCCGATGATGCTCGCGGCCGCGGATAGCAGGCCGGTGAGTGGTCCGGTGGTGATGCCGAGGGCGGCGACCGCGAGCAGGCCGGCGATCAGCGGTGCCGCGGTGCTGACGGTGAAGGCCGCCGGGCCGCTGAAGCCGGCGCCGATCGCGACGGGCCCGGGCGCCGGGCCGAGCAGCATCCGTCCGGTGTGCACGCTCAACGCGACGAAGGCGAGCAGGGTGAGTCCGAACGCCGTGCTGACCGCCCAACCGAGGCCGGCCGCGAAGCCGGCGCGGGCGATGCCGAGCTCGCTGGCGAAGACCGAGGCCGGGGGCAGGCCCAGCAGGGCCAGCAGGGCCAGGCCGAAGAGACCGGCGAGCAGCGGGGCCCGACTCAGCAGGCCACGCACCGCACCGATCTCGCTGCTGGCATGGCGGTGCAGGATGTGGCCGGAGCCGAGGAACGCCACCGTCTTGGCCAGACCGTGGCCGGCGATGTGCAGCAGCACGGCGGCGATCGCGAGCTGGCCGCCGGCCGCGGCGCCGACGGCCATCAGGCCCATGTGCTCCATGCTGGAGTACGCGAGCATCCGCTTGTAGTCGCGTTGGCCCAGCAGTAGCACGGCGGCGACCGCCAGCGTGGCGAGCGCGAGGACGAGCAGCAGCGTGCGCAGGTACGCCGGGCCCAGCGCCGCGTCGGCGATCACCTTGAACCGCAGCACCGCGGAGAAGGCGACCGAGAGCAGTACCCCCGACATCAGTGCGGAAATCGGCGCCGGTGCCTGCGAATGGGCGTCCGGGAGCCAGGCGTGCAGCGGCACCAGACCGGCCTTGGCGCCGAAGCCGAGTACGGCCAGCCCGACCGCGATCCGGGTGACGCCGGGATCGAGTTCGTGGGCGTGGCCGGTGAGCGCCGACCAGTCCAGTGCGGCCTCGCCGGACATCCCCGCATGGCGGGCCGCGTAGTAGAGCAGCACGATCCCCAGAAACGCCAGCGCGATCGCGGCAGAGCAGATGACCACGTACTTCCAGGCCGCTTCCAGCGCGGTCCGGGTGCGGTCGTGCCCGACCAGGAATGCCGTGACGATCGTGGTTGCCTCGACCGCGATCCAGAGCACCCCGAGGTTGCCGGCCAGCACCGCGGTGGCCATGGCCGCGACGAAGAGCTGCAGCAGGATGCCGTACCAGCGCCGACGCCGCCGGTGCGGGGCTCCCGCCGCCAGGTAGGCCGGGCTGGCCCAACAGGCCAGCAGCGCCACGGTACCGACGATCAGCAGCATCCACACCGAGAGGGCATCGGCGCGCAGCAGTCCGGCCAGGGCGCGCACCGGTCCGTGCCGGGCAACGCTGCCCGTCAGCGCCACCGCATCCACGAGCAGCAGTACCGCCGCGGCAACTCCGGCCGCGGCGGTACTGCGGCGCCAGCCGGCTGCGGCGTACCCGCCCGCGGCCAGCAGCGGTGCCACGATCGGGGCGAGCAACAACACGATGGCGGGCATCAGTCGTGCAGCTCCCTCAGCTCGTCGAGGTCGGTAGTACCGAAGGTGCTGCGGAGCCGGGCGGCGAGGACCTGCAGCACCAGGACCACCAGCAGCAGGTCGAAGGAGACGCCCAGCTCGACGACGAGGGGTACTCCCGCGGTGGCGACGAAGGCCGTGGCGGTGATGCCGTTGTCCAGCAACAGCAGCCCCACCAACTGCGACAGTGCGCGGCGCCGGGTGACCAGCACGAAGAAGCCGATCAGCACCACGGTCACCGCGACCGGGAGCACCCGGGTGGCGGCGGACGGGGCCAGCTCGACCAGTGGGCGGGTCACCGCGTACGCGAGCAGCCCCAGCCCGGCGGCGGCCAGCAGCGAGGTGGCGATGTTCACCACCGGGCGGGTCTCCCGCTGCTCGGCGGGCGAGTCGCCGAGTGAGCGCCAGGCCAGGTACGGCAGCACCCCGGCGCGCAGCGCGGCCAGCCCCACGGCGACCGCGATGAGCTCCGGGCTGCGCTGGTGCGCGCCGAGCACGGCCACCAGTGCGGCCAGGGCAAGCCCCTGTACGGCGAAGAGCCGGATCATCGCGGTCAGCTGCCGGCGCCACAGCGCACCGACCGCGCAGAGCAGGAAGACGCCGGCCGCCAGATCGATGGCCTGGACGTAGCCGCTGCCGTAGACGTTGTCCGACATGGGTCAGGCCAGCACAACCGAGGCGGCGACGGCCAGCAGAGCGAGCAGGAACGAACCGGCGAGCAGCTCCGGGATCCGGAACAGCCGCAGCTTGGCGAGGAAGACCTCGACCGTGCCGAGTCCGGCACCGAGCAGCCCGACCTTGGCGGTGAAGGCCAGCAGCGCCAAGGGCAACGAGGCGAGGCTGGCTCCGGCGATGCCCCAGGGGGCGAAGAGGCTGGCCAGCAGGCCGAGCAGCACGGTGAGCCGGATCGACGCGGCGAGCTCGACCAGGGCGAGGTCGCGGCCGGCGTACTCCAGCACCATCGCCTCGTGGATCATCGTGAGTTCCAGGTGGGTGGCCGGGTTGTCCACCGGCAGCCGGCCGGTTTCGGCGATGGTTACCACCACCAGCGCCACTGCGGCGAGCAGACTGGCCGGCGACGCCACCCGCAGCGGGTCGTGCAGCCCCGCGGTGACGATCGCCCCGAGATTGGTCGAGCCCACCCGGGCGGAGAGTGCGAAGACGGCCACCAGGATGGTCGGCTCCGCGAGCGCCAGTACCGTCATCGCCCGGCTGGCGCCCATTCCCCCGAAGGCGGTACCGGTGTCCAGTGCGGCCAGCGCCAGCGTCACCGTACCGAGCGCCAACAACGCGACCACAGCGAAGAGGTCAGCCGCCGGGTCCAGTGGTGAGCTGGTGGTGATCAGCGGGACGACCGCGGCCACCACCAGGGAGGTGCCCAGCAGCACCAGCGGTGCGAGCCGAAACGCCGGGCCGGTCCCGTCCGGGGTCGCCGGCGGCCTGCGGGTCAGCTTGCGCAGGTCGCGCCACGGCTGCCACACGCCCGGCCCGGCCCGACCCTCCAGTCGGGCCCGTACCTGACGCAGCACGCCGACCAGCAGTGGCGAGACCCCCACCACCCCAGCGACCTGTACCACGGTGAGCACCGTGGCGCCGAGGTTCATCGGATCGTCTTTCGTTCGCGGCTGCGGGGCTCGCTGCGCTCACTCCTCGCGCTCACCGGATTGTCCTTCGTTCGCGGCTGCGGGGCTCGCTGCGCTCACTCCTCGCGCTCACCGGATCACCGCCAGCGCGACGAGCAGCCCGATCAGGCCGAAGAACCCGTAGCCGAGGTACCGGTGCAGGCTGCCGTTGGCCAGCACCGCGCCGAGGCGGCCCAGCAGGCGGCCCGCCGCGATGGCCGGCCCGTAGAGGCGGTACTCGATCCGGTCGGGTACCCGCCGCTGGTAGTGCAGCCGCTCGACGAGGTACCGCGACTCGGCGTACGCGGTCACGTCCACATCGACCTGCGGGGCGAGGACGTCGTCGAAGACCCGTTGCAGCGGCTCAGCGAACGACGTTGCGGTGTACTGCATCCGGGCCGTGAGCGGGCCCGCGCCGCAGTCCCACAGGGCCACGGCCCGCCGTCGCCGTACCCCGCGCGCGGCAACCCGCAGCACCGTGGCGCTGCCCAGGATCGCCACCAGCAACGCCGCCGCGATCAGCAGGGGGGAGAGGGTGCTGGCGATCCCGGACAGGTGCAGGGTCAGCCCGCCGCCGAGCAGTTCGCCGGGAGCGTCGGTATGAATGGTGCTGCCGACAGCCCGCGACAGGGCCGGGCCCAGGGCGGCCGGTGCCAGCGCCAGCGCCGCGCAGCCGATACCCAGCAGCCCCATCGCGGCAAGCATCGCCCGCGGCGACTCAGTGGCCGCGACGGCCCCGGCACTGCGGGCCCGGGCGAAGAAGCCGACCCCGAGCGCCTTGACGAAGGTGGCCACCGCCAGGCCCGCGGCGAGCGCCACCACGGCCACCGCCACCGGCATCGCGAAGGCGGTCAGCACTGCGCCACCGGGTACCGGGTGGACCAGGGCCTGCAGCAGCAACCACTCTGAGACGAAGCCGTTGCCCGGCGGCAGCGCCGCGGCTGCAAGCGCCCCGACGGCGAAGAGCGCGGTGGTGGCCGGCATCCTGGTCCGCAGCCCGCCCAACGCGTCGAGGTCGCGGCTGCCGGTCGCGCGCAGCACCGAGCCGGCGCCGAAGAAGAGCAACGCCTTGAACGCCGCATGGTTGAGCGTGTGCAGCAACGCCGCGGCCAGGGCCAGCGCGGCCAGCGCGGGTGCGCCCGAGGTGTGGAAAATCCCGGCGGCTCCGATCCCGACGAAGACCAGCCCCAGGTTCTCCACAGTGGAGTAGGCGAGCAACCGCTTGAGATCACTGACTACGGCCGCCTGCAGGATCCCGTACAGCGCGGAGACCGCCCCGACTGTCAGGACCAGCAACCACCACCAGCGGGAGCCGCCGCCGAGCAGGTCGAGCCCGACCCGCAGTACGCCGTATCCGCCGAGGTTCACCATGGCGGCGCTCAACATCGCCGATACCGGGCTCGGCGCCTCGGCGTGGGCGCGGGGCAGCCATACGTGCAGCGGTACCAGGCCGGCCTTCGACCCGAACCCGATGAAGACCAGGACCAGCACCAGCCCGCGCAGCGCCGGGGACAGGTGTGCGGCGCGCAGCTCGGCGAAGGAGTCCCCGCCGGCCGCGGCGGCGTACGTGACCAGGCCGAGCAGGATCGCCACGAGGCCCAGCTGGGTCATTGCCGCGTACCACCACCCGGCCGGTGCGACCTCGGGCCGGGCCCGGTGCTCGGCGATGACCAGCAGTAGCGAGGTGAACGCCATCAGTTCCCAGAGCACCAGCAGCGTGCTGACGCTGCCCGCGCACGGCACCAGCAGCAGGGCCCAGGCGAAGACCGGCAGCACCGCCTGCACCCCGCGACCGGGGCGATGGTCCCCAGCGGCGTAGCCGATGCCGTGATCTGGCGCAGCGGCGTAGCCGATGCCGTGATCTGGCGCAGCGGCGTAGCCGATGCCGTAGACCGCCGCGACGGCGACCACCGCGCCGGAGACTGCCACGAACCATCCGCTCAGCGCGTCCACGGCCAGCTGGACCCCGGCCAGCGGCAGCAGCCACGACAGGCGCGCTGCAAAGCCGGTACCGCCGGGGGCTGCGCCGGTCAGGGCGGCACCCCCGGCAATGACGCCGGCCACGCCGACCGCGGCGGTGCAGCAGCCGACCGCAGCCGCCCGCCACCGGGCCGGCGATACCAACGCCGCCAGCACGCCGAGGCCGGCGAGAGCAGTCGCGGCGGCGAGGGCTGAGCCGATCAGGTTCACCGGCCGGTCAACCCCCGCAGTGCGGCCACGATCGCGTCCGGCGTCGGTGGACAGCCGGCAATCTCCACGTCGACGTCCACCACGTCGCGCACCGCGCCGGTGACCCCGTAGGCGCCCGCGAAGACCCCGCAGTCGCGCGCACAGTCGCCGACCGCCACCACGATCCTCGGTTCGGAGACCGCCTCGACGGTGCGGCGCAGTGGGTCCGCCATATTGCGGGTGACCGGGCCGGTGACCAGCAACACGTCGGCGTGGCGTGGCGAGGCGACCAGCCGCGCGCCGTAGCGCTCCGCGTCGTAGACCGGTCCGAAGACTGAGCTGATCTCGATTTCGCAGCCGTTGCACGAGCCGGCGTCGACGTGGCGGACCTGCACCGAGCCGTGCAGTGCGGCCGCTTTGGGGCAGGAGTTGATCTCCGGGCGGGGTCCGGGGGGTTCGGCCGCCCGGCCGATCGAACGGATCCTCCGCATCAGTTTGATCATGGCCGTCGGCGCGCGCTGCGGACCGGTACCGGGGCAGCCGCGCGCAGGTCGGCGAGCAGCTCCACCTGCCCGGCCAACACCTCGGTGAGGATCCGCCGGGCGACCGTCAGCAGTTCGGCCACCTGGGGACTGGTCAATGAGTAGTACACAGTGGAGCCCTGTTTGCGCGCCGTCACCAGGCCGGCCCGGCGCAGTACGGCCAGCTGCTGCGACAGGCTGGTCGCCTCGACCCCCACCTCGGGCAGCAGTTCGGCGACGGCGTGCTCGCGCTCGGCGAGCAGCTCCAGGACCCGGATCCGGGCCGGGTGACCCAGCGTTTTGAAGAACTCCGCCTTCGCCTGGTACAGCGGCCGGCTCATCCGTGCGACCGCTGCGGCGCGGCTGTCATTGTCGGTTCCATCAGTTGCAGACTTTAGCAAGTACACAGGCGTTCGGGGAGCAGATCTGCTGGCCTTCTGGCCGAGCTGGCCCTCTGGCCGAGCTGGCGGGCTGGCTGATCGGGGCGGGGTCCGGCATGCTGTCGTTCGTGGTACCCGACGATGGGGCGCGGCAACTGCGCCGTACCCACCTGCTGCTGACCGTGCAGTCGGTGGTGGTCCTGCTGGTCGCGGTAAACCGGCTGACCAGGCTGACCACGGGGTACGTGGCCGCCAACGAGTTCCTGCGCTGGGTCGACCTGCTCAACATGCTGGTCCTGCCGGTGGTGAGCGTGCTGGCCCTGTACGCGCTGCGCCGGGTGCTGCGGTACCCGTCGCCGGCCCTGGGGCGCCGGGCGGACGTGGCGCTCGCCGTGGTCTTCGTCGTCGGGGTGTACCTGCTGGCTGCCGGGTACGGCGACCACGAGGTCACCAACTACCTGCACATCCGCTTCTGCGACGTCCGCCCGTTCGGAGCCACCGACCAGCTGTGCCAGATCATCGTCTACAACGACGACCAGTTCTCGCACCTCGTCTTCTTCATCGGCTTCATCCTGCTGAGCCTGTCCGTGCTGCTGCTGCCGCCGCTGTTTCCGGCGCTGCGCCAGGCCTCCGGTCGGCATCTGGCAGCGCTGGCGGCCAACGCCGTGGTCTTCGCGCTCGGCATCTTCGCCAACCTCGCCTTCGAGGAGCTCGGCCTCGACCTCTACGTGGTGGCGATCGTCGCGCTCGTCTCAGCCGGGCTGTGGTGGCGTCGTCGCCGCGAGCCGCTGCTGATCTACTACGTCATCGCCTACTGGCTGGGCCTGCTGGGGACGGCGGCGTACCAGCTGACGCACCGAGCGTGACGGGTCGGCTGCTGCCGTCAACGCACCCCTAATCAAAGGTTAAAAGGCCAATAACGGACTAGTGCCCGGTAGTAGCCCCTGGTACGAACTTGTCCTATGGAGCGGTACCGGCAGTCGACGACGCGCAAATGGTCCGACGCAGAGACCGCTGAGCGGTCGATGGCTGCCGGCACCAGCTCCGCCCCGGTGCTGCGGGCACCGACCGCACCCCCGCGACAGCCCTACCCGCGTCGGCTCTACCCGCGACAGCCCTACCCGCAGCAGCCCAACCTGCGTCAGCTCAACCCGCAGCAGCCCTACCCACGGCAGTCGGTCGACCGGTTGCGGGTCGAGCCGCTGCCGCGGGGCGCCCGGTTCCGTGGGCACTGGGAGGACGTACCCAGGGAGGCGCTCGGCGAGGTGGAGGCCAGCGAACAGGTCGATCCCCGGGGCCGGCGGCTGCTGTTCCTGCTCCTGTTCTGGTTCGCCCTGGCCGCCAGCGTGGAGCTGTGGTTTCTGGACACCCCGCCGGGCTCGGTGTCCGGGGTGCCGGCCGTGCTCACCGCAGCCGGCCGGATCACCGGAATGATCGCCGGGTTCGTGCTGCTGGCGCAGATGCTGCTGATGAGCCGGGTCGCCTGGTTGGAGCGCTGGATCGGCGCCCACGAGCTGCTGATCTGGCACCGCACGATGGGCGGCTACGTGATCGTCGCGGTCCTCGCCCACGTGGTGCTGATCATCATGGGGTACGCCGGTTACGAAGACGTGTCGGTCGCCCAGGAGACCTGGAGCATGTTCAGCGCGTACCAGGACATCATCAGCGCGTTCATCGCCACCGGCCTGCTGGTGCTCATCGGCGTGCTGTCGATCCGGCTGGCCAAGCGCAAGCTGCCGTACGAGATCTGGTACGCCGTCCACCTCAGCAGCTACGCGGTACTGCTGCTCGGCTACGGGCACCAGTTCGCCGATGGCGCGGAGCTGATGCGGCAGGGGTTCGGCCGCCGGTACTGGGAGGTGCTGTACGTCTTCGTGATCGCCTGCCTGTTCTGGGGCCGGGTCATGCGCCCGTGGGGGATCAACCTGCGGCACCGGCTGCGGGTGGTCAAGGTCGTCGAGGAGTCCCCGGACACCGTCTCGATCTACGTGGGTGGGCGCCACCTCGACCGGCTGCAGGTCCGGGCCGGCCAGTACCTGCGCTGGCGGTTCCTGATGCGCAGATCCTGGTTCCAGGCGCACCCCTTCTCGCTCTCGGCCGCGCCCAACAACGAGTGGCTGCGGTTGACGGTCAAGGCGGTCGGTCGGCACACCGAGGACCTGCAGTACCTCGTGCCGGGCATCCGGGTCATGATCGGAGCGCCGTCCGGCGTCTTCACCGCGGAGCGCCGGGTCCATCAGCGCGCCCTGCTCATCGCCGGTGGCAGCGGCATCGGGCCGATCCGGGCTCTGCTGGAGGATCTGCCGCCCGGCGCTGTGGTGATCTACCGGGCCGGCAGCGCCGACGAGCTCGTACTCCGCGAGGAGCTGGACTGGCTGGCCCGCCGCCGCGGCGCGCGGGTCTGCTACGTGCTCGGCTCGCGGGAGGACCCGGGCCCCAAGCGGGTCTTCACCCCGCGTGGCATGCGGGAACTGGTGCCCGATGTGTACCGGCGCGACGTGTACCTGTGCGGACCATCCGGGCTGATCACCGCAGCCACCAAGACGCTGCGCCGGCTGCACCTGCCGAACCGGCAGATCCATCTGGACCCGTTCGAGTTCTGAGCCTGCCCGCCCACCCCTGGAGGTTTCGTTGCGTCGCGCGTCCTATGCCGTACTTGGCACCATCGCCGGTACCGCCCTGCTGATCGGCGCCCGGATGGGTACCCACCCGGCGGGCCAGAACACCGTGATCGTCAGTGGTGGAGAGACGCTGCCCGCTGGCGAGGTGGCTACGGACGGCGGCGGCGGACCGGCCGGCGGACCGTCCGGGTCGACCCAGCCGGGCGCCTCGACATCGGGCAGGCCGCCGAGCCCCGGGGCCAGCGGGTCGAAGCCGGCGACGCCGGGGCCGACCATGACCGGCGGCGGGGGGCCCACCGGCACCGCCACCAGCACCCCCCAGCCGACACCGACGTCGGGGGGCGCACTGAAGAACGGGACGTTCATCGGCCCCGGCGTCACCGACAAGTTCGGCACGGTCCAGGTGACGATCACCGTTTCCGGCGGCCAGCTGACCAACGTCAGCGCGTCCTACTCCTCCAGCAGCGACAACATCAGCCACATCAACGGCAAGAACGCACCCACGGTCCTGCGCCAGGAGGCGCTCACCGCGCAGAGCTCGAACATCACCAAGGTCAGCGGCGCCACCTACTACAGCAACTCGTACAAGTCCTCGCTGGGCTCCGCGCTGACGACGGCGCATGCCTGACGCCCCTGACGCCCTGGGCGCGGTGGGGTTTCACCGGGCGGAGGATCTGATGGGTACCGAGATCGTCCTGGAACTGGCCGACCCGCTCCCGGTCGACGAGTTGCAGCGCCTCGCCGATGACGTCTTCGCCTGGCTGCACGAGGTGGATCGGCGTTTCAGCACGTACAAGGCCGACAGCGAGGTGAACCGGCTGGACCGCGGCGAGCTGGCGCTCAGCGACTGCTCGGCGGAGCTGACCGGGGTGCTGGACACCTGCGCCGGGCTCTGGCGCGCCACTGATGGGTACTTCGACGTGTACGCCACCGGGCGGCTCGACCCTTCCGGTTTCGTCAAAGGCTGGTCGGTCCAGGTCGCGTCGGACCGGCTGGCCGCCGCGGGGGCGGCCAACCACTACCTCAACGCCGGCGGGGACGTCTGTGTACGCGGACACAGCGCCACCGGTGAGGCGTGGCGGGTCGGCATCCGGCACCCCTGGCAAACCGACAAGACATGTTGGGTACTGGACTGTACCGACCTGGCGATCGCCACCTCGGGAACGTACGAACGCGGGTACCACGTGATCGACCCGAGGCGTGCCGAGCCGGCCACGGCACTGCGCTCGGTGACCGTCACCGGCCCGGATCTCGGCCTGGCTGACGCTTATGCGACCGCGGCGCTCGCCATGGGCCTGGCCGGGCTGGACTGGCTGGCCACGCTCGACGGGTACGCCTGCGGGGTCGTCACGCAAGACGCCCGGTGCCTGCGCTCCGACGACCTGCCCGTCGTCTGATCGGGTTTGCCGAGGGCGGAGCCCGACGGCTACCCGGCACGAAAATGAGTTGGGCGGCCCAGGGCCGGCCCCCTACCCTGGGTCCGCAGCGAGCTGTGCAACTCCACAGTGGACGGTAGATCCGACGGCTGCGGCGACAGGCGCGAGGGGAGGGATGACCCATGGACGGGGTACTCGTGCTCAATGCCGATCTCGGCCCGCTGCACCGGGTCAGCCTGCGGCACGCGGTCCGGATGCTCTTCCGGGAGGTCGCTGTGGTCCACGAGGCCGTGCCGGACCGGCTCATCGGGGCCTACCAGGTGCCCCGGGTGGTGCGTTTGGTGAGCTACGTGGTGACCCGCTGGCGGCACAGCCGTGCGCCCGCCTGGTCGCGCGCAGGGGTACTCGTCCGCGACGGCCGCCGCTGCGGGTACTGCGGTGCGTCGGCGACGACCATCGACCACATCCTGCCCCGTTCGCGCGGTGGCCGGGACACCTGGCTCAACACGGTGGCCGCCTGTGGCGGCTGCAACCAGCGCAAGGGAGACCGGACTCCGTCCGAGGCGCGCATGCCGCTGAGGTTCGCACCCAAGGTGCCGACCTGGGCAGCGCTGACCCGGCGCTGACCCGGCACTGTCCGGCCGGTGGGTTTCGCCCCGCCGGCCGGACAGCGACCGGCCGCCTTCACCGACCAGCTGCCCGCTCTTTCGGCCGCGAGCCGATTCTGGCATCATCCCGGCTGGCGCGCGGGCTGGCGCGGCGCACCGCCCACCGGCGGTGAAGCGGCCCGAGGGCGCGAGGGGAGGCACAGGTGTCGAAGCCGGCGGTGCGGGAGCGCGTGCGGTACTGGTTCGACAAGAAGATGTCGCGGGGCACGCCCGCGCTCATCGGTCTGTTGGCGTTGGCGTCGCTGGCGTTGATCGGGGTCGTGACCGGCCTGGTGCTGCTGCTGGATCCGGTCGACGCCGCCCAGGACGGCCCGCTCGGCGTGCTGTGGAAGAGCCTGATGCGGGCGCTGGACTCGGGCGCGGTGGGCGAAGACTACGGCCAGACTCAGCCGATCTTCCTCATCCTGATGCTGGTGATGACGATCGGTGGCCTCTTCATCGTCAGTGCGCTCGTCGGTGTCCTGGCCACGGGTCTGGACGGCCGGCTCACCGAGCTGCGCAAGGGCCGGTCCCGGGTGGTTGAGCGGGGCCACACGGTGATTCTCGGCTGGTCGGACCAGATCTTCACGGTCATTTCCGAGCTGGTGAAGGCGAACGACGGCGAACGGGCCTGTGTCGCCATCCTCGCGAATCGCGACAAGGTGGAGATGGAGGACGACATCCGGGCCCAGCTCGGTCGGACCGGCAAGGTCAGGGTCGTCTGCCGGACCGGGGACCCGACCGAGCCGACCGATCTGGAGATGATGCGCCCGGACGAGGCCGGCGTGATCCTGGTACCGGCACCGAACGGCGCCGACCCGGATGTACACCTCATCAAGGCGCTGCTGGCGCTGCGCAACCGGTCCTGGCGGCCCCGGCGTCCCGGGGTGGTCGGGGTCGTGACCCATTCGTTGAACCTGCCCGCAGCCGCCCTGGCTGGCGGTCCCGCGGTACAGCTCATCGACGCGGAGGACATCACCGCCCGGCTGCTGGTGCAGTCGCGCCGCCAGCCCGGCCTCTCGGTGGTCTGCACCGAACTGCTCAACTTCGACGGCGACGAGATGTACCTCCGGACCGAACCGTCGCTGGTCGGCAAGGAGTACGGCGAGGCGCTGTCCGGGTACGAGTCCGCCACCGTGATGGGACTGCGTGGGGCCGACGGTACGGTGGCGATCAATCCTGCGGCCCGGACCAGGATCGGCCCGGGCGACCAGTTGGTCGTCCTCGCGGCGAGCAGCTCGGCCATCCGCCTGGCGACCTCGCCGGCGCCCGTGGTCGAGGCGGCGTTCAGTGTGGCGACCCCGCGACCGAACCTGCCCGACCGCACGCTGGTCCTCGGCTGGAATGACCGCGGCCCGACCATCATCAGGCTGCTCGATCCCTACCTGCCGGCCGGCTCCGCGGTCGAGATCGCCGGAACTCTGGTCGGTGCCGAGACCGCAGCGCAGCTCGGTGAGCTGCAGAACCTGACCGTCGTGACGACCCGGTGTGATCCGACGAACCGCCGGGAGCTGGAGGCGCTGAACCTGAGCCGCTTCCGGCACGTCATCCTGCTCGCCGACGACGGTGTCTCCCCACACCATGCCGACTCGCACGCCCTGGTCACGCTGTTGCACCTGCGCGACATGAAGGAGCGCCACGGCGACGAGTACGCCATCGTCAGTGAGCTGAAGGACGAGGCCAACCGCCGGCTGGCCCAGGTGACCCGGGCCGACGACTTCGTGGTCGGCAACAAACTGATCAGCCTGCTGTTGACGCAGCTCTCCGAGAACCAGCATCTGAGCGCGGTCTTCGCCGAGCTCTTCGACGCAGCGGGTTCGGAGATCTATCTCAAGCCCGCCGACGACTACCTGATCCCCGGCGTTGAGGCGAACTTTGCGACGGTGATCGAGGCGGCGAGCCGGCGCGGCGAGACCGCGATCGGCTACCGGCTGCAGGCCCAGGCGCAGGAACAGCCGGCGTACGGAGTGGTGCTCAACCCGGCGAAGGCCAGGCCGCTGTCGCTCGGGCCGGACGACCGGGTGATCGTGCTCGCCAGGGCCTGACCGGACCTGACCTGACCTGACCGGACCGGACCGGACCGGACCGGACCGGACCGCCACGCGCTGGCACGGCGGTCCGGTCCGGCACCGTCTATCGGGGCGCTGACCAGGGCTGCAGGCCGGCGCGGAGATCGCCCGGTCGGGTTTGACGGTCGCGGGTTCGGGGAATCAACCAGTCATGGTCATCACTGCAGTGCGCACTCGCGCGGCGACCGGAATCGGCGCCATGGTCGCGCTCCTTCTGGTCGCGATTTTCGGCAGCCCGATGTACGTGCGGTGGGTGGAGGCCAACACCCACCCCGATTCTGGCGGCGGACTCTTCTTACGGACCCTGGCCTGGCCGAGGTGGTCCCTCAATCCCAACATGGCGGTACGTGATGTGCTCGCCGACGACCTGAAGGCGATATTGCTCGTCGTCTTCGTTGTCGTGTTCCTTGCCCTACTGGCCGGAGCTGAGCTCGGCGGCGCGCTCGGCGCAGTGTTCAGCGGGTGGGCCGCGGTCATTTTTGCCGGAGCGCTCGCCGGCCTGGTGGCCTCGTTCGTCGCGGTCTCGGCTGGTCCGTTCACCGCACTGACCTGGGCGCTCGGGGGAGCCGGCTACGGCCTGCTGGTCGGCTGGATCGTCGGGTTCGCCCAGCTGGGCGCCGGCCGCCGCTCGGTACGTGAGGTGTAGGGCCACACCAGGGATCGCGCGTACCGACGACCGTGTGGCACTAATCGGGGAGCAGGTACCGGGCAGCCGCTCCTACGGTTGAGTCAGCGGGGGGCAACGCGACCGGGAGGTGCGAGATGCCCAGCACATTCGAGGCGGTTCGGGCCGAGGCCCTGTTTGTGTCGAGCCTGCAGTCCTCTGATCGACCGGCTGCCGATCAGGTCCGTGGCGCAGTCGCGGGTACGTTGCGCCGGCTGGGGATCCGGGGCTGCGCGAGTCAGGTTGCCGGGGAGTTCGGGGACCACCCGGAGACCGCGGTCGCCCGGATGCTCTGGGCCCTGGCCACCGTCCGTACCGTCTATCTGCCGCGTCCCGCCGCCGAGCCGGGGCAGCCGCCGCGCCCATTGGCGCTGGCGGGCTGAAGCGCCGCCGGCGCGAATGTCAGGGCCCGGTGAGCACGGCGCGGGCCCGCTGCCGGCGCGCGACGCTGTCCCAGGCGCGCTCCGGCGGGGCGGCCTCGCCGAAGTGATGGCCCTGCACCGTGGTGCAGCCCAGTCGGTGCAGCTGCTCCAGCTGGGTACGGGTTTCCACCCCTTCGGCGATGATCAGTAGGTCCAGGGTACGGGCCAGGCTGACGATCATCGCGACGATCGCTTCGTCCTCCCGGTCCCGACCCAGCCCGTCCACAAAGGACCTGTCGATTTTGAGTACCTCGACCGGGAAACGGCGCAGGTAGGCCAGTGACGAGTAGCCGGTACCGAAGTCGTCGATCGCGAGGTGCACGCCGAGCGCGCGGATCGCCTCCAGCGTGTCCCCTGTGGACTCGGCGTTCTCCATGATGCTCGTCTCGGTGATCTCCAGCCAGAGCGCATCCGGCTGCAGGCCGGTCTCGGCGAGTACCGAGGAGATGGTGGGGACGAACGAGGGATGGCTGAACTGGGCGCCGGACACGTTGATCGCGATGTGCAGCTGGTCGCAGCCGGGCCGGTTGGCTCGCCACTCGGCCATCTGCCGGCACGCCTCGGCAAGAACCACCGCGCCGAGCGGCACGATCAGGCCGCTCTCCTCGGCCACCTCGACGAACTCGACCGGCCCCAGCAGCCCGCGGGTGGGGTGTTCCCAGCGGACCAGCGCCTCGAAGCCGACGATGCGTTCGAAGGCGGTCTCGACGATCGGCTGGTAGTACACCCGGATCTGACCGCACTCGATGCCGCGGCGAAGGTCGTGCAGGGTCTCCGACCGGCGTTCCACCGCGATCCGCAGCGCATCATCGAAGATTTCGACGCGACCGCGACCACGTTGCTTGGCCCGGTACATGGCGACGTCGGCATCACGCAGCAGGTCGCCCGGGGCAAGTTTGGAGCCGCCATCAGCGAAGGCGATGCCGACGCTGGCGCCGACGCTCACCTCGCGTTCGCCGGTACCGCAGGTGATCATGATCGGTCTGCTGAGTGCGGTGACGATCCGCTCGGCGACCAGTACCGCCATGTTCGCGCCGGCCAGCTCCTCGCCGATCACCACGAACTCGTCGCCGGCCAGGCGGGCCACGGTGTCCCCGGCCCGCACCATGTCGGTCAGCCGGCCGGCGATCACGCAGAGCACCTGGTCGCCGGCCTCATGGCCGAGCGAGTCGTTGATCAGTTTGAAGCGATCCAGATCGATGAAGAACGCTGCCATCAACCGGCGGGAGCGCTGGGTACGGGAGAGCGCCAGTTCGAGCCGGTCGATCACCAGGGCCCGGTTGGGTAGCGAGGTGAGCTTGTCGTGCGTCGCCTGGACGGCGAGCCGTTCGGTGACGACTTCGGTCCGGCTGAAGGTTTCGTTGAGGGCGGTCGCAACAAAGCTCAGTTCGTCATGGGTGTCCACCGTGACCCGCCTGGCGAGATCCCCGCGGGCCACCGCCTTCAGCGCGCCGATGATCTTCCAGATCGGCGAGGTGACCGACAGGTAGAAGCCGACGAAGAGGTAGATCGCCAGGAGTCCGGCCAGCCCGGTACCGATCTCCACCTGGCGCGCCCGGGTGGCGTACCCGTCGATCCGCATCAGCAGCAGTTCGTCGAGTGCCTCGGCGGCCGAAGCGGCGAAGCTGGTTGCGGCAGCGCGGACGGCGTCGGCCGCGTCGGTACCGATGGCGCTGACCTGACGGCTCTTCACCGCCGTCGTCAGGGCATCGCCCAGCAGCACGCTCGCGGCGTCGAGCCGGTCGAACTGCGACCGGATGACGGCGCGGACGTCGGGGCTCGTGGTCGTCGTGCTGACGGTACCGACGGTCCGGGCGAGCACCTTGCGGGTACTCGCCAGCACGCCGTTGTCCAGGCCCAGCTCGATGAAGACGTCGGTGTCCCCGCCGGCCTCGTCGGTCGCGGGGAGTGCTGCCCGATCGGCACTTCGCCCGGCGGTGTCCAGGAGCACCGGCAGGCGGAACTGCAGCGTGTCCATCAGGTAGTAGCTGTCGAGGTTCGGGTCGAGGGTGAGGTTCGACTCGTCGCCGACCCGCACGATGAGCGCCAGCAGCCGGTCGGTGACCGCGTTGTAGGCCCGGTACCGGTCCGCGGCAGTTCCGTTCGTGTGTGCGGCCGCCAGCACGAGTGCCCGGGCCGACCGCCAATCCCCGGCGGTGCCGAGTTCCGCGCCGACCCGCCGATCGATGTCGTCGACCACCGCGAGGTCGTCGGCGAGGCCGGCGCCCTCGTCGCCGCCGCGGGTCACCGCGTGGTGGCGGGCCTCGACCACATCTGCGGTGAGCACGATCAGTGGCGCCATCAGCTCGACGCCCTGACGTTCGCGCACGCTGGAGGAGATCTGGCTGTGTTGCAGGTCGACATAGGCCTTGGCGACGTAGCCGAGCGGGACGAGCAGTACCAGCCCGAGGACCATGAACTTCTGCGCGTACCGGAGCCAGCCGAACAGCGCCGCGGCTGGCTTGAAGAGGGCCAGGGCGACGGTCACGGCACGAGAGGTCATCCGCTCGCGTCCTTTCGTCGCCAAACAGGGGGGCGAACCTCATGGGAACCATCGGCTGGGATCCGGGCCGGTGAAGGAAATGCCGCCCGGGGCGGGCGATAGCATCTGCCTTCTCATGGCCGCCACACTTGTCGCGAAAGGCCTCGCCGCCGGGCACGGCGAGCGCGTCCTGTTCTCCGGGCTGGATCTCGTCGTGGCCCCCGGTGATGTCATCGGCCTGGTCGGGGTCAACGGTGCGGGAAAGTCGACCCTGCTCCGGACACTGGCCGGGCTGTACCCCGCTGAGCAGGGCAGCGTCCAGCTCAGTCCGCCCACGGCGCACGTCGGACATCTCCCGCAGGAGCTGCGGCGCCGGCCCGACGAGACGGTGCGGGCGTTTCTGGCCCGGCGCACCGGCGTGGCCGCCGCGCAGCGCGCCCTGGACAGCGCCGCGCAGGCTTTGGCCGGCGGGGCCGGCGTCAGCGGTTTGGCCGGCGGGGCCGGCGTCAGCGGTTCGGCCGGCGGGGCCGGCATCAGCGGTTCGGCCGGCGGGGCCGGCGTTGGCGCTGAAGACGCCTATGCCACCGGCTTGGAGCGCTGGCTCGCGCTCGGCGGAGCCGATCTCGAGGAGCGGGCCGAGGAGGTCGCCGCCGAGCTGGGTCTCGCCGTTGACCTCGACCAGTCGATGGCCTCGCTCTCCGGCGGTCAGGCGGCACGGGCGGCGATGGCGTCACTGTTGCTCAGCCGGTACGACATCTTCCTGCTCGACGAGCCCACCAACGATCTGGACCTGGCCGGGCTGGAACGGCTGGAGCGCTTCGTGACCGGGCTGCGGGCGCCGACCGTGCTGGTCAGCCACGACCGCGAGTTCCTGACCCGGACGGTGAACCGGGTCGTCGAGCTGGACCTCGCCCAGCAGCAGGTCCGGGGCTACGGCGGCGGCTACGCGGCCTACCTGGCCGAGCGCGAGGTAGCCCGCCGGCACGCCCGTCAGGAGTACGAGGAGTACGCCGACACCCGGGCCGGACTGCAGGCGCGGGCCGGCATCCAGCGTGGCTGGATGGAGAAGGGCGTGAAGAACGCGCGCCGCAAGGCCAGCGACAACGACAAGATCGGACGGAAGTTCCGGTCCGAGGCGACCGAGAAGCAGGCGTCGAAGGTACGCCAGACCGAGCGGCTGATCGAGCGGCTGGACGTGGTCGAGGAGCCGCGTAAGGAGTGGGAACTGCGGATGGAGATCGCCGCCGCGCCGCGAGCCGGGGCGGTGGTGGCCCACCTGCGTGGCGCGGTGGTGTCCCGGGGCGCGTTCACCCTCGGGCCGGTGGATCTGAGCATCGACTGGGCGGACCGGGTCGCGATCACCGGTGCCAACGGCTCGGGAAAGTCGACGCTGCTCGCGGCGTTGCTCGGCCGGATCGTGCTGGACGCGGGGCACTGCTCGCTCGGCTCCGGCGTGGTGGTCGGTGAGATCGACCAGGCGCGGGCCCAGTTCCTGGCCGACGAGCCACTGCTCGACGCTTTCGGCGCCGCGGTGCCGGAGTTGGCGCCGGCCGAGCTGCGTACCCTGCTCGCGAAGTTCGGGCTCCGGGCGGCCCATGTGCTGCGGCCAGCGGCGTCCCTCTCGCCGGGGGAGCGGACCCGGGCAGCGCTCGCGCTGCTGCAGGCGCGCGGGGTGAACCTGCTGGTCCTCGACGAGCCGACCAACCATCTCGACCTGCCCGCGATCGAGCAGCTGGAATCCGCGCTCGACTCGTACCCGGGGACGCTGCTGCTGGTCACCCACGATCGGCGGATGCTCGACGCGGTCCATACCACCCGGCGGATCGCGGTTGCTGCCGGCCACGTCACCGAAGGCTGAGCCGCGCCGGGGCAGAATGCTCTGCGGACCTCGGTAAGCCCGGACGTGAGTGCGAAGGCGGGATCAGGATCGTGACGACCCCTGTGCAGACGACTTCAGTGCAGCAGCGCATCGCCGCCGAGCTCGGTGTGCGTGAGTCCCAGGTGATCGCTGCCGTCGAGCTGCTCGATGGCGGGGCGACCGTGCCGTTCATCGCCCGGTACCGCAAAGAGGTGACGGGTACGCTCGACGATGCGCAGCTACGCACCCTGGAGGAGCGGCTGCGCTACCTGCGGGAGCTCCAGGAGCGGCGGGCCGCCATCGTCGAGTCGATCCGCAGCCAGGGCAGGCTCGACGACGCCCTCGCCGCACTGATCGCGGCGGCCGATTCCAAGGCGCGGCTGGAGGACATCTACCTGCCGTACAAGCCCAAGCGGCGGACCAAGGCACAGATCGCCCGCGAGGCGGGGCTGGAGCCGCTCGCCGAGGTGCTGCTCGCCGATCCGACCCGCGATCCGCAGCTCGAGGCGGCGGCCTTCGTCGACGCCGGGAAAGGCGTGGCGGATGTAGCCGCCGCGCTGGAGGGGGCGCGCGCGATCCTGGTCGAACGCTTCGGCGAGGACGCCGACCTGATCGGCGAGCTGCGGGAGCAGATGTGGTCGCGGGGCCATCTCGCGACCCGGGTACGCGACGGTAAGCAGGAGGCTGGCGCGAAGTTCGCTGACTACTTCGACTTCGCCGAGCCGTTCACCAAACTGCCCTCGCACCGGATCCTGGCGGCGTTCCGCGGGGAGAAAGAGGAGATCCTCGAGCTCAGCTGGGAGTCCGAGGCGTGGGTCGACCCCGCGGGAGCGGCCGGGCAGGCAGCGGCCCGGGTGGGGCCGAGCGACTACGAGAGGCGCATCGCGCACCGCTTCGGTATTGCCGACCGGGGCCGGCTGGCCGACGCGTGGTTGCTCGGGACCGTGCGCTGGGCCTGGCGTACCCGGATCCTGGTCCATCTCGGGATCGACCTGCGGATCCGGCTGTGGCAGGCGGCAGAGGACGAGGCGGTCCGGGTCTTCGCCGCGAACCTGCGGGATCTGCTGCTCGCCGCGCCCGCCGGTACCCGCGCGACGATGGGCCTGGACCCGGGCCTGCGCACCGGTGTGAAGGTGGCGGTGGTGGACGCGACGGGCAAGGTGGTGGCCACCGAGACCATCTATCCGCACGTCCCGCACCGGCGGTGGGACGAGGCGATCGCGGTCCTCGCCCGGCTCGCCGGCGGGCACGGCGTCGAGTTGGTCGCCATCGGCAACGGCACCGCCTCGCGGGAGACCGACAAGCTCACCGCCGAGCTGATGAAGCTGCATCCCCAGCTGAACCTCACCAAGATCGTAGTCTCCGAGGCCGGCGCCTCGGTCTACTCCGCGTCGGCGTACGCCTCGCAGGAACTGCCCGGGCTGGACGTCTCGCTGCGCGGCGCGGTATCGATCGCCCGCCGGCTGCAGGATCCGCTGGCGGAGCTGGTGAAGATCGATCCCAAGTCGATCGGGGTTGGCCAGTACCAGCACGATCTCGCGGAGTTCAAGCTGTCGCGCTCGCTCGACGCGGTGGTGGAGGACTGCGTGAACGCGGTCGGCGTGGACGTGAACACGGCCTCGGCGCCGCTGCTGACCCGGGTCTCCGGGATCGGTACCGGACTCGCCGACAACATCGTGGCGCACCGCGACGCGCATGGCCCGTTCCGCTCCCGGCACGCGCTCAAGGACGTGCCACGGCTGGGCCCCAAGGCATTCGAGCAGTGCGCCGGCTTCCTGCGGATCCCTGGTGGTGACGATCCGCTCGACGCCTCCAGCGTGCACCCGGAGGCCTATCCCTTGGTCCGCCGGATGTTGCAGGCGACCGGCAGCGAGCTGCGCGCGCTGATCGGCAACAGTACGGTGCTGCGCGGGCTCAAGCCGACCGAGTTCGTCGACGACACCTTCGGCCTGCCGACTGTCACGGACATCTTCACCGAACTGGAGAAGCCGGGGCGTGACCCGCGGCCTGCGTTCACCACAGCGACCTTCACGGAGGGCGTGGAGACGCTGGCCGACCTGGTACCCGAGATGGTGCTGGAAGGCGTCGTGACCAACGTCGCGGCCTTCGGCGCCTTTGTGGACATCGGCGTACATCAGGATGGCCTGGTACACGTGTCGGCGCTGTCGAAGACGTTCGTCAAGGATCCGCGCGACGTGGTGAAGCCCGGCGACGTGGTACGGGTGAAGGTGCTCGAGGTCGACATCCGGCGTAAGCGCATCGCGCTCACCCTGCGCCTCGACGACTCCGCTGGCGGTCGGGGCGAGCCGCGGGTCCGGTCCAGCGACGGCGGTGACCGTGCCGTGCCCCGCGACCGCAACGACGCTCGCGACCGGGGCGAGTCCCGCGGCAGCGGCGATGCCAGACGCGGGGCGCCGCGCGGCGGACAGCCGCGGCAGAACCGTGGCGAGCCCAGCGGCGGCGGTGCGATCGCGGACGCCCTGCGCCGCGCCGGCCTGGACAAGGGCCTCGGCGGCCGCGGCAGCGGCTGATCTGCACCCAACGTTCGGTGTGTGCGGTGGCCGCTCGGCCGTTACTCCTCGCCGCGTGTCGCTCTACCTTCAGCAAAAGAGTCAAGACAGTCGATGCATGCGGGTTGGGCGCGGGCACGCGCACGTGCTGGCGCTCAAGGACGACGGCACCGTGATCTCCCAGTGCCAATACCATCGCTATCAGGCCATCCGGGTCTGCGGCGCCAGTGTGCGTTGCCGAGCTGTCAGAATCGCTTGCCACCATGCCGGTGCGGCCGCGTTCCGTAGGTCGCGAACTTCTCCTCGATCGCCGTTCCCAGATCGATGTCGCACATCTCCGCGAGGTCCATGACCCGCAGGACGATGTCGGCCAACTCCCCGGCGAACTCGTGCGCTTCCTCTCCCCGGATCACTCGGTGGGGGAGCCGCACCTCGGCCAACGCCTCGCTGACCTCGGAGTGGATCAGGGCGAGCTTGGTCGCGACGGCGAAGGGGAAGCCGTCGGCGATCATGTCGGCCGTGTAGTTGGTGAACCCGTGTCGCGCGGCGTTGGCGTGGGCTTGGCGTTGCGCGCCGCGGAAGATCGTCGAGAAGTCGGACGTTTCCGGTTGGGCCAGGGTCACGGTTTCTCCTTGCGTTGTTCGGTCATGGGCGGATCTTTGTGTAGCTGACGCTACGGGTATCGAGGTCGGCGACGAGGTAGCCGCCGCCGTGTCGATGCAGCAGAGACAAGGTGGTGAAGCCCTGGTTGATCGCTTGCTTCCACAGCCAGCCCGGGGCGTACGCTGCCTCGAAGTCGACGACCGTCGCCTTGACCACGTCGAGGGTCTCGCTGTCGATGCTCGCCGGGCTCAGGAATCCCGTGCGGCGCTTGGCGAGTTGGGCGAGCACGGCGGCCAGTCCTTCCTCAGCGAAGATCGCGCGGGCGCCGTCTTCGGCCTCATCTGTGATCGGGTTGGACTTCCGTTTGATCTTAAGCAGCATCCGTAGTGTGGGTGACCAGCCAATGACGGCAAGGAAGCCGAGATGGATCGCGTCGTGGAAGCGGTAGCCGTCCTCGCGGCGGGTGTTGTCGGTCAGTTGGTCGCCCAGCGCCGCGCCGACCCGGTATCCGCGCTCTTTGCCATCCAGCCTGGCCGGACCGTCGGGGAAGGCGTTGGGATGTGCCTCGACCAGTCGTATCGAGGCGGTAGGTGGTCCCGCCGGCTGCCCTTCCTCGTTGAACTCGAAGACCATGCGGCGTGGGAAGCGTTCGGACGGCGGGTACCCGGCGTCGAGGATGGGAAGCGCTGTGGTCGGCTCGTCCGGGCCAAAGCGGTCACGCGCCCTGTGCAGGTTCTCGTCGGCAACGTCGTCGAGGTCGAGACCGCACTCGGTGGCAACCGCAGCCACGTACCACAGCAGATCGCCTAACTCTTCGCACACGAACGTGCGACTCGCCGCCGGGTCGAGACCGTCGCGTAGGTACCGCTTGTAGACGGTCAGAATCGAGCCCGTCTCGCCGGCCAGGCCGAGCAGCGGGGCCACGACCCCCTGCGGGCCGCCGCGGCGCAGCCGGTTCGTGGCGTCCGCACGCTTTTGATAGTCCCGAAGCTCCATCACACCCCCATGGCGTCACGGGCTGGCTGCCCGATTCAGGTACGGCGAGAAAGTCACGGCTGCAAGCCGCACGCCGCGCGCATCTGCGAGCGGGCGAGTTGGGCCGCGCAGCACAACCACCGCTCCCCGCACTGGCAGAAACCGTCGGCAACGCGCCAGTGCGTCTCATAGACCAGGTAGGCCAGCTGCCAAAGGGTGGGGTTGGCGCCAGTCGGCGGATCGCGGGGCGGCTGGTCCTGGTCGTACGGCAGGTCAGCGCCGGTCATTCGGCTCTCCTTGCTTCCTCGGGGAGGGGTGCATCATGTGCGGCGGGTACTTCTGGCTCGTCGCGCCGGTGGCGACGGGCGGGACACGCAGCCCGGAGAGCCGGGGCGTCGTCGCGATCCTCGCGGGTCGGTGGAACGGCGCCGACCGCCACGGCTCCATTGCACGGGACGGCCGGCGCCCGCCTACGGTGGGGTGACTCGGGCCGCCGACCGCGTGCCGATGATCGTGCCGGACTGCGCGACCAGGTAGCCGGCATCGAGGTTTCGACGATGCGCGGCTCGGTGCGCCCGCAACCGTTCCAGCCAGCTTTCCTGGGTGACCGTGTTGACAGGCCCAGGTGTACCGCGGTTGTCCATGGCAGTGACGCTAGAAGGACGGGCAGCGCAGGGTCTACGAAGTTGCGAAAGATTGCGCTAACTCAGCTCGTCCATGGTTCTGGTGATGAGCGCGCGGGCGGCACTGCCGTACACGGCGGGTGCTCTGAGATGGTCAAACATCCGGACGTACAACTCGATCTCGTGTGGCCGGGTGACTTCGATGCTGGCCGTTGGCGTCTCCAGCGCGACGAGGGAGTCATCAAAGATCCAAAAGCCTGTTGACCCGACGGCAACCCGTTCGGTCATCAGGGGAACGATCCCGAGCGAGACGGTCGGCAGTGACATCACCGTCAGCAGGCGATCCAACTGCCCCGCCTGCGTCTCGGCCGAGCCGAACCAAGTCCGCAGCGCTTGTTCTTCGAGGACCGCCAGAAACCGCTTGCTCCCCTGGGAGATCATCCGCTGGCGTTCCATACGTGTCGCCACAGCGTCCTCCAGATCGTTCGGCGCGTCGAGAAATCCGATCCAGAACGAGAGCATGGCAGCCGAATAACTCGGCGGTCTGAAACAGGCCGGGGATGGCGTTGTGCTCGTAGATGCGGAAGAGCTTGGTTCGTTCGTACAGCGCAGCGGTGTGGGCGCCGACGACCCGCTTCATACCGGCTCGGGCCTGTCGCCGGAATTCGAGATACGCCGACTCAACCGTGCGCATGGTGGCGATCAGGTCGGGAATCTGTTCCTCTGCACCACAAACACGACACCACTCGTGGATGTCTTTATCCGACGGGGTCTGCACGCCGTGCTCGATCTTGCTGACGCGGGTGAAGTGCTGACCAGTCTCGGCTGCCAGGACCCGCCCCGAGAGACCCGCCTCCTTGCGAAGCTCCCGGAGACGGGCTCCCAGCGCCTCTTGCGCCTGCTTGGCGGAACTAAGCCTCGATCCACGGATCGAGGTTAAGTGCATGGTCGGCCCCTGTCCTGCTGGTTGCGGAATGTTGCGCTGCCGCCATCCTCGTTCTGCGCTTCATGCCGGTCAAGGAGTTCGAGACCATCAGGCGCGCGGGGCGCTGCTCCCGCTCCGCATGCTGCCTTGCGTAGATTCGCCACCGTGGACACGCTGACCACCACGGAGGTCATCCGCGGACCACGACCTCCGACACTTCACCTGCGGGTGTTGCAGCGGTAGCTTGCAGCGCATGACCACTGCGATTTCGGTCGCCGGCCTGGACAAGTCCTTCGGCCGGACACGTGCGCTCGACGGTCTCGACCTCACTGTCCACACCGGAGAGGTGCACGGCTTTCTCGGCCCCAACGGTTCGGGCAAGACGACCACCATCCGGATCCTGTTGGGGTTGCTGCGCGCCGACGCCGGCAGCATGCGGTTGCTCGACGGCGACCCGTGGCGCGACGCCACCGCGCTGCACCGGCGACTGGCGTACCTGCCCGGCGACGTGACGCTGTGGCCCAGCCTGACCGGCGGCGAGGTGATCGACCTGCTCGGCCGGTTGCGCGGGGGGCTCGACCCGGCCCGTCGGGCCAGCCTGATCGAGCGGTTCGAGCTGGACCCGACGAAGCGCGGGCGGGCCTACTCGAAGGGCAACCGGCAGAAGGTCGCGCTGGTTGCCGCACTCGCGTCCGATGTGGAGCTGCTCATCCTGGACGAGCCGACCGCGGGCCTGGATCCCTTGATGGAGGCCGTTTTCCGCGAGTGCATTGTGGAGGAGCGGCGGCAGGGGCGCACCGTGCTGCTCTCCAGCCATGTGCTCGCGGAGGTCGAGGCGCTGTGTGACCGGGTGAGCATCATCCGCCAGGGCCGGACGGTGGAGACCGGTACTCTCGCCGAGCTGCGCCACCTCACCCGGACGTCGATCTCCGCCGAACTGGCCGGCCCGGCGGATGGGCTGCTGGAGCTCTCCGGTGTCCACGATGTACAGATCGACGGCGCCCGGGTGCGTTGTCACGTCGATGGCGCGCAACTGGACGAGGTGCTGCGCCGGCTCACCTCGGTCGGGGTACTCAGCCTGGTCAGCCAGCCCCCGACGCTGGAGGAGCTGTTCCTGCGCCACTACGCCCACGACGAGGCGACCGCGTGAACGCCCTGGCGGGCACCGGCACGCTGGTGCGCCTCGCGCTGCGCCGCGATCGGGTGATGCTGCCGGCCTGGGTCGCCGTCTTCGTCGCCTCGGCGGCGAGTTCGGCCTCGGCCACGGTCGCGCTCTACCCGAGCGTGCAGTCCCGGGTGCACGCCTCGATGGCCATCAACGACATACCGGCGCTGGTCGCCCTGTACGGCCGGGTCTACGATCCGAGTTCGCTCGGGGCGGTGGCGATGTTGAAGCTGAGCGGGTTCGGCGCCGCGCTCGTCGCCGTACTCGCCATTCTCATCGTGGTCCGGCACACCCGGGCCGAGGAGGAGAGCGGGCGGCTGGAGCTGCTGGGCGCCACCGTGGTCGGCCGCGGCGCGGCGCTGACCGCGGCGCTGGTCGTAGCGGTCGGGACCAACCTCGTGCTCGGTGGGCTCACCGCGCTCGGCCTGATCGGTGCGGGGCTGCCGGCCGCGGGCTCGATCGCGTTCGGGTTGGCCTGGGCCGGTGTCGGTACCGCGTTCGCGGCGGTCGCGGCCGCCACCGCCCAGGTGACCCGCAGCGCCCGTAGCGCCACCGGGTTTGCGTCAGCGGTGCTGGGCCTGGTGTACCTGTTGCGGGCGATCGGTGACACCTCTGGCGCCCGCGGGCCGGGGTGGCTGTCCTGGCTCTCACCGATCGGCTGGGGGCAGCAGGTCCGGCCGTACGCGGGGGACCGGTGGTGGGTGCTGCTGCTGCCGCTGGCGTTCACTGTCGCGCTGGCGGCCGGCGCGTACGCCGGAGTCGCCCGGCGGGACCTGGGTGCCGGACTGTTGGCGGACGCACCGGGTCGGGCCGGCGCCGGCGCTGGACTGCGCAGTCCGCTGGCCCTGGCCTGGCGGCTGCACCGGGCCGCCCTGCTGGGCTGGGGCGCGGCTTTCGTGGTCCTCGGTGGTGTCTTCGGCACCATCGCCTCGAACATCGGCGGCCTGCTGGACAGCCCACAGGCCCGGGCGTTCATGGCGAAGCTGGGTGGGGAGAAGGGCGTGACCGACGCCTTCCTCGCCGCCGAGCTGGGCATCATCGGCGTGGTCGCCTCGGTGTACGGGGTACAGGCCGCGATGCGGCTGCGCACCGAGGAGACCGCGCAGCGGGTGGATCCGCTGCTGGCCGCCGCGGTGGGCCGGACCCGGTGGGCGTTGGGCCACATCACTGTCGCGTTCGGGGGTACCGCCGCGCTGCTTGTCGTCGCGGGGCTGGCCGCCGGGGTGGCGCACGCCGCCCGTACCGGTGACGCCGGCCAGGTCGGGCGGGTGCTGGCCGGCGCGCTCGTGCAGATCCCCGCGGCGTGGGTCCTCAGCGCCATCGTGGTGGCCGCGTTCGGGCTCGCCCCGAGAGCTGTGGCGATCGGCTGGGCCGCCCTGGTCGTGTTCCTGCTTCTCGGCGAGTTGGGCCAGCTGCTCCGGCTGCGGCAGTGGGTGATGGACCTGTCGCCCTTCGCCCACGTGCCGAAGCTGCCGGGGGACCAGCTGACCGCGGCGCCGATGCTCTGGCTGCTGGGCATCGCCGCGCTGCTGACCGTGGTGGGACTGGTCGGCCTGCGCCGTCGCGATATCGGCTGAGCCCAGCGGGCCCGGGATGGCGACCTCTCCAAAATAGACTCTGGACAGATGGTCTGCGCACAGATAATCTCTGGACAGAACATCGAGCTGAAGGAGAGCAGACCATGTGGGAGTACGAGTACAGCGTTCAGACCACGGCGGCACCGGCGGCGATCTGGCGGCTGTGGGCCGACGTCCAGGGGTGGGGCGCCTGGAACGCCGACCTGGAAAAGATCGAGATTGACGGGCCGTTCGCGGTGGGTACCGAGATCTCGATGACCCCGGCCGGGCAGGACGTGGTGCGGTTGCGGATCGCCGAGCTGAGCGAGAACGAACTGTTCGTGGACGAGGCCGACCTCGGCGACGTGGTCGTGCGTACCACCCATCGCCTGGACTCCATCGACAGCGGGAACACCCGGGTGGTCTACCGGATGGAGATCACCGGGGCGGCCGCCGACCAGGTGGGGCCGCAGCTGGGCCCGGCGATCACCGCCGACTTCCCCGAGACGGTGGCCGCGTTGGTGGAGCTGGCGCAGGCGCAATGACGACCGGACCTGGGGACAGCCCGGGGTTCCTGCTGTGGCATGCCACGCTGCGTTGGCAGCGTGGCATCGCCGCGGCTCTGCTCCCGCTGGACCTCACCCACGTGCAGTTCGTCCTGCTCGCCTGCACCTGGTGGCTCAACGGCCAGGGCGAGCACCCCAACCAGCTGGCGCTCGCCCGGTTCGCCGGTACCGACGTGAAGATGGCCTCCCAGGTGCTGCGCAGCCTGGAGCAGAAGGGACTGCTCGCCCGCGAGGTCGACCCGGCTGACACCCGGGCCAGGCGGCTGCGGGTGACCAGCCGGGGAGCCGAGCTGGCGCCCCGGGCCGTCGCCGAGGTGGAGCGGGTCGACGCCGCGTTCTTCGCACCGGTACCGCGCGCCGACGCGCTCGCGCTGCTGCGACGCCTGGCCACCCGCTAAGAACGCGTAAAGATCGTGGGGGTCGGCGCCAAGAGGGCGTAAAGATCGTCCCGGTCAGGCCGGGCCGCGGGTTGACTGGGCCGCATGGTGATGTGGCTGAAGCGACTGCTGGTCGGACGTCCGCTGCGCAGCGACCGGTTGGGCGAGACGCTGCTCTCCAAGCGGCTGGCGCTGCCGATCTTCGCCAGCGACCCGCTCTCCTCGGTCGCCTACGCCACCCAGGAGATCCTGCTGGTGCTGACCCTGGGCGGGCTGGCCTACCTGTACCTGGCGCCGTGGGTGGCGCTCGCCGTGGTGCTGCTGCTCGCCGTGGTGGTGGTCTCCTACCGGCAGGTGGTGCGGGCGTACCCGTCGGGCGGCGGGTCGTACGAGGTCGCCTCGCGCAATCTCGGCCGCTCGGCCGGGCTCGTGGTGGCCGCGGCGTTGATGGTGGACTACGTGATGACCGTCGCCGTCTCGGTGGCCGCCGGCGTCGACAACATCATTTCGGCGGTACCCTCGCTCAACCCGCACCGGGTGGGCATCAACATCGTCTTCATCGCGGTGCTGATGGCGATCAACCTTCGCGGGGTACGCGAGTCGGGGCGCACCTTCGCGGTACCGACATACCTCTTCATCGCCGGCGTCATGGTGCTGGTCGCGGTGGGGCTCGGGCGCGCGGCGCTGGGGCACGCTCCGGTGGCCGAGTCGGCGGGCTGGACCGTGCACCCGCACCAGCTCGGCCTGACCGGGCTGGCGCTGGTCGTGTTGGCGCTGCGGGCATTCGCCTCCGGCTGTACCGCCCTGACCGGGGTGGAGGCGATCTCCAACGGGGTACCGGCGTTCAAGCCGCCGAAGAGCGAGAACGCGGCCCGGACGATGGCAGCCATGGGGATACTCGCGATCACCATGTTCGCCGGCATCACCGCGCTCGCGCTGATCGCCAAGGTGCGGATCGCCGAGGACACCTGCGACCTGGCGGGCTTCCCCGGCGACTGCGCCACGCAGCCCCAGCGCACCGTGATCGCCCAACTCGCTGCGGCGGTCTTCGGTGGTACCGGCAGCGTCGGCTTCTACTTCCTGCTCGCCACCACCGCGCTGATCCTGATCCTGGCAGCCAACACCGCGTTCAACGGGTTCCCTCTGCTGGGCGCGATCCTCGCCGAGGAGCGGTACCTGCCGCGCCAGCTGCACACCCGGGGCGACCGGTTGGCCTTCTCCAACGGCATCGTGCTGCTCGCCGTGATCGCCAGCGGACTGATCTACGCCTTCGACGGATCGGTGACCCGGCTGATCCAGCTGTACATCCTGGGCGTCTTCACCTCGTTCACGCTGAGCCAGGCCGGCATGGTGCGGCACTGGAACCGCGGGCTGGCGGTGCAGCGCGACCCGGTACTGCGCCGCCGGATGTACCGGTCGCGGATCATCAACGCCTTCGGCGCCGTACTCACCGCGCTGGTGCTGGTGATCGTGCTCGTCACGAAGTTCAGCCACGGGGCGTATCTGGTGGTGATCGCGGTACCGCTGCTGTTCGCCATGATGAGCGCGATCCGCCGGCACTACGACCGGGTCGGCACCGAGCTTGAACCGGAGCCCCGCGGTGAGGTACTCCCAGCCCGGATCCATGCGGTGGTCCTCGTCTCCCGGCTGCACCGGCCCACCCTGCAGGCGTTGGCGTTCGCCCGGGCCAGCCGGCCGGACACGCTGACCGGGCTGACCGTGGCGACCTCGATGGAGGAGGCGCGGGCGCTGGAGGCGCGCTGGGTCGAGCGCGGCATCCCGGTGCCGCTGACCGTGTTGGATTCGCCGTACCGCGACATCACCGGCCCGGTACTCGACCATGTCGCCCGGCTGCGCGGGCAGTCCCCGCGCGATCTGGTCGCGGTGTATATCCCGGAGTACGTCGTCGGGCACTGGTGGGAGCAGGTGCTGCACAACCAGAGCGCCCTGCGGCTGAAGGCGCGGCTGCTGTTCCAGCGCCAGGTCATGGTGATCAGCGTGCCGTGGCAGCTGCGCTCCAGCCGCGCCGACGAGAAGCAGACGCCGTTGCCGGATGGCGCTGACACTGAGCCGGCGCGGGAGACAATGCGGGCGTGAACCCTTTCTGGGCGGCCGGCGTCGGTGCGGTTGGCGTGGGCACCGGCGGTGACGCGGCCGCGGGCGGCGATGCGGCCGCAGGTGGGGGCGCGGGCGCGGGCCGGGCCGCGCGGCGCAGCTGGCTGGGTGCAGCCGTGGCCGTCGCGGGGCTGGCCGGCGTCACCGCCGTTCTGCTGCCGCTGCGCGGTCACCTCTCGCTGGCCGGCATCACGCTGCTCTACCTGGTACCCGTGTTGGCCGCCGCGGTGGTCGGCGGGGTGTGGCCGGCGCTGGCCGGAGCGCTCACTGCCGACCTGGTGGTCAACTTCCTCTTCGTCCCGCCGTACCACACCCTCGTCGTGGAGAGCCCGGGCAACGTCATCGTCCTGGTGGTCTACGTGCTGGTCGCCGCCACCGTCGCGGTCGCCGTCGACGTCGCGGCCCAGCACCAGGTCACGGCGGCCCGCCGGGCGGTCGAGGCCGCGCTCCTCGCGCAGATCAGCGCGGCGCCGGTCGCGCCCGGCGCACTGACCCACCTGCTGGGCCAAATCCGGGCCACGTACGCGATGACCGCGGTGGCCCTCACCGAGGGCGACACGACGATCGAGCAGGTGGGTACGGTGCCGGCCGGCCCACCCGCGCTGAGCGCGGACGTCGCGCCCGGGCTGCGGCTGCGCGCGTGGGGGCCGCCGGTCTTCGCCGAGGACCGCGGCGCGCTGACCCGACTGGCCGCCGCAGCCGGGCGGCTCCGGGAGAATCAGCGGCTGGCAGACGAGGCCGGCCGGGCCCACGAGCTGGCGGAGGTGGACCGGCTCCGCTCGGCGCTGCTGGGCGCGGTCGGCCATGACCTGCGTACTCCGCTGGCCGGGATCAAGGCAGCCGTCTCCAGCCTGCGCCAACCGGACGTCAGCTGGTCCCCGGACGACCAGTCCGAACTGCTCGCCACGGTGGAGGAGTCGACCGACCGGCTGGTCGCCCTCGTCGAGAACCTGCTGTCGCTGAGCCGACTGCAGGCCGGCGTCCTGTCGGCGCACCCGCAGCCCGTGCCGCTCGATGCCGTGGTGGCCGAAGCGTTGCTGCACACCGGGTCCGGCCCGGTCGACGTGGACGTCCCCGATGACCTGCCGCTGGCTCTGGCCGATCCGGGACTGCTCGAACGGGTACTGGCGAACCTGCTGGACAACGCCCGTACGGCCAGCCCGCCCGGCCAGCCGGTACAGCTGACCGGCCGGCGCGTCGCGGACCGGCTGCGGCTGGAGGTCATCGACCGCGGTCCCGGCCTGCCCGTCGAGGTGCGCGAGGCGGCCTTCGCCCCGTTCCAGCGCCTTACCGATCACGGCACCGGACTCGGACTGGGCCTGGCCATTGCCCGCGGCTTCACCGAAGCGATGGGCGGCACCCTCGTGCCATCCGACACGCCCGGCGGCGGGTTGACCATGACGATCACCCTTGCGGTGGTGGGCTGAGCGATGCCCCGGATTCTTCTGGTGGATGACGACCGGCAGTTGCTGCGCGCGTTGCGGGTCAACCTGGCCGCCCGCGGCTACGAGGTGCACACCGCCACCGACGCGGCCGGCGGGCTTGCGGTGGCCGCCCGTACGCCACCGGACCTGGCCATTGTCGATCTCGGGCTGCCCGATGCCGACGGCATCCGCGTCGTGGAGGGACTGCGCGGCTGGACCACGGCACCGATCATCGTGCTCTCCGCCCGCCAACCCGAGGCCGCCAAGGTCGAGGCGCTCGACGCCGGGGCCGACGACTACGTGACCAAGCCCTTCGGTATGGACGAGCTGCTGGCCCGGCTGCGGGCGGCGCTGCGCCGGGCCGTACCCACCCCCGAAGCCCCGGTCATCGCGACCGCCGCGTTCACCGTTGACCTGTTCGCCAAGCGGGTCACCGGCCCGGCCGGCGACATCCGGCTCACGCCGACCGAGTGGCATCTACTCGAGCTGCTCGTGCGTCATCCCGACAAGCTCGTCGCCCATCGCCAGCTGCTGCGCGAGGTGTGGGGTCCGCGGTACGAGAACGAGACCAACTACCTGCGGGTGCACTTCGCCAACCTGCGCCGCAAGCTGGAGCCGGATCCGGCCCGGCCGCGTTACCTGATCACCGAGCCGGGCCTTGGGTACCGCTTCGCTCCCTAGCCACCCCGCTGCGGGGCACGGATCTTGCTGGGCGCTCCTACACTGCCTGCGTGACTGGATATCGGCTCGGGGTGGACTTCGGTACGTCGAACACGGTCGGCGTGCTGGCCTGGCCCGATGGCCGGACGCGCCCGCTGCTCTTCGACGGCGCGCCGCTGCTGTCGTCGGCCGTGTACGCCGACGGGCGGGGGCGGATCCTGGTGGGCCGGGAAGCCAACCATTCGGCCCGGGTGGATCCTGCCCGGTTCGAGCCGAATCCCAAGCGCCGCATCGACGAGCTGGAGCTGTTCCTCGGCGACCAGGTGTATCCGGTGGCGGATCTCTTCGCTGCGGTACTGGGCCGGGTCGCCGACGAGGCCACCCGCACCGCGGGCGAGCCGATGGCCTCGGTCACGCTGACCTGCCCGGCCTCGTGGGGCCCGGCCCGGCGCGCGGTGCTCACCGACGCCGCTGCCACGGTGGGCCTGCCGGGGGTACGGGTGGTGCCCGAGCCGGTCGCCGCTGCCGCGTACTTCGCGACTGTCGGAAATCGGAAGGTTCCGATCGGCAGTTGTGTCGTCGTCTACGACCTGGGCGGCGGCACCTTCGACGCGAGCGTGGTCCGGCGTACCCGCGACGGATTCGACACCCTCGCCTTTCGCGGCCTCGATGACTTCGGGGGCGTCGACCTGGATGCCCTCGTCATCGACCAGATCGGCACCGTGCTGTCTGCAGCCGCGCCGCAGCAGTGGCAGCGGATCACCCAACCGACCACCGGCGCAGACCGCCGCCAGGCCCTGCAGTTGTGGGAGGACGCGCGGTCGGCGAAGGAGACCCTCTCCCGGCACTCGAGCGCGGATCTGCACGTACCGATCGTCGACCGCGACGTGCACATCACCCGTGAGGAGTTCGAAGCGGCGGCCCGACTGTTGATCAGCCGCACCGTCGACGTCACCGCGGCTGCGATCCGTGAGGCCCGGATCCGCAACGAGGAGTTGGCGGGGCTGTTCCTGGTCGGCGGCTGCACCCGGATCCCGTTGGTGGCGACCCTGCTGCACCAGGGCATCGGCATCGCACCGACGATCCTGGAACAGCCCGAGATCGTCGTCGCCGAGGGGGCCCTGCAGACAACCCTGGCTCTGGTCCGGCCGGAGCCGGTCACCGCCACGCCAGCCGCGCCGATGCCCGCCGCGGCCGCGATGGGCAGTGGATCCACCGGCGCCGGAGATGTCGGGTACGACACGCCGGTGTCGGGTGTGCCGGTCTCGGGTGGTCCAGTGTCGGGTGGTCCAGTGTCGGGTGTGCCGGTGTCGGGTGTGCCGGTGTCACGCGAGTCGCCGTCGCCGCTGCCCGCATCGGCGCCGATGGACCACCCCACCGGCACGGTCTTTGTCGGCCGGACACCCGATGGGCAGTCCCGGCCCTCTTCCCGGCGACTGGTGTGGATCACCGGCGTGGTGGCGGTGCTGGCGCTGCTCGTCGCGCTCGGAGTCACCGTCGCGCTGAAGTCGCGCACTCCCGCGAACGACGGACGCGCCGATCCGGTCGCGGTGACCAGCTCGGCTCCGTCAGCAACCGCCTCGGCGGGGGAGTCGGTCAGGGCTTCGGTGACCCCGTCCGCAACGCCGACGCCGACCAGGACCAACGCGCCGGCCAGGTCGGCGACGCTGCTGGGCAAGGTGATCGCGCCGACTTCGGTGTTCAGCGTGGCCCTCACCGCCAACGGCACGATTCTGGCCACCGGAGCCGACGACGGCAGCGTGCGGATCTGGGACGTGAACACCCGACAGCAGCAGGGCTCACCCCTCACCGGGCACACCGGGCAGGTCGCGGCGATGGCGTTCAGCGGAGACGGCACGATACTGGCCACGGCGAGCGCCGACAAGACGGTACGGCTGTGGAACGTCTCCACCCACGCGCAGATCGGCACTGCACTCACCGGCCACACCGACAGCGTGCTCGCGGTGGCCTTCAACTACGACAGCACGAAGTTGGCCACCGGCAGCGCCGACACGACGGTACGGCTGTGGAACGTCTCCACCCACGCGCAGATCGGTTCGCCGTACAGCGGTCACAGCGACTGGGTGCACGATGTGGCGTTCAACCCGCTCGGCGACACCCTGGCCAGCGCCGGCTACGACAAGACCGTCCGGCTGTGGAGCATCGCCAGTAATGCGCAGATCGGCCAGCCGCTGATGGGTCACACCGACAAGGTCTACCGGGTGGCGTTCTACCGGGACGGCGTCACGCTGGCCAGCGCGAGTCAGGACAAGTCGGTACGGCTGTGGAACGTCTCCAGTCACCAGTGGGTGGCCACGCTCACCGGCCACACCCAATTTGTTGGCACGCTCTCGCTGAGCAACGACGGACTGTACGTGGGTACCGCCAGCTTCGACGGCACGGTGCGGCTGTGGGACTTCTTCAACCACCAGCAGATCAGTCAGATGATCAGTGGAGGCGTCGCCGCGAACAGCGTGTCGACCTTCAGCGAGTTCTGGCGGGTGTTTGCCGGGGTCGGGACCGACGGCACCACGGTCAGCCTGTGGAAGATCGTCTGAGCGTGCTCCGTCGGCCGCCGCGCCGCAGCAGGGCGCACCGGCTGGCCTGACGGTCAGGTGCCGGGGTCGCCGTGCCGTCGTCCGCCGTCTGGGGCCGTCTGCCGTCCAACCGATGTCCGCCGGTGGGTCACTCGTGCACGTCTTTCGGTCTCTGTCTCCGGTCGCCGCGCGATCCGCCGATGGGTACGCACACATCCACCGCCCCGCGGGACCCTACCGTCGGGGCGGCTGGCCACGTACCGGGTTGCTGGAGGTCAACTGTGTCCAGGCCTCGCGCGCTCCTGGTGGAGGATTCGCCGGAGTTCGTTCTGCTGTGCACGCACGTGTTGGAGAAAGAGGGCTTCGACGTCGTCGTCGCCACCGACGGCGGGCGCGCCGTCGAGTTGGCCCGTCAGGAGCGGCCGGAGCTCGCCGTGCTCGACCTTGAGCTGCCCGATGTCGACGGAGTCGAGGTATGCCGGCGGATCCGCCAGTTCACCGACGCCTACGTCATGATGGTCACCGGTCGGGACGGTGAGGTTGACAAGATCGTCGGGCTGTCGGTCGGGGCTGACGACTACGTCACCAAGCCTTTCTCCCCGCGTGAGCTGGCCGCCCGGATCCAGGCGATGCGGCGCCGGCCCAGGGCCGCCGCGCCCTCCTCCGGTGCCCGCGAACACGGCCAGCTGCGGGTCGACCCGGTGGTCCGCGAGGCCTCGGTTGCCGGTGAGCTGGTGGAGCTAACCAAGATCGAGTTTGACCTGCTCGACCTGCTCACGTCGCAGCCCCGCCGGACGTTCGCCCGCGGCCAGCTCCTCGAAGACGTGTGGGGCGACAACTGGGGCGGCGACGACCACATCATCGACGTCCACATGGGCAACCTGCGCCGCAAGCTCGGTGAGTCGGCCTCCGCGCCTCGACACATCCGCACCGTGCGTGGGGTCGGCTACCGTTTCGAGCCCTGACGGGCGCGACGCAGCCGAGGGACGAAGCCGCCCGCGAGTGCAAGTACCCCCAGCGCCGCGACGATCCACGACGTAAAGTCCCTACGGCCCCCGGACGGCTCATCGGCGGGCACCGAGCCGAGGAGCGTCCAGGCGCTGCCCGAGGGCGTCTGGCCCGTCGCGACGATGGTGGTACCGGCGGGCGTCTGGCCGTTGAGCTGTACCCGCAGCGCCCCGGTCTCGTCCGCGTGGACGGTCGCGTCGGCGCCGGAGCCGACCCGCAGCGTCACCTGGGAACCGGCGCGGAAGCCGACGCCGAAGACCGCCAGTTCGGCGCCGCTCTCCTTTGGCTTGGCCGGGTCCTTGGCCTTCTTCTTCAGGATCAGCCGATCGGCCTTGCCGCCGTAGCCGGGGCCCTCGGCGGCGGCCACGCCGGGCGTGACCAGCACCATCAGCACAGCCAGCACGGCCAGCAGCGCTGGGTACCGCGCGCGTGACGGCACTAACTCAGCCGTTCGTCGGGGCAGCTCGGGCGCTCGACTCGGGACCTCATGACACCCGCCTCGGCAGCGGTCGGCCACTCCTTAGGCAAGGTTGCCGCCAGCTTGAGGAGCAGTTGAGGTGCGTGCCGGACAAAGGTCATATGAACAACGCGCAGCTTCTCCCGGTAGCCGGCACGACGGCCCACGAGGTCGTGTCCCGGGCAGTTGTCACCCCGATCCGTCCGGCCCTGCGCCACTCGGGCCTACGGCCCCGGCCACGGCCGACCCGGCTCGCCACCCCGCTGGTCGCCGCGCCGCGGACCGGGGACTCCCTCGACGAGGCTCAGCTGTGGCTGACGGCGGATGCGCGAGTGGAGCTCACCGTCGTGGTGCCGTTCTACAACCCCGGCACGGCGCTGCGCCCCACGGTGGCGCGGCTGGTCGCCTGCCTGCGCGACGCCGGTGTGGCCTTCGAAGTGATCGCGGTCTCCGACGGCTCCACCGACGGCTCGGAACTGACCCTCGGCGGCATCGGCTCCGAGGTACGGGTGGTCGTCGCGCCGGCCAACCAGGGCAAGGGCGGCGCGCTGCACCTGGGCTTCGCCCGGGCCCGGGGCGCCTGGGTCGGGTTCATCGACGCCGACGGCGACATCGACCCGGGGCACCTGGTGGAGTACCTGCACGTCGCCCGTACCGGCGGGCACGCCGCGGTCTACGCCGACAAGCGGCACGCCGACTCGGTGAGTGCGGCCAGCGGCTTCCGCAAGCTCGTGTCGATGGTCTACTCGACCCTGGTCACGATGCTGTTCTTCCTCGGTATCCGCGACACCCAGACCGGTTGCAAGATCTTCCGTCGGGACGTACTCGCCGGCGTACTGCCGAAGCTGCGCGAGCGCCGGTTCGCCTTCGATCTCGAGTTCTTCGTCGCCGCCAAGGCAGCCGGCTTCCACGACCTGATGGCCGCCCCGGTCCGGTTGGAGGAGCGGCTGGCGGGCTCCACCGTCACCTCGCGGGCGATCCTGCGTACCGTGCGGGACACCTTCGTGATCTTCGGCCGGCGTCACCTGCAGCGGCACTACAGCCCGGCCGGCGCCGGTACGGTCTCGTCGCACCTGCGCGGGATGGCCGCTGCTGTGCAGACCGCACCGGAGCGGGTCGCGGTGGATCGTATCGTCGCCGCACTGCCCGGCCGGTTCGGTGCCGAGCCGCTGGCTACTGCGGCGTGAGGGCCGGAGGCGGCCTGGCACCGCGACGCCTGCTCCACCAGCTGGACAGCTCCCGTCGGTGCTCCACCAGCCCGGCCACCACCAGCGCCGCGAAGAACAGGATCGAAGCGAGCAGGCCCAGGCGCAGGAACCGCCAGGGTGCGTACTCGATCGTGGTCGCCCCGGCGCCGACCTGGATCGCGACGGTACCGGCCGTGGTCGGTTGCCCGCGCCGTCCCTCGACCTGCCACCCCGGGGACCACTCCTCGGGCAGCACCACCCAGCCGGGGGTGCCGGCGTCAACGCTCCAGCTGGTCGAGCTGGTCCGGCGGATCCCGCCGGCTGCTGTCGACGGCAGCGCTCCCTCGGTCGGCCCGGCGTCCAGCAGCGCCTCCGTGCCGAGCTCACCGCGTTCAGCGAGCGCCGTGGCGTCGGCGTAGCTGGCCGAGCGCGCCGAGATGACCCGCCCGATCGCCGGATCGACCCGGTACAGGTCCAGCTCCGTGGTGTGCAGGACCGGGTGCAAATCGATCTGGCGATCGAGCCAGGCATAGCTGTCGGCTTCGCGGTCCCGGGCGAGCGCCACGTACTCCACTCCGAGCGGGGCGACCAGCCGGCCGAAGCTGCCACCACCGCCGTCCGCGATCAGCCTCTGCACGTAGGAGATCCGCCGGGAGACCGAGTTGGTCTGCAGCGCGCCGAGCTCGACGGCGTCGCTGCTCAGCACCGGGCGCTGGAAGAACGCCGAGGCCGGTGTGGCGACCGAACGGTGCTGGGTGAAATTGAAGGACTGGTACCCGTGCCAGGGCAGGAACAGCACAGCCCCGGAACCGTCTCCCATGATCCGGTCCGCGGCGTACCAGGAGTCCGGGTAGCGCACCACGGTGGTACTGCCGCCCAGGCCCCACACCAGCGACGGCGCGACGGCCAGGTACACGCTGGCGATCGCCATCCCGGCGAGCCCAGCCAACACGCGGGCCACCGGACGCTGCAGTCGCGAGGACGACGGCGTGCTGGCGCGCACCAGCCCGGCGAGCGCCTCGACGGTGACGCCGACCGTCACGGCGTAGCCCACCATCGCCAACGCGGCCCACTTCTGCTGCTCCCGCATGGCCTCGAAGAGCGGCACCGTGCCGAAGGCGGCCCGGTAGGCGGCACCCAGGGGGCCGTTGACCCCCGCGCCCAGGGCCAGTCCGGTGATGGTGAGCGCCGCCAGTGGCGCACCCAGGTCCGGATCGCAGCGGCAGAGCCGCACCGCGCCGGCCAGCACCGCGGCCAGCAGCACCGCCAGGACCAGCGGACCCAGGTAGTCGGGGGGCAGGCCTTCCGCCTCCCGCCAGAAACCGTGCAACGAGGCCACCGTCGCCAGCAGGCCGCCTGGTCCGGCGCGGGTGGCGTACGCGTCGAGGTCCAGTGCGGTCACCCGCAGCGTGTGTACGCCAGCCAGCAGCACCACCACCGCGTACAGGTACACCCCGCAGGCGGCGAGCATCACCACGCCGGTACGGAACAGGTCCCGCAGCCGTGCCCGGGGCAGTACCGCGACCAGCAGCAGGGCGACCGCGCCCAGCCAGGCGCCGTGCGGGCTGACCGCCATCGCCACGGCGTACCAGCCGGCGGGGCGGGCCGCGAACGGCTTGTTGCGGCGGCGGGCGTGCACCGCCGAGGCGAGCAGCCAGGTCAGCAGCGCCACCGACAACAGGAAGGCGACATGCCCGGCCCGGATCCGTTCGACGACGAACGGATTGCACACGGCCAACAGCGCCGCCGGGTGCCGCCGCCAGCGGCTGCCACCGGCGAGCGAGGAGACCCCGCCGGCGGCCATCGGGAAGTACAGCAGCACCACCAGCCAGCCGGTGACCCGGGCACCGACGACCTCGCGCAGGAACTGGGTCCCGATCCGGTACGGCATCGCGTCCAGCGACGCCGGGTCCAGCCCGTACAGCCCGGGAGTGGCCGCCTGGTGGGGCCCGCTCACCCAGTCGAGCAGCAGCAGGTAGCCGCCATGGGTCCAGGGCGCGACCACCAGCAGCCCCATGGCCAGACCGATCAGGGTGGACTCGACGGTGAGCCGGGCCGAGCCGCGGTGACGATCGCTCATCGACGCCGTGGCCGGCCGCGCGCGGCGTGTGCCGCCTGTACCACCGCGGCCACCAGTTCGCCGAGCGGATCGGTGCAGCCGCCCGTCGTGTCGACGACCACCTCCGCATGGCGTGCCGGGCGTTCGGCCAGCAACTGGCGGTACCGCTGCTGCTGGGCACCCTGCTCGGCGAGTGTCCGCTCAGGCTTGCGGGCGTGGATGAGTTCGACCGGCGCGTCGGGGAGTACCAGGATGTCCGGGGCGGGTACCAGGCGTTGGGCTGCGCGGGCTGCGCCGGAGCCGGGCCAGGGCGACTCGCGCAGGTCATAGACCCAGCGGTCGACGATCACCACCCGGCGGCGGGATTTCTGTGGCGCCACGACGCGCAGGTACCGCCAGACGTACTCGGCCGCGTAGAACCAGGCGGCTGCGCGGCGAAGGTGCGGATGCTGTAGGCCCGGCGCCGGCGTACCCGGCCGGCCGTGCAGCCCCGGGTGGGGGGTCGGGTCCAGGGCGGGGGTGGGGTGCGGGTCCGGTACGCCGAGCAGCCGGCGGGCGAGCTGTACGCCGGGCAGATTGCCGCGGGCCATCCCGAAGTAGGCCGAGCCGGTCGGCAGCCCGTAGCGGTTCAGCCGCCCGGCGAGTCCATCGGCGACCGTGGATTTGCCGGCGCCGTCGGTGCCGACCACGGCCACCACCACGCCGCGTACCCGTAGTCCCAGTGGGCCGGCCGCGTTACCTGCCGGCCACACGGTGCGCCGCTGGGCCCAGGTCGCCGCGAGGTTGCCGGGGGCGAGACTGCGCGTGACGAGTCGGGCCCGGGCCCGGCGGGGCAGGGTGGGCTCGGGTAGGGCTCCGTCCAGGGCTGCGACCAGCTCGCCGACGATCCTGGTACCCAGCTGGGTGGCGAGCCGGTCGATCAGGCGACGGCGCTCGGCGGCCTCGCTGCCGGCCCAGGCCGCCCGGGCCTCGGCGAGGCGTGCCGGGTCGGGCCATCGGCCCCGCAGGATCGGCCGGACGAGCAGGTCGGCGACGGCGGTCGCGCCGGTAAAGCGGTGCGCTGCCTCGTCGACGCGGATCTCGCTGGCCGGCACCAGCAGCACCGGACCGACGCGCAGGTCGCCACCGGTCAGGTCGACGACGGCGGGTCCGGTGAGCGTCTCGACAGCCAGGCTGACATGGCGTGGTCGCCCCGGATGGCGGGTATCGGCGACCCTGGCGCAGTTCAGTGCCTGACGCAGGGCGGCAACCGCAGTGTCGGGGTCGGCGTCGCACCACAGGTCGAGATCCTTGGCACCGGTCTCGCCCAGCCATCGGGCAGGAGCGTCCGCCGGACCCTGCCAGGCCCAGCGCGGTCCGGACTGCGCCGCGGCCTCGGCCGCTGCGGCGAGTACGGCCGGCCGATCAGGCAATGCGGTATCCGGTAATTCCCCCATTTCACAGCATTATTGACTATTCCCCGGGCTCGTCGGGCTTGATCGCGGTTTCAGCCGTGGCCGGGCGGCGCAGCCGGCGCAGGCCGGGTAGTCCGCGCAGGCCGCGGAGCCTGCTCAGGCGGTTCAGGCCGCGCAGGCGGCTCAGGCCGCGCAGGCGGTGCCGGTACCCGCGCAGGAGCATGGCTGCCGCGCCAGCGACCAGCACCGCCCCGAGCGACCAGGGCAACAGGTCGACCGGCCCGTTTCCGGCGACCCGCGGTGGCACCGCCCCGGCCAGAGCGCGGGCGGCACCGGATGGTGCGCGTCCGGTCACTGTGACGCTGATCCCGGACCGGCCTGTCGTGGCGGCGTCGAAGGGGAGTTCGAGGCGAACCGTGCCGGCTGCGTCAGCGCGCAACTGGGTCCGCGACCGGCTGCCCACCCGGACCTCGACGGCTGAGCGGCCCCGGAAGCCGACCGCGATGATCTCCACCCGGTCGGCCCCGGCCATCCAGCTGACCGCCAGGCCGGTCGTGCGGTCGGCGTGGGTCGGGTGCGTCACTTCCTTGATCGGCAGCACCAGCAGGACGGCCGCCAGCCCGAGGACCACCGCCAGGAACCGGACACCCTTGCGGCGGCGTGCGGTGACATTGGCAGTCTGCACGGACCCAGCATGGGCCATCAGCCCGGGCCCGGTGATCATGTCTGCAAAAGTGTCCGACAACCTTGGTCCGGTCTTGACCGGACTGGCCGATGGAACGGGCGTGACCTCGTCCGCCGTCCGGGCGCTGCGCCGGGCTGCCCGTGGGGCGGCCGGGCCGCTCGTGGTTGCGGTTGG
>Ga0209515_10000970_pt1 | contig 49440 bp, 40 predicted proteins | sample Subgroupgradi54m_FD_187454 | JGI IMG/M metagenome (GOLD analysis project Ga0209515, IMG submission 187454) | Subsurface groundwater microbial communities from S. Glens Falls, New York, USA - GMW60B uncontaminated upgradient, 5.4 m (SPAdes)... ... | reverse complement strand
CGCCGTACTCGTCGACGCGCAGCGAGCGCACCGCGCGCAGCGGCGCGGGCGGCGCGAGCAGCTGGCGCAACAGGCGCAGCGCCGCGACCCTGGTGTCGTCGTCGAGCGCTTCGGTGCCGGGCAGCGGCGTGACCCGCTTGCCGTGGCCCTCGACCAGGAAGAGCGGCGTGCCCGCGCGCAGGATGAGGTACGACGAGGGCACGCGCGCCAGGCGCAGGTCGCCCGGCAGGGGCGCGAGCGCGCCGAAGACGCACACCGGGTCGGTCGCGCTGACCAGGGTCAGCACGTTCGGATCCGGCTTGCCCCGCAGGTCGTCGACCGCGGGTGCGAGCGCGACCTGGTAGGCGCCCAGGCCTTCGACGAAGTAGCCACGCACGACCTCGCCGCGCAGCTCGAGCCGGGCCAGCGCGGCCTCCAGCTCGGGCCACGGACGCGTGCCCGGCTCGGCGTCGGCGACGGCCTTGCCGACCACGCCGTAGCGCCGTAGCAGTGTCTGCGCCTGCACCGTGGCGCGCTCCTCGGGCAGGAGCAACGCGCCGGGCAGGCGGGTGAAGCGACCGACCCAGGGAGATGGCCTGGTCCGGCGTGCGCGCCGCAGCGCATCGATGGTTCCGGCGACGTCGAGATCGGCGCTCTGCGGCTGGAAGTCGAGCGCGACCGCGCGTCGCAGCGCCTCGTAGGCGTCGTTGCCGACCAGGCCGCGCCGCGCCAGCGACCACAGGGCGCGGAAGAGCGACGCGGTGTCGACACGCGCCGAGCCGAGCAGCTCGCCGGCGAACTGGGCCCCGCGCGCGTCGAGCGCGGCCAGCACGGCGGCCTCGGCCGGGTCGAGCTCGGCCGAGACCGGCTCGGGCACCCACGCGGCCAGCTCGGCGCGCGGCACGATGGCGGCCTTGTTGCCGTCGAGGAACCAGGCCACCTCGCCGCTGGCGCAGGCGGCGTCGAGCAGCGCCGGCTGGTAGCCGGCCACGCGTCGCCAGATGAGGTCGCGCTCCAGGCTCTCGATGGGCGCGCGCACCCCGGCCAGGAGCGAAGCCACCCCCGCCACCGTCGCGGCGCGGTGCCGCGTCAGCAGGAAGGCCGCGAACGCCGAGGCCGACGCGGGCGCGCCGCGATCGCGCAGGATCGACAGCGTGCGCCGGTGCAGCTCGACCAGGTTGCGCCGGTCCGCCCAGGTCTCCTGCCCGCCTGCGCGCACGAAGCGGCCGCGCGCCAGCAGGCCATCGGCGACCAGGCGCTCGAGCGCCGCGTCGACGGCGCCACGCGGAAAGCCCCAGCGGGCGGCCGCGGCCTCGGCGGTGAACGGACCGTGGGCGGCGGCGAAGCGACGCAGGATCTCGCGCCGGTTGCGCTCGGGCGCCTCGGCGTCGCCGTCGACCTCGCGCCACAGCTCGTCGTCCTCGGCGGCGACCCAGCGTTCGTCGCCCGCGGGCACGCGCACGCGCGCCACGCGCCCGTCGCGCTCGAGCGCGGCCAGGGCCGCGCGCGCGTCGATCTCGGCGCGTGCGACCGCTTCCTCCGTCGACAGGTCGCCGACGCGGCGCAGGATCTCGACCAGCTCCTCGGGCGTGCGCGCGCGTGTGCCGGGCAGGCAGTGCTGCCGGCGCGCCTCCAGCGCGGCCACCGCGTCGGCCTCGAGCAGGTCCTCCAGCTCCTCGGGCGGCAGGAGCTCGACCGCGACGTCGCGCCCGGCCGACAGGGCGCGCGCGCGCCGCTCGACCCGCGGCGAGTCGCCCTCGTACAGGAAGGCCATGGTGAAGCCGAGCAAGAGCTGCGACGCGAACGGCGAGGGCAGGCTGCGGCGCGCGCACTCCACGCGCGCCTCGCCGCGCTCGATCGACGACAGCAGCGTGGCCAGGGCGCGCACGTCGAGCACGTCGGTGAGCGCCTCGCGCCGGGCCTCGCGTGCGACCGGGAAGTCGGGCTCGGCGCGCATGATCTGCTCGAGGTCGGCGGCGCGCAGGCGCGACAGCCACAAGGGCGCGCGCTTGCCGCGCGCGCCCAGGCCGAGCACGAGCGCCCGCTGCGCCGCCTCGCGGAAGAGCGCGGCGTAGAGCGGCGTGCCCGGGATCTCTTCTTCCAGGCGCGCGGCCACCTCGTCGGAGCGCAGCCAGGTGCCCGCGCCCAGGAGCGCCTCGGCGGCCTCGCCTTCGGGCGTGCGAAACAGGATGCCGTCGTCGGAGGGCACGAAGGCCAGGTCGATGCCCAGGCGGCGGCGCGCCTCGGCAGCGATGAGGATGGCCCAGGCCAGGTGCAGCTTGCCGCCCCACGGCGACAGCAGAGCCACGCGCGCGTAGCCCTCGTCGTCCTCGAAGCGCTCGATGACCACCGTGCGGTCGTCGGGCACGACCGCGGTGGCGTCGGCCTGGCGCGCGATCATCTCGACGATACCGCGCGCGGCGTTCTCGTCGGTGACGCAGGTGTCGCGCAGGCGCGCCACGGCGGCGTCGCGGTCGGGCAGCAAGGAGACGATCTCGCGTGCCAGCTGGCCCACGCGCGCGCCCAGCGCGGCGCCCCGGCCCAGGCCCTCGCCGCGCCAGAAGGGCATGCGAGCCGGCTCGCCCGGCGCGGCCGGACGCACGATCACGCGATCGCGCTGGATGCGCGCGATGCGCCAGGCGCTGGTGCCCAGCACGAACACGTCGCCGACGCGCGACTCGTGCACGAACTCCTCGTCGAGCTCGCCCAGGCGGGCGCGCTCGCCCTCCAGCTCGACCCGGTAGTAGCCACGGTCGGGAATGGTGCCGGGGCGTGCGGTCGCGCGCGCGCGCGTGCCCGGCAAGGGTCCGAGCAGGTTGCGCCGCCGGTCCCAGTCGAGGCGGGCGCGGAAGTCGCGTAGCAGCGGGTTGTCGAAGCGACCGGCCAGCATCTCGACCACCGAGACGAAGTCGTCCCAGGCGAGCGCGCGGTACGACCAGGCGCGTCGGAAGCTCTCGTACAGCTGGCGCAGCGGCACCGGCTCGGGCGAGCCGGCCACCTCGGCGGCGACCTGCTGCGCCAGCACGTCGAGACAGCCCTCGGGCGGGCGCACCGGCTCGAGCTCGAGCTGGCGCATGCCTCGCGCCACGGTCGCCGATTCGAGCAGGTCGGAGCGCAGCGCGCCGATGATCCTGCCCTTGGCGGTGGCGCCGACCAGGTGGCCGGCGCGGCCGACGCGTTGCAGCCCGCGCGCCACCGACTTGGGCGAGCCGATCTGGACCACCAGGTCGATGGCGCCCACGTCGATGCCCAGCTCCAGCGAGCCAGTGGCGATGAGCATGGGCAGGTCGCCCGCCTTGAGCCGCTCCTCCAGATCGAGGCGCCGCTCGCGCGAGACCGCGCCGTGGTGCGCGTAGGCGAGCGCGCGTCCGGCCGCGTCGTTGACGTGCGCGGTCAGCCGCTCGGCCAGGCGGCGGCTGTTGCAGAACACCAGCGTCGAGGTGTGCTCCTCGGCCAGACGCACCAGCTGCCGCGCCACCGTCGGCCAGGTCTGGCCCTGCCCGATGGGCGTCTCGCCCGCCGCCGAGATCACCTGAAGATCGAGCGTCTTGCGCCCACCCGCGTCGAGGATGCGCACGGCGCGCGGCGCGCCGTCGGCATCGAAGCCGCCCAGCCAGGCCGCAGTCTCGTGAAGCGGCGCGGTCGCCGACAGGCCGATACGCTGCAGCGGTCGGCCGGTGACACGTTCGAGCCGTTCGAGCGACAGCAGGAGATGCGTGCCGCGCTTGGACTCGAGCAGCGCGTGCGCCTCGTCGACGATGACCGCGCGCACCGTGGCCAGGGTCTTGCGCGCCTTCGAGCCGGTCAGCAGCAGGTACAGCGACTCGGGTGTGGTCACCAGCACGCGTGGCGGCTTGCGCAGCGCGGCGGCGCGCTCCTTGGCCGGCGTGTCGCCCGAGCGCACCGCCACCGGCACGGGCGCCGGGTGCATGCCGCGTGCGGCCGCGGCCTCGCGCAGCGCCGCCAGCGGCACGCGCAGGTTCTTCTCCACGTCGCTGGCCAGGGCCTTGAGCGGCGAGATGTAGAGCAGCTCGATGCCCGGCTCGGCCGCGGGCGCTTCGATCATGCGCGCCAGGAAGGCGTAGAACGCGGCCAGCGTCTTGCCCGAGCCGGTCGGCGCGGCCACCAGCACGTTGTCACCGGCGACGATGGCCGGCCAGGCCAGCTCCTGCGCAGGCGTGGGCGCGCCCCACTCGGCGCGGAAGACGTCGCGCGCCAGCTCGGGCAGGCTGTCCATGGCGTCGGCGTCTGGTTGCGCACGCATGCGGGTCGCGCCCTTTCGTAGCACATGGACTAGAGTGCGGCCGTGCCGCGGCTGCAATTCTGGAGACGACCGGCGACCCTACCGCCGGTCGCCGATCCTGGTCAGCGCGAGCGCGACCTGCGTTACGCGCTCAACCCGGGCGCGTTCCTGCCCGGCAACCACGTCACCGTGCTGCGCGACGGCGCGCGCACCTACCCGGCCATGCTCGAGGCCATCCGCCACGCGCGCGAGTACATCCACCTCGAGACCTACATCCTGGTCGCCGACCGCACCGGCCGGCGCTTCGGCGAGGCGCTCATCGAGCGCGCGCGCGCCGGCGTCGACGTGCGTCTGCTCTACGACTCGCTGGGCTCGATCGGCCTGGCGACCGAGTTCGTCGCCGAGCTGCAGCACGCGGGCGTGCGCACCGCCGAGTACAACCCCATCGCGCCGTGGCGGCCGCGCTTCGCGCTCAACCAGCGCGACCACCGCAAGATCCTGGTCGTCGACGGGCGTATCGGCTTCACCGGCGGGCTCAACATCTCCGACGACTACGCCGCGGTCGAGGACGGCGGCGTCGGCTGGCACGACATGCACTGCAAGATCGAGGGCCCGGCGGTCACCGAGCTGGCCCGGCTGTTCCGGCGCACCTGGATCCGCGCCGGCGGCGACGCCTTCCCGCTCATCGAGCAGCGCGCCGACGAATCGGTGGTCTCGCTCGACACCGCGCTGGCGCGCATCCTCGGCAACGAGGGCCGGCGCCGGCGCACGCCCATCCGGCGCGTCTACCTGCACGCCATCCGGCGCGCGCACAAGACCATCGCCATCACCAACGCCTACTTCATCCCCGATCGCGGCATCCGGCGCGCGCTGGTCAATGCGGTGCGCCGGGGCGTGCAGGTGCGCGTGGTCGTGCCCTCGCGCAGCGACGTGCCCGCGGTGCAGTGGGCGACCCGCCACCTGTACGCTCGCCTGCTCAAGGCCGGCGTCAAGGTCTACGAGTGGACCGGCCGCATGGTGCACGCCAAGACCGCGGTGATCGACGAGGTCTGGTCGACCATCGGCTCGAGCAACCTGGACTACCGCAGCCTCAAGGTGAACCTGGAGGTAGTGGCCATCATCATCGACCGCACGTTCGGGCGGCGCATGGCCGAGCAGTTCGTGCTCGACGTCGCCGAGAGCGACGAGATCCAGCTCGAGGTCTGGCGCAAGCGGCCGTGGTGGCACCGGCCCATCGAATGGATCTTCTTCCAGCTACGCTCGTGGTTGTGATCACGATTTCCGGCGCATGCTACGATGCCCGGCGATGGCCGGTGCCGACGAGCTAGCTCCCCCGCAACGCGTACTCGCCGTGTCGGCTCGCTTCACCGCCCGCCCCGAGCTGGTGAACCTCATGTTCACGCTCAAGCACGTGGGCATCAAGCTGGACTCCTACTCGTCCATCGACGAGGCGCTCGAGCACGCGCCCGGCCCGCCCGCGGCCGAGTGCATGCTGCTCGACGCCAGCTTCGCCACCGAGCTGCCCGAGGCGCGCATCAACGAGGTGCTCGAGGCCGCCCTGGCCCACGTGCACGCGGCCGCGCCCGAGATGCCGCCCTTGCTCATGGTCACCACGCCGACCATCGCCCTGGTCACCGCGGCCTTCCGCGCCGGCGCCGCCGACGTCTTCGACCCGGCCACCATCGAGAAGGCGCACCTCCTGCGCTCGCTGGCGCGCGCGCGTGCCGACCACAAGCGGCGCATGCGTCGCTCCTTGCTGGTGGGCGAGCTGCGCGGTGTGGTCGACGAGTTCCTGCGCCAGCTGGTCAAGGCCGAGCGGCGCGTGCTCGAGCTCGAGGAATCGCGCGCCAGCGAGGAAGCCGAGCCCGATGCCGACTCCGCGCCGCGCGTCCTCGTGGTCGACGACGAGCCCGCCATCGTGGACCTCCTGGTCGACAACCTGGGCCGGGTCGGCCTGGCCACCGTGGTCGCCGACTCGGGCGAGAAGGCCATCAAGCGCCTCGAAGAGTCGCAGGCGCGCAAGGAGCCGGTCGACCTGGCCATGGTCGACAAGAACCTGCCCGGCATGGACGGCCTCGCCACCATCCGTATCCTGCGCCAGCGCCAGCCCAGCCTGCCGACGATGATCATGACCGGCTTCTCCAACACCGAGAGCGCCGTCGCCGCCGCCGACCTGGGCGTGGTCGGCTACGTCTTGAAACCATTCGACGACGTGCGCGAGCTGGCCGGGAGAGTGAAGGCCCTGGCCGCCAGGTACGCTACCGAGCGAAGGTCCCGACGCCACCTCTCCAGCATCAAGACGCGCCACGCGCAGTTCCTCGAGAAGTACGTGTCCATCACCGCGCAGCTCGATGCTCTGAAGGGCTGAAGTGTGGTGCGCTCCAATCGCTGAGGCGCAGAGATCCGGGCGGAGCCAGACGAAGAGCCAAGGGACGGGACCAATCCTGGCTTCTTGTTGGTCAGAGTGCACGCGGCTCTGAACAACAAAAAGATTCGCGCGGGTCATTGGCTCCTCGTCTGGCTCCGCCCGGCCCTCTGTGTCTCCGGGACTGAACGCAGCGAGCGCCTCTCAGCTCGCGCGTACGTACACCAGCAACTCGTCGTCATCTACCGGTGCGCCGGCCCTGAATTCATCCACGGCGTGCAGGATGGCATCGCGCACGCGCGGCGGGCCGGCCGTCTTGGCGGCGCTCAAGGCGCGCTGCAGCCTTCGCTCTCCGAAGGGCACGCGCTGCAGGTTCATGGCTTCGACGAGTCCGTCGGTGTAGAGGAGCACCGCGTCGCCGCGTACGAGGCCACGAGTCGAGGACGCGTAGCGGGCGTCCTGGATGTCGCCCAGCATGGGGCCGGAGCCGGTCAGCACGCCCAGGCGATCGTCGTGCGCGCTGGCGAAGTAAGGCATGGGGTGGCCGGCGTTGGCCCAGGCGACCGAGCCGCGCGCGGCGTCGAAGAGGGCGGCCACGCCGGTCATGTGGATGGGGCGCTGGGGGCGCCAGAGCGCGCGGTTGAGCGCGGTGAGCAGCGCGCCCGGGTCGGTGGTGCCGGCGGCGGAGAAGGCGTCGCAGCAGCTCTTGGCCACCGCGCTCACCATCGAGCCGGCCAGGCCGCTGCCGATGACGTCGCCGATGACCACCAGCAGCTTGCCGCCGCCCACGTCGTAGCTGCACCAGAAGTCGGAGCCCGCCTGGCCGGAGAACTGGCAGTGGCCGACCCACGACAGCCCGTGCGCCGAGTCCTCCTGGACGGCGGGCAGGAGCGCGCGCTGCACCGCGCTGGCCAGGTCGACTTCCTTCTCCAGGGTCAGCTTGTGCGCGGCCTCGCGGTGCAGGCGCACGTTGGCCGCGGCCGCGGTTGCCTCGATGCGCAGGTGCTCGAGCAGGCTGCGTTCGAAGCCCGAGGGCCGCCGGCCCAGCCACAGGCCGATGGCGCCGATGGTGGTACGCCGGTCGACCAGCGGCACCAGGGTGTCGATGCCGTAGCGGGCCTTGAGATCCGAGAGCGGGATGCGCATGGCCCCGAAGCGCGGGCCGGAGACCTCGTCGAGCGCGATGACCTCGGCGTTGTGCTTGAGCCACGCGAACGCCGGCCGGCTCGCGTCGGGCACCGGCTCGAGCGGCTGCGGCCCGGGCGCCCACGCGTCCCAGGTGCCGTCCTTGGCGCCCGGCTCGAAGATCACGCCGCGCTGCGCCCCGAAGGCGATCTGCGCCGTGGTGGTCGCGTCGGCGAGCACGTCGCTGAAGCCGGGCAGGTCGAGCGAGCGAACCACGAACTCGGTCAGCACCTGCTCGTTGAGGCCGGCGCGGCTGGTGGTGGCCTGGCGGCGGCCGTGGCGCAGGGCCAGGAAGACCGCCCACAGGAGCAGCACGACCACGGCCAGGGCGATGGGAATGGTCAGCGCGCTGCTCACACCTCGGCTCCCTCTTCGCGCGGCAGCGCCTCGGCCACCACCAGGGTCATGTCGTCGGCGAATGGACGGCCCGACAGGTACGCGTCGACCTCGGCGAGCAGGCCCTCGGCCAGCTTGGCCGCGGGCGCCTCGGCCAGCGAGATCATGGCGGCGCGGAAACGCTTCTCGCCGAATGGCTCGGAGCCGGGCGAGCCGGCGTCGATGACACCGTCGGTGTACAGGACCAGCCGGTCGCCCGGGTCGAGCCGGCGCGCGGAGGTCACGTAGTGCGCCTCGGGCGCGGCGCCCAGGGTGTTGCCGCGCGCCACCAGGGCCTCGAGCTTGACCCGGCCGGCGTCGCCGCGCGTGATCATGTAGGGGAAGTTCTGCCCCGCGTTGGCGAAGCGGATCTCGCCCGCCGCGCTGTCGAGCACCGCGGCGAACGCGGTCATGAGGTAGCGGGTGCGCCCGGCCTTGTAGACGGCGCGGTTGAGCTGGGTCAGCAGCTCGGACGGATCGAGGGTCTCGCCCAGCACATGGCGCAGCGCGTCCACGCCGCCCTTGGCCACCGCGGTCAGCATGGCGGGCGCGGCGCCGTGACCGGTGGCATCGCCGATGAGCAGCAGCAGGCGGCCGCCGCCCAGGTCCTGCCAGGTCCACAGATCGCCGCCACACTCGGCCACGGGACGGAACAGCCCGCGGATGGCGATGCCGTGGCGACGCACCGGCCGATCGTCGGGCATGAGGGCTTCCTGGATGGCGGTGGCCAGATCGAGCGCCTTGGACAGCGACTTCTTGCCGCGCGCCTCGACGTCCAGGTAGGTGTTGGCGATGGCCACGGTCGCGTGTGCGCCCAGGATGCGATAGAAGTTGCCCAGGCCCTCGGCGGCCTTGCCGGCGCGCCCGGGCGTCGACAGCGCCGCGACCCCGAGCAGGAGGCCACGGTGACGCAGCGGCAAGAGCACCTGCGCGTCGAGCCGATGCAGGAGCTCGCCCGCGGCGCGCGCGCCGTCGAACTCGGCCAGCTGGGTCAGCAGCTCGGCGTCGACCGGCTCGCCCCGCTCGCCCAGCCACAGGAAGGCCTGCTCGGCCTCGCCCACCCGCGCCGACTCGCTGCCGTCGCCGCCCAGCACGCGCACGCCGCCCTCCGGGGCGGGCACGAGCAGGAGGGTGCGCTCGACGCCCAGCGCGCTGCGCGCCACCGCGTCCAGCTCGAGCGCGATGTCTGCCACGGTGCGTGAGAGCAGCGCGCGCTGCAGGAAGGCACGCGCGGCCGCGGCCAGCTCGTCGCCCGCGCCCTGCTTGCGATCGATGGCCGGCTGGATGAACAGCGCATCGACGCCCAGGTAGGCGGCCGCACCGCCGAGGAGACCGATGCCCAGGTGGCTGGCCACACCCATGAATCCGGCCGCCGCGGCCAGGCCGACCGCGGGTAGAGCAGCGCCCATGGACGCGGCCCACCAGCCACCAGATCCTCCCGATCCTCGCGACTCGGCCATCGGCGAAAAGACATTATCACGAGCCGCGTCGTCGGCGCCGAGTTGCCTCTTCGCAAAATACGGGCGAAGATCGGCGCGCATGGCGGTCCCGCCCCTGGCGATCAAGCTTCGCTGCACGACCTGGGAGCAGCTAGCGCGCATGCACGAGCGGGACCTGTCACGCGGCGCGCTCTTCCTCAAGTCGCAGAAGCCACCGCCGCTCGGCACCGAGATCCGCATCGATGTGACCATCCCGTCGGGCACCACCATCGCCATCGATGGCCGCGTGGCGCGTCACGTGCCCGCGGGCGAGCGCGGCCCGGGTGTCGACATCATGCTGGCCAAGGTGCCCGCGAGTGACATGTGGGTCATCGAGAGCGCCCTGGTCAGCGCCGGCTTCCCGGTCAAGTCGGCCGCCGCAGCGGTCCGGCCCAAGCCGGCGGCGCCGGCGAGCCCGCCCCGGCCGGGCGCGCCCGTGGCCCGGCCCACGCCGCCGCCCGAGCCCGAGATGCCGGTCGAGATCCCCATCGAGGTCGACGACATCGCGCAGGAGCCCGATGCGGCGGCGGCCGAGTTCGATCTGGTCCAGGCGCTCGAGGCCGAGCTGGCCGGCCTGCGTGCCATGAACCCGTTCCAGGTGCTCAACGTCGGCTACGAGGCCGACGATGCGACGGTGCGCGCGGCCTTCAACGAGCTGACCAAGAAGTACCACCCGGATCGCTTCGCCCGCTACGAGAGCGAGACCGCGCGCGCGCTCGCGGGCGAGATCTTCATCCTGGTGCGCGAGGCGTACCGTCGGCTGGGTGACGCCAGTGCGCGCGCGGGCGCACGCGCCGCGGTCAAGAGCCAGCCGCAGTCGATGTTCGTGCGCGGCGTGGGCCGGGCCACGCCACCTGCGGGCACGCCCGCCTTCGGCAACCGCGCTGCCACGCCGCCCGCGGGCACGCCGGTGCGCGCGCCCGCCAACGCGCCGCCCCTGGCCGCGCCGCCCCTGCCCTCGTTCGAGCCCGACAAGGTGCTGAGCTTCCGCAACACCGGGCCGCAGGCCATCGTCAACCCGGGCGCCACGCCGCCGCCGCGGCCGGCGCCCTCGCCTCCGCCCTCGCCTTCGGCGACGCCACCGCCGACCCCGGGCGCGGCGCCGCGGCCCATCGATCTGCTCGACGCCGACTCGCTCTTCGGCGACGTCGCGCCGCCACCTGACGCGGTGCCGCCGGGCGCGACGCCCGTGGTGGCCACGGGTGCGTCGTCGCCGTTCCTGGCCCGCGGCGAGCAGCTGCTCGAGGCCGGACGTTACGACGAGGCCTGGCAGGCCTTCGACGCGGCCGGGCGCTCGCACCCGGCCGACCGCACCGCCCGCGTCGGACGCGAGCTGGCGCGCGGCTTCCAGCGCCTGGCCGAAGGCGATCGCCTGGCCGCGGCACAGTGCTTCGAGGCGGCGCTCGAGATCGATCCCATGAACGAACGCGCGGCCCGCGAGCTCGCCTCGATGCGCCGCGCGGCCACCGATGCCCGCCGAGGCCTCCTCGGCAAGCTGCTGGGGAAGAAAACCTGATGGCGCGCATCATCGGCATCGATCTGGGGACCACCAACTCGTGTGTGGCCACGCTCGACGGACAGACGCCGCGCGTGCTCGCCGATGCCGACGGAGAGCGCACCGTGCCCTCGGTGGTCGCGTTCCCCGAGAACGGAGGCCACCCGCTGGTGGGCATCCCGGCGCGACGCCAGGCGGTGACCAACCCGGCGCGCACCATCTTCGGCTCCAAGCGCCTCATCGGCCGCAAGGTCAACGCCCCCGACGTGCAGGAGTACGCGCGTGTGGCGCCCTACCGCATCATCGCGTCACCGACGGGCGACGCCTGGCTGCGCCTCGACGACACGCGCGACGTGTCGCCCCAGGAAGTGGGCGCGTGGGTGCTCGAGAAGATGCGCAAGATCGCCGAGGTGGCCCTGGGCGAGCCGGTCACCCAGGCGGTGGTCACGGTGCCCGCGTACTTCAACGACGCGCAGCGTCAGGCCACGCGCGACGCCGGCAAGCTGGCCGGCCTCGACGTGCGCCGCATCCTCAACGAGCCGACCGCGGCCGCGCTCGCCTACGGCGTGCACCGCAAGAAGGGCCGCCAGCGCCTGGCCGTCTTCGATCTCGGCGGCGGCACCTTCGACGTCACCCTCATGTCGGTCGAGTCGGGCGTGTTCGAGGTCCTGGCCACCGCCGGCGACATGGCGCTGGGCGGCGACGACTTCGATCGTCTCATCGTCGACCTGGTGGTACGCGAGGCGCGCCAGACCCATGGCATCGAGCTGGGCGGCGATCCGGTCGCGCTCGGCCGGGTCAAGGAGGAGGCCGAGAAGGCCAAGAAGGCGCTGTCGAGCGAGGCGGCGACGACCCTGCGCCTGCCCTTCCTGGCCCTGAAGGGCGGCACGCCGCTGCACCTCGAGCGCACCCTGACGCGCGCCGAGCTGGAGAGCCTGGCGCGTCCGCTCGTCGACCGGCTCGACGTACCCTGCCGGCAGGCGCTGCTCGACGCCGGCCTGGGCGTCGCCGATCTCGACGAGGTCCTGCTGGTCGGCGGCATGAGTCGCATGCCCGCGGTGCAGCAGGCGGTCGAACGCATCTTCGCGCGCAAGCCGTCCAAGGGCGCCAACCCCGACGAGATCGTCGCCCTGGGCGCGGCCGCCGAGGGTGGCATCCTGACTGGCGACCTGGACGGCGTGGTGCTCGTCGACGTGCTGCCGCAGTCGCTCGGCATCAAGGTCGGCGACGGCGCGTTCTCGGTGGTCATGACGCGCAACACCAGCGTGCCCGCGCGCGCCCGCAAGCTGTTCGCGACCTCGCGCGACAACCAGGCCTTCGTGTCGGTCGAGGTCTTCCAGGGCGAGTCGCAGAACGTGAAGGAGAACCGCCACCTGGGTCGCTTCACCCTCGAGGGCCTGCCCGAGGGCAAGGCCGGCAGCGTGCGCGTGGAGCTCAACTTCCTGGTCGACGTGGATGGCATCGTGCACGTGAGCGCGCGCGAGCTGTCCACGGGCAAGGAGGCGAGCCTCAAGATCACGCCCTCGGGCGGCCTGGGCGCGGAGGAGATGGCACGCCTGCTCGAGGCGCGCCGCGCCCCACCATGAGCGTCGGGCGCGGCGGCGCGCTGCTCGCGCTGCTGCTCACGGGCGCCTGCGCGACCCAGCTCGGCGACGTCTTCGTCCTCGACGCCGGCGTCAGCTGCTCCATGGTGCTCACCCCCGACCCACTCTGCTCGGTGCCCGTGGACCTGGGCGTCCTGGGCAACGCGCCCACGGGCGACGTCGTGCGGACCGACGACGGCACGACCATCGCGACCCTGCCCATCTGCCAGACCGCGCACCGGCTGAGCCTGCAGCTCTACCCCGGCCACGGCGTGTTCGCACAGGGCATCCGCGCCGGCGATTACCCGCTCGCGGGCGCCGAGCTGGCCATGGACACGTGCGGGGCGTGCGTGCGCCTGCTGGCCGACACCGATGCGCACGGCACGCCTACCAGGACCTACATGGCAACCGGTGGCACGCTGCACCTGCTCGCGGTCGGTGCACCCGGCGGGGCCGAGCTCGTCGCCTCGCTCGAGAACCTGACCTTGCACGAGGTCGCCATCGATCCGCTGACATTTGCGACCACATCTACCGGGGTGTGCGTCACGAGAATCACAACGATCGATGTGAAAGCCCCTGTCATCCCTCCTCGCTGACAAGACCACGGTCTTGGGCTAGCCTATCGGTCTAGTGTCGAGAGGGCTGCACCCATGAGGCTTGTCCTGAGCACTGCACTGGCGGTGCTCCTGTGCGCGTGCAGCGATGGCGGATCGGTGGCGGTGCCAGGCGATGCCGGCCCGGGTCCGGATTCGGACGGGCTGTGTGCTGTGGACCCCACCTATGGTGACGTCGGCACCGTTCCGTACGAGCTGTCCCTGGCCGTCCGCCGCGACGACGACACCGGCGCGGCCAAGTCGATCACGTACATCGCGGCGCTCAACGGCGACCAGGATCAGGTGGTCATCCAGCTCTACCGCGGCTTCAGCGTGTTCACCGGCAAGTCGATCGAGGCCGGCACCTACCCGATCACCGGCGACGAGCTGAACTATGCCAGCTGCGGCGTCTGCGTGCGCATCTTTGCCGACCGGGCGCTCATCGGCGGCGGTCATCCCCTGCAGGACATGATGGCAACCGGCGGCACGCTGGTGGTCTCCGAGGTGGGCACGGGTGGATCGGGCGCGTTCAAGGCCACGCTCATGAACGCGTCCTTCGAGCACGTGCAGATCGACGCCACGTCCTTCGAGTCGACGCCCGTGGGCGACGGCTGCGAGACCAGGATCAACCGCCTGTCCGCCGATGTACCGATGACCTCCGCACCCTGAGGGGTGTTTGTGAGTTTTCGTCGCCCGGCGGGCAAAATTTTCGGACCGAGACGGCGTCGAATCGAGCACGATAATGCTCGGCCGACTCCGCCAACAACGAAAGGTGACGAGGACATGAACCTATTGCACAAGACTGGTCTACTCGCGGCTCTGGCTCTCTCATGCGGAGTCGCCTGCGGCGGCGGCAGCGACTCTCCCGCTGACGCGTCGCCCCCGGATGCCAAGCCGGTGGTGTGCAAGATGCTGCCGTCGTACCCGGGCGCCAACATCCCGGCCAGCATCAACGCCGAGCGCAGCGCGCCAGCGGGCGGCACCGAGGTGGTCCGCATCGGCGTGGGGTTCAACAACGAGCAGGACGGCTTCGAGCTGCAGCTCTACGCCGGCTCGGGCGTGTTCGCGAGCGGCATCAAGACCGGCACGTTCCCGCTCACCGGCGCCGAGCTCAACTACAAGACCTGCGGCGTGTGTGTGCTGGCCTTCGGCGACGCGATGGGCCCGTCGCCACCCAACCCGCCGGCCGAGGAGTACTTCGCCACCGCCGGTACGGTCGAGATCACCGAGGTCGGCCCGACCGGCGCGGGCAACCTCAAGGCGACCCTCAAGGGCATCAAGTTCGAGCACGTCACCATCAATCAGACGACGGCCGAGTCGACGCCCGTGAACGACGGCTGCAAGACCGAGTTCACCAGCGACATGGTGATCAACTCGCCCATCGTGGCGGCGCCCATGATGAAGCGCGGCGCCTCGCCGCCCTGGATGCACATCCGCAAGTAGCTACGCAGGCTCCAATCCACCCTTTCCGACTGGCCCAGCTGCTGTCCTGCAGCTGACAGATCCTGCAAGCACTACAACCGTAGCCAAGCGCACACACATCGCTAGGATGCGGTCGTCTGCTTATCGAAAGGGATGTGTTCATGCGCGAAACGAGCCTTCTGGTCTCCTGCCTTGCCCTCACGCTCTCTGCCGCGGCCCTGACCGCGTGCAGCGGTAGCGACGATCCTGCCGCTGGTACCCCTGATGCTGGTGTCCATCTCCCCGACGCGGCCGGGAACACCACGCCCGACGCCGCGGGCCCGGGCGGATGCACCGTGGCCGCTCAGCTGACGCTGACCCCCGACATGAATAACAGCGCTGCCGTCCTGGCGCCCGCGGTCGGCGGAGCCATGCCGCGGCCGGAGAACTACCGCTTCGTGTACATCACCGGCGCGGGCATGCCGATGGCCGATGAGTTCCTGCAGTTCACCGTCGACACGCCCGTCACGATCGGCGCGACGCTCGATCTGGCGCAGGGATGTACCCAGGCCTCGAAGTTCTGCTGGGTCATGCTGGGCAACTTCACTGTCGACGGCATGATGAACGTCAACGGCGGCGACTTCTTCTTCGCGCGCGCGGGCACCGTCAAGGTCACCGAGGCCGGCCCCGCGGGCGGGAAGTTCAAGGCCACCGTCTCGGGCGTGCGTTTCGATCACTTCATCCGCAACGCGAATAACCAGCTCGTGCCGGCGAACGACACCTGCAAGACCACCCTCGCGGATACCTCGATCGACGCCGTCGTGATGGCGGGCATGAAGCCCGGCCAGCCCGGCTCGGCGCCGACCATGCCGGCGTACGTGGCGCCCGCCGACCTCGTTCTGCCGTAAGAGGGGAAGACTCCTCCTACCGGGCCGCAGAAAGCTGCGGGTTCCTCGCTCATTGGCTCCTCATTCCGCAAGCGCTCCCTACACCTTGGCGTTGAGCGTTGCGTAGTCCTTCCCCGGCTCCATCGCATCGACTGCAGGCCATCGTCATCGCAATTCACCTGCGTCAGCACGACAGTGCGAACGGATAGAGATGTGTCACTTGCCCTAGTGCACCTGATCACAGGCGAGCACACGCGGTGACGCCGCCGCTGACACTCTTTCCGAGTTGCGTTGACTGCACCAGGCGAAGGGCCGTCCTCCCGACAAGGCGAAGCCCGCCAACACCTCAGAACGACATCCTTCCGCATCATTCAATCTCCGACCTCACGCCGCACCTTCAGCACCAAGGGACCGGCACACGCCTTGCTCTCGTGCCGCCTCGACCATTCGAGGTCGACACGAGGAGCGTGTTCGCATGACGACCCCTACGAGAGCCGTACCACCCCTTCACTCGGCAGCAGGAGGCACCACGCGGGCTCCTCGGCGGCAGCCTTCGACGCTGCGACCACTGGCAACTGTCGCCACCTCGGCAATCGCAACTCTCCTGCTCACCACTGGCGCATTCGGCAGCCCCACGGACCCTGTCTTCGGAGGGCTACCCACTATCGACACCACTGCGCCCAAGGGCCAGAGCTTTCAAGATGGCGACAGTGGCGTTGACGAGGAGCGAGGTGCAGCGATCTACTCGTTCCCCATCAAGGTGCCGCCCGGCCGCAATGGCATGGCTCCCTCCCTGTCCTTCTCCTACTCCTCGCAAGCACCGCTTCGCGGCGGCATTGCCGCTGGATGGACAGGGCCCAGCCTGCCAACGGTCGAAGTGGACTCCACCGCCCGTGGCAACGAAGTCAAGTATCGAGTCAATCACAACGCGCGACTCATCAAGGTCGATGACATCCTTGCGGGTGCCACTGAGGTCTACCGGGCCGAATTCGATGCCAGCTTCACCCGGTGGGAGCTCTGGAACCAAGTCGACGTGTTCTCGACCATTTGGATCGCACGTAGCCTCGATGGCTCACACCTCGAATTCAGGCGACCGCCTACGCCTACACCGCTTCAACAGTGGGTGCTCACGGCCCAGGTCGACGCATACGGCAATCGCATCGACTACAACTGGGAGCCAGTCAATCTCAACCCACCGAACCTACCGGCCACTGGCATCACCTATCGGTCTTACGAACTCATCTCTATTGACTACACGGCAAATCCGAACGCCGGTCTTCAGGCGCACGCCCAGATCCGATTCAACTATGACAGACTTGTTCACTACCAAGATGGCAGCCGCATTCCCGTGGGCTCACAGCTCACATGGGTCGATGGCGTTCGCACCGCCGACGCAGACCGCGCGGATGGCGTCGTAACGGCGCCCTTGGAGCTCCGATCTGTAACGACTTTCGTTCGAGCTACACCATCAGCACAATGGACCCTCGTAGGCTCCACAAACTTCACATATGAGTACTCCGACGCGGCACGAGGCGCGCAACTCCGCTACTTGACGGCCATTGACGCAGCAGGTTATCGCCCGGGATGCGTGGTTGGAACAACGTGCGAGCCGCTCGCCACCAGAGCCCCCACCACCACGTTCACCTATGGCGATGATCCCGAGCATGCCTACGACCGCACTTTCGACGGCAGCCACACCATAAACTTCCCCGCGAGCTCGATACCCCCACACGCCACCGGCTATGGCGGAGAGCGCTCAGGTGCCACCTCCGGCTTCCTCGACATGGACAGTAACGGGAAGCGTGACTACGTGACCATCGCCGCAGTACCAGATCCGACTCATGGCGGCAAGGCAATGTGCACGCTTGCTGTCTATCCAGGCAATGGCGATGGCACCTTTGGCAGCCCCTACTCCGTTCGGTTGCCAACCCTCGACTGGGCCAATGGCATCTCACCTGGCCAGTTGCCTGGCACCAGTCCGTTCAACACAGGCCGTATTCAAGAGCGATGCACCCTTGGCGGGCAGCACGTCCTTCTCAACGCGACCATTGATCGTCCGGGTGCGATGCCTGATTGCCATGGCCCGTACTACGCGATCCTTGGCTATCACTTCATGGACTATGAAGGAGATGGTCATCTCGACGTCGTGACATCCTACTGGCGCAGCGCCGCCTTCCGGGACCGCTCCATCCTGTCTAGCTTCAAGATCACGCCGGCTGCGCCACGCTGCGAAGGCGGTCACCTCGATAGCCACGGCGTGTGCAACTGTCCCCCGGGGAGAGAGTACAACGGCGCCGCTTGCGACATGGGCACCTTCGGGCTGCCTGATAACTTCGTCGACCCCAGACCGCCCGAACCCCCCTCGCCCGGCATCCCTGGAACCATTAATGACCATTCCTGCGATGAGTACCACTCGCTAGAACCCGACAGAGACGACGCGACAGGAAAATATCTCCTGCAGGAATACACCTTCTGGGGGAATAGCTCATTTCAGCTCTATCACGACATTCGCTCCCCCGTTCCGCTACCTCCTGGCAATGAGGAGGGTCGTATCCAGGTAATGCAGGGCAACTCGCCCGTCACTCTTCAGACGATGATGGACATCGATGGCAATGGCTACCTGGATTTCATCACGACGCCGCCTTCCCAACTCGACCCACTCGATCACGCAGACCTGGGCTATTCTACGAGCCTCAGGGTGGGCTCCGGTGGCGGCAACGCCGACTTCGTCCGCAATGACTTTCGCAAACCGTCTTTCTCCATCGAGGCATCGGGCGGAATTTCTCCTAGCTGGCCCAATGCAACGGCACCAACATCGGCCGACGTTCGGATTCATGCTGAGTTGCGAGACATGAATGGCGATGGAACGCCAGACCTGGTTGTACGGCACGGCGCCACACACTATCTCACTTACTACCCTAACACTGGCAAACGCTTTGCCACCCCAGGCATTGACTCCGGATACAACATCCCCGTCGAGAACAAGCACTACGACATCTATTCGTGGGATCCCTCGAGCGACGCTGCCCATCGCATCCCTTTATTGGGAAGCATTCCGCTCGAAGCCGTGCGCACCGACACGACGATGCTCCTGGACGTCGACGCTGATGGGCGCGCGGACATCATCGACATCCAAGGCAGTACACAGAATCCGCAGCCAAAGGTGCGATACAACCTCGGCGACGGCTTTTCGGCTCTCTATTCGCTTCCTACCGCATGGCTCGCTGCCAGACACATGGTGCAAAGCTACTCCGACAAGAGTTGGACGCAGCTTAGCGAAGTAGCGGACGTCGATGCTGATGGGCTTCCTGATCTCGTGGCCTGGTCAGCCACCGATCCGCGCAGCATGACCTGGAGCACCAACACCGTCCACTCCGCGCCTCCTCGATACCTTCATACCGTGTCGAATGGTCGGCGCATGACCGTCGAATACGAGTACCGACCCGCTAGCGCCCTTGGCATTGCGGTTCCATCTCCCCTCTGGGTAGTCTCCAAGGTCACGACCACGCCCGACACCGCGACCGGTCAGGGCGTGATGTCCACCACGTACACTTACGGCCCCGCGCAGTTCGGCCAACAGGTTAGCCGCTCCCTGGATGACTTCCGGTCTCTGGGCTTCCAGGGCTTTCAGAGCGTCGCGGTCACGAATTCTGCGCCCGCTGGCGCACTGCAGGGAGCGACGACGCGCCGTTACTATTCCTATGGGACCGATGGTCGTGGCTATCTGACTGCCACGTACGCCTACGATGGCCTTGGAACGATCCAGACTGTCGCGAGCCAGACATGGGAACAAGCTGACCTGTTCGGCAAGATTAGGATCACCAGACCCAAACAGTCTGGCCTCCACGTCTGTACTGTGCAGCAGCAACACGCGGCGACTCCCGAAGCCGCATGTGGCGACAGTCCAAGAAATGCCGTGACCACGACGTCCTTCTACGAGCCACATCTCGTCAATTCACAAGTAGCGTTCTTTCTGACTTCTGGCAGCGTGCAAACACGCGCCGACGATCCCGGCGTGAATCGAGCCACTAATTCGACATACCGCATTTCCTATAGCGCCGGAACTTCAACCACCGCGGTGTATCGCGTTCAGCAGGCCACCAGTCGCACCAGTCGCTGGGCAGGGCAGTTTACAATACCGACAACGACGAGCCGCCAAGAGACCGTCTACGACAGCAACGGCTTCCCCATCCGGACTCTTGACTGGTTTGGCCCAGGCGATGGTGACTTCGTCACCACAGTTCGGACGTTTGACAACGCGACAGGCAATCTACGAACGATCAAGAAGCCAAACCAGGCAGCTCAAACCAGCGCTGCGCCAGGCCAAGACAAGGTCACGACGCTTGACTATGAGGCCTACAAGCTCTTCGTGACGGTGAGAACCAACGAACTGCATCAGTTCACAATCACCACGACGGATCTCGGAACTGGAGCCGTCACGCGTGTGCAAGGACCTCAGGGATCCATCATACCGGGAGCGTGCGGGAGTTCGCTCTGCCTCAACGAGGAGGACTGGCAGATCGACGGCTTCGGCAGGCAAGTTCAGCACAGCGGAACCTACTTTTTCGGCCCAAGCAACAGCACGTCGATGGCCATCGTGCCGCTTTCCACGACGTCCTTCGACGACGTCAACAATCTCGTCACAGAAAGGCACGTGATCGATCCTACCGAGAGTCCAACTCCGAGGCAGACTACTACGATCTCCAGGACCGACGGTCTCGGTCGCATGCTGTCGCAGGAGACATGTCGTGGAGTAACCGCGTCCTGCCCCGATGCCGCCAATGACCCGATCACCTCCTATTCCTACGATAGTGCCGGCCTGCTCTCAACGATGACGATGCCCAGTCCGGCCGCGGATACGGCCACGGTCACCTATTCCTTCAGGCATGACTCGCTGGGCCGCCTGACTCGACTTCTTCGTCCGGACGGGTCGGCGGTCGACATTCAATATACAGTTGCCACCACCGACACAGCCGCGTCATCTCCGGCGGGCAGCACTGACTACGGATTCCGGTACCAATTAACCTCCGATAGTGGAAGCGGAACTACTTCGCGCTACGATCTGATGGGACGCTTGGTTGCGGTTCAGGAATGCAGCACAGCAGTATGCGCCGTCATGCCCTCAGGAATCAACGCCACCGGCTGGGAGCCGACAACCTACACCTACGATGACTTCGATCGGATCGTCGAGATTGTTGACGCCGAGGGCAATCCGACCGAGATGGAACACGACCTCTTGGGACGCAGAGTCAAGATCACTCGTGGGATCCGACAATGGAAATACGAGTACGACTACGATGGCAACATGACGGCGGAGATTTCGCCCATGCCAGCAGGCACCTCCGTCGACACGCCATACCGTAGCACCACTCGATATGACGCACTGGATCGGCCAACAGAGCACTATCCGGCCACTCGAGGCATGACTGATAGTCAGCTATCCTCGCTTTGGATTGGCTCCACCTATTTTCGCTATGACGAGAGTACCACCGGTGCCGGTCGGCTTACGCACGTTGAGCAACCCCGCCCCTCTCAAGGACCGTATTCCGGCAGGCCCATTCTCACCGTGGCCTATACGTATGATGGCATAGGCCGCGTTCGACAGGAAACCAGGACCTCCAACGCAACCGGCGGTGCTTCAGATGACATCACCCAGAGCGTGACCAGGGCCTACAACGCGATGGGAAGTGCGACACTCTCCACATGGGATGATGGTCAATCCGTTGCCACGACCTACGATCTTCGTGGTTCCACTCAGAGCGTGGCTTACGTCACCGGAGCGGGAGCATCCGCGCGAGTCGTTGCCGATTACGGCATACGAAGTCGCGCGGGCCTACCGAGTACTCGGAACACGGGTGCAGAATTCGGCGGGCAGCAAGCACTTTGGACCTACGATCAGTTTGGACGCGTCCTGACTAACACGGTCCGGGCTTCGGCCTCGAGCCTGCTTGCATCCCGCAGCTACCAGTATGATGAACTCGGCGAGCTCAGGTCACTTAGTGGGACCACACAGCCGACTGGCGGCGATGGCTCCGGTCCAGGCCGATCACTTGGCCTCGGATACACGTACGACAGAACTCATCGACTCATCTCGGCCTCGGATACCACGACCACGACTGGATATGCCATCCAGCTCGGATATTCGGCGACTGGTAACATCTCGACGGCGTCGATCCGGGGAGTTTTTCCGCAACCAGGAGGCCCCAATCCAAACCGCAACGTAGTCTACAGATATGATGGCTTTGATCCACAGGCCGTCGTCAGACTTGAGGACAACACTCCTCAACATCGCCTAGTTGCGACCATGACCTATGACGAAGCAGGGGACATGACCGCGCGTTCTTGGCCTCTAGGCCAGGAACTTCAGATGACGTGGGACGGGGAGAGTCAGCTGCGCGAGGCAAGATCACCTGATGGAAGCATCGAACGATACCACTACGATCACACTGGTCAGCGCGTATGGGCACGCAAGGATACCGGCGCCGATGCTGGCACGCGGTACTGGTTTGGCGAAAGCGAGTTGTTCGTGCCTGTCGCTGCAACTGCGCCAAGGAAGCGGAATCTATATGTGAGCGATGGCGGTGCCTCGCTGGCTCGCAGTGAGCGTGTTGGAGCAGGGCAACCCGCCGTAGAGCTGACTTACTCAGACTCTCTTCAGAACTTGATGCTCACGACGAGTACGGCGACTCCGACAACCTCACCCAACGGCGTGCGAGTGACGTCCTGGTTCCACTATGGCGCATTCGGAGAAGTTATCGCGCAAGGAGGCGAGCAGACTCATCGCCGTGAATTCAACGCCAAGGAGTCCGACGCCGCAACAGGCCTGCGGTACTATGGGGCGCGCTATTACGATCCGTTACTGATGAGGTGGAATAGTGCGGATCCATTGTACCGGTTCGCGCCTGATGCAAATCTGCAGGTGCCGCAGCGGCAGAACCTCTATACATTCACTGCCAATAATCCATTGGCCATGATCGATCCGGATGGTCGAGATGTCGACGATGAGTGGGCACACGCTGCTTGGGCGACAGGCGCCCCAATGCCTGGCGGCTTTAGCGAGGGGGAATACCAATACCACCTGGCTATGAACACGCCAATGACAGACTCGATGCCCAAGACTGCCAAAAAACTGGAGAAGGGCGCTACCATCGCTGCCGTTGGACTGATGGCTCTAACTGCGGGAGGCGCTATCGCGATCGGGGTAAGGGGCGCTGTTGCTGCGATAGCATATGTGGGCGTCAAGGATCTGGCAGTTATAGGTGGAGTCGGGGTAGGCGGCTATCTCTACTTCAGCAGCGGTGGCGGTGGCGAAAGCGTAAGCTGGACGAATCACGGCAACAAGCATGTCGTGGACAGTGCCGTACCGTGGAAGGAAGTAGTCAAGAGCACCGCCGACGGTGGCGCGAAATACCTGCCTGGGACGAATGTCGAAGCGCTCGAACGGTCCGTCTGGGAGTCAGGAAAGGCTGTGACGAATGGGAAGAACTGGAAGGTGGCCGAGTTCTCGCATACGATAGGCGCCAGTGACGGTAAAGAGGTTCGGTGGATGCGCGTGGAGTGTTCGGGCCGCACGATCCATGGACACCCGATCACGCAAGATGAGTACAGGAAACTGACGAAAAAGAAGGACGACAAATGAAGCCCGAGGACTTCGACTGGAAGGGTGGAAGAGTGACTCATTGGACACTTAACGCCGATGAGAATGTGCCGATTCAGTCATCCTTAGATGAGTTGGTGGAGGATCTTGTTCAAGTTCATTTCGGTACTGACACGATACTCGATGTCGGCTGGTATCCAGAGTGCTCGATAGAAGGTGCCTTTCGGATCGTGGTGATCCAGTCCATGAAATGGGATAAGCCCGTGTGGGCCTCGAAGTGTCGTAATTTCCTAGAGCTCAGGGCGAAGATACCCGAAGCCATTGATGTGGCACTGGATCAGCTCATCGGCATGCCCTTAGAATAGAAGTTGGCCTCGCCCGAGCCTGAGGGCCAAGCCGATGGCAACTCCGCGGCTGAACGCGGCGTCGAGTTTCGTCCGAATCCGCGCAGGCAGGTTCGACTCGCCATCGCCACGCCGCGGCTGACTCACCGCCACCGGCCCCTTTTTCAAGTGCCCCAACTGTAACCGCCGCGCGCCGGATTGCATCGTGCTATTGGGGCTTGCGGGCGGCGATGCCGGGCCGGACCGGCGCCGACAGGCCTTTGGTGGCCGCCGCACGGTACCACAGAGCGCCCACGACGCCGTCACCGCGACGACCACGGGCCGCCGCTACCCATTCACCTACTGCGCTCGCGAGGCGTGACGCCTCCATGTTCGTCTTCGTCATTGAGCGGCGCAATCGCGCAAAGGTGCTCTGGTGTGAGGAGAATGGCTATTGCCCGCACGTCGAGCGGACAGGGGATAGCGGCCACCAGCGGGCCAGCCACGTCGACCGTCTTGCGCGGGTACCAGCGCGGCAGCACTTCCATGAACGAAACGAGCGCGTCGGCCTCGGCAGCGCAACCATTGTGCGAGTCAACGCCCGCATCGGAGGTGAACTTGCGAGCGCTCAGCCGCGCGGTCACGCCAGTCCTAAGGGCTCGCGAGTGGATAAGTCGGTTCATCAGCGACCTCCGGGTGGTGCATCCCCGACGGTGGCAGCCCCGCGAGTGGCCCTGAACTCGATCGAGTTATTCACTCCCAGTCCCTAACTGCGCTTTCCCAGACCTCGCGGCTCTCGCTTCCCACGGACATATAGCCATGGCGCCTCTGTGTCGATGCGGTCCGTCGAACGTATTCGCGCAGAGCAGCACTGCTACGACTCGGTGCGTCGAACGTCGACTAGCCTTCCCCCACTCCCACGATCACCAGTTGCCGTCCGCGTCGCCAGGCGGCGACCGCGAGCAGGAGCATCGCGGCCGTGCGCGTCAGCGAGTAGCCGTCGCCGCGGCGCGTGCGGGCGGGCGCCACGGCGCAGCCGGACGACGAGACGTTGCTCGGCTCGTCGACGGGCGCGGGCCCGGCGTCGGGCGAGGCTGCGTTCTTGGGGTTCACGGTGATCGTCCAGGTCACTAGGTTCTCCTCCGGTCCAAACCAGGTTTGGCCCTCCTGCACCAGGCCGAACTGCTCGACGAACGTCGTCGGCACCTCGACCTCGGGGGCCTTCATCACGAATTCGAAGCGGCCGACCGCGCCGGGCGCGGCGTCCGTGGCGACGAGCGCGGGGCGGCTCTGCGACAGCCACGCGCCTTGCTTGTAGAAGGGCGACACGCGGTCGCGCGGCGAGGTCGTGGCCACCTGCGTCGTGGCCACGTCCCACGCGGCGGTGCCGGTGTTCATCAGGTCCACCCAGGCGACCACCTCGTCGCCCGAGGTCATGGTCGCCGCGTACGAATCGGCGGCGCGTGCCGCGCTGTAGCGCCCGGGTGGCACCTGCAGGCTCGTGCCCGGGTAGTAGTGCGGGATCATCCACACGTAGTCCTTGCCCTCGTTGAGCGCCCAGCGCTGCGTGCCCCACTGACAGGCGCCGCGACCGTGGCCGGCCAGGGTGCGCCCGGTGCAGTACGGTTCGGCCACGCCGGTCGCGGTCGGGTCGCTGTTCTCGGCCGAGTACTCGGCCAGCACGACCGCGCCGTCCTTGACGATGAAGATGTCGGCGGTCGCGTCGACCGCGGCGTCGGTCTTGGCCAGGGTCTCGTCGCGGTACACCTGCGACGCGGCGGTGTCGTCGAGATCGGCGCAGGTGTACTTGCCGCCCGCGGCCACCCAGGCCGCGGCGTAGGTGCGGATGGCGATGGCGCCAGTCTCGAGCGCACGCGCGTGCCACGAGGGGATCCACTCGTGCGGGAGCACGCCCTTCACGTACTGGTCGAAGGGAATGATGTCGACCCGGCCCATGCACGAGGCCGTCGATCCGTCCAGGCGACGGCGCCAGATGCGGATGGTGTCGGGTGTCACCACCGGGCCTGCGCTCCCCACTGCCAGCGGCTCGCCCGCCCTGGCATCGACCATCGCCTGCAGCGCGCGCGCCTCGGTGCGCAGGTCTCCATCGTCGACCGTGCGCCGCACCGCCGTGCCCACGCTCGCGGCCAGGCGCTCCGAGAGCCGCTCGTCGTCCGCAGCGGACGTGACCGCGGGGAACATGCGCACGTCTTCATGGACGTCGGCACGCACGCGCATGCTCAGATAGCCGGGCGCCGCGATTTCGAGCACGTCCGCGCCCCGGCGCAGGACGACCGCACCGGCGATGGCCGCGCCGGTCACTCGATCCACGACCCGCACGTGCGGTGTGTCGTCCGCAGTGCATGCGGCGACCATCGCAGCGACGGTAGCGATGACGATGTGCAGACTTCGTCGCATCGGTCACGGACCTCCTTGCAGTCGGCTTGCCAACCGCAACCGGCGAGAACTCCACGCCGGCGGCGATCGAAGCTGTGGTCTATCGTGCTCAGTCCCCCCGAGCCACCGGGCAGCCTACCCCCACTCCCACGAAATTCGAAGTCGTGTCTTCACCCACAGGTAGGAATTACGCTCCGCCGCAAGGGAGGTTTCGTGCATCACGATTCGCCCTGGTGTTTAATGCGGCACCCGTGTCCGTCGCTGGCAAAGCCGTCAAGGGGATCGCGTGGAATCTGGGAACCGGGCTGGGTGTGCGGGTGCTCGGCATGGTCGGCACGCTCGTGCTCACCCACTTCATCGCGCCCTACGAATACGGCGAGGTGGCCAGCGCCTCGACCTTCGTGCTCAGCGCCGCGCTGTTCTCCACCATCGGCTTCGGCCAGTACATCATCGCGCGCAAGGCCGGCCCGGAGGAGACCTTCCACGTCACCGTCTTCCACATCGGCCTGGGCCTGATCGCGTTCAGCATCGTGCTGGCGCTGGGCGGACCGCTGGGCAAGCTGGTCGACGCGCCGCGCATGGCGCGCTTCATGCCCGGTCTGGCCCTGGCCGCCTTCTTCGAGCGCATCCAGTACGTGCCCGAGCGCCTGCTGTCGCGCCAGCTGCGCTTCCGCACCATCGCGCTGTCGCGCGCCTCGGGTGAGATCGCCTTCACCACCGTCTCGCTGCTGCTGGCGCGGCAATACGGCGGCTACGCCATCGTGTGCGGCAACCTGGCCCGCGGCGGCCTGGTCGCGCTGCTCATGGCGCTCTCGGCCGACCGCCGCGAATGGCTCACGCCCACGCGCCTGCGCAAGGACGTGAGTGCGCGGCTGTTCAAGTACGGCCTGCCCATCAGCGTCGGCGGCGCGGCCGAGTTCGTGTCGCAGAAATGGGACAACCTGCTGGTCTCGGCCATGTACGGGCCCGAGCTCATGGGCCAGTACGTGCTCGCCTACAACCTGGCCGAGACACCCACGGGCGCGGTGGCGGACCAGATCGGCGCCGTGCTCCTGCCCTCCTTCGCGGCCATGGAGCCGGACGAGCGCAAGGCCGCCCTGGTGCGCTCCGCGTCGCTGATGGGCCTGCTGGTCTTCCCGCTCGCGGTCGGCCTGGGCGCGGTCGCCTCGACCTTCGTGCACACCTTCTTCGACCGGGCCTGGTGGGACGTCGCGCCGCTGCTCACCGTGCTCAGCATCCTGTCGGTGGTCAAGCCGCTCACCTGGACGCTGGTGGCCTTCACCCACGCGCAGCAGCGGCCGCGCGTGATCATGTTCATGGGCATCTTCAAGGCGGTCACGCTGCTGCTGTTCATCCTGGTGCTCGGCCGCTTCAGCATCATGTGGCTGTGCTACTCGGTCGGCCTGGCGTTCGCGGCCTACTTCTTCACCTTCCTGTGGACCCTGCAGCGCGCCGACGGCGTGCCCTTCCTGGCCTACCTGCTGCGCACCGCGCCGCCGCTCCTGGCCTGCGTGCCCATGGTCGTGACCGTGCTGGCGGTGCGTCGCGGCATGCTCGCGGCCGAGTACGCGCAGGGCAAGACCATGCTCATCGTCGAGGTCATCGTGGGCGCGCTCACCTACGTGGCCTCGGCGCTGGTCATCGCGCACTCGACCTCGCGTGACTTCCTCAACCTGTTGCGCAACGCGCTTCGCCGGCGCCGCGCCTGACGGTGCATAATCGTGCGGCTTGCGCGCGATCCTCCTCGGCCTGCTCCTTGTCGTTTCTGCCTGCTACCGTCCCTCGCTGGGCGACTGCCAGGTGCGCTGCTCGAGCGCGAGCCCCGCGTGTCCGTCGGGCCTGAGCTGCGACACCGCCGAGGGCTTCTGCCAGGCGGAGACGTCGTTCGATTGCTCGAGCGTGCTCCCCGACGGCGGTCCGCCGCCCGGGACCGAGAACTACGCCGCCCTCTCGGTCGGCGTCGAGCACGCCTGCGCCATCCGCGCCGCCGACCACTCGCTGTGGTGCTGGGGCTTCGGCGTGGACGGCGCGCTCGGCGACGGTCTGACCCAGAGCTCGGCCCTGCCGGTGCGCGCGGGCCAGCTCGGCGACTGGTTCGCGGTCAGCGCGGGCAACGACTACAGCTGCGGCCTGCGCGCCGGCGACGCCAGCGCGGGCGGCTCGCTCTACTGCTGGGGCCTGAACAACCTGGCCCAGATCGACTTCGATACGCGCGGCACCAACGTGTCGGTGCCGCTCGACGTCAGCCGGGGCAAGAAGTGGAAGGCGGTCAGCGCCGGGCGTGGCGGCACCACCTGCGCCATCGACGCCCAGGATCACCTCTTCTGCGGGGGCGAGAACGACGAGGGCCAGACCGGCACCGGCCAGCCCGAGCAGTTCCTGGCCATGACCCAGGTGGGCAGCGCGACCTGGCGCAGCGTCTCGGCCGCGTACGACCACAGCTGCGGCATCCAGTCGAGCGGCGAGCTCTACTGCTGGGGCGCCAACAACGTCGCCACCGCCGGCTTCGACGGCGTGCTCGGCACCGGCGACAACATGAACCACCCCGTGCCCACGCGCGTGGGCACGGGCAGCGACTGGGTGGCGATCTCGGCCAGCCCCAGCTTCAACTGCGGCATCCGTGGCGACGCCAGCGCGGGCGGCAACCTGTACTGCTGGGGCCGCGACAGCGGCAACCTGGGCAAGGGCAACGGCGGCGGCGCGGCGCAGACCACGCCGCTCCTGGTCGGCAACCCCGTCTCCGACAAGGACTGGAAGACCATCGACTCCGACGGGCGCCACAGCTGCGGCATGCGCGGCGCCGGCCAGCTCTACTGCTTCGGCCTGGGCGAGGAAGGCGCGGTCGGCCTGGGCGACCGCAAGGAGCAATTCCTGCCCGCCAGGATCGACGACGCGGTGTGGCAGCGCGGCGGCGCGGGTCAGTTCTTCAGCTGCGGCCTGCGCGACGACGGCGCGGTGCTGTGCTGGGGCCTCGACGACGACGGCCAGCTCGGCGACGGCCATCCGTCCATCGAGACCGAGCCGGTGCGCGTCGGCAGCCAGACCGGCTGGGACTACCTCGCCCTGGGCCAGCACCACAGCTGCGGTCTGCGCGGCAGCGAGCTGTCCTGCTGGGGCATGAACCAGTGGGGCCAGCTGGGCTTGGGCGCCGGCAAGACCGACGAGCAGACCACGCCCCAGGTCGTCGCGGGCACGTGGAAGAACGTCGCCGCGGGCGGCTGGCACACCTGCGGCGTCGACGGCACCGACGCGCTCCTGTGCTGGGGCGACAACTACGACGGCGCGCTCGGCACCGGCGATCCGACCGGCAGCGACAGCGTGCACAGCGTGCCCAAGAAGGTCGTGGGCAGCGGCGTGCCCACCACCTGGCTGCAGGTCGAGGCCGGTCTGGCCCACACCTGCGCGGTATCCATGGGGCGGACACTGTGGTGCTGGGGCGCCAACTTCGCCGGTCAGCTCGGCCAGGGCCCGTCGCTCATGGGCCAGAACCGGCCGGTGCAGGTGGGCACCGACGTCGACTGGTCCTCGGTCGTGGGTGGCACCGCCTTCAGCTGCGCGCTGCACGACGAGGCCGTGGGCGGCCCGGGGGTGTGGTGCTTCGGCGAGAACAACCACGGCCAGCTCGGCCGCGGCGCGCCTGGCGCCGACAGCGGCGTGCCCATGATCGTCGACACCGGCACGGCCCTCTTCGGCCAGCTGGTGGCCACCGGCGAGCACACCTGCGCCATCGTGCAGCCGGGCAACGAGCTGCGCTGCTGGGGCGGCAACGGCATCGGCCTGCTCGGCAACGGCACGCTCGACGACTCGGGCACGCCGGTGGCGCCGGTCGACGGTGGCGCCTGGCAGTCGATCAGCGTCGGCCACGCGCACACCTGCGGGGTCAAGAAGGTCGACGGCACGCTGTGGTGCTGGGGCACGGGCGACTACGGGCAGCTGGGCAACGGCGTGGCCTCGGGCGAGATCTTCGACGCGCCCCGGCAGATCGGCAGCGAGACCACCTGGAGCCAGGTGTTCGGCGGCTGGGAGCACGCGTGCGGCATCAAGACCGACGGCTCGCTGTGGTGCTGGGGACGCAACTCGCGCGGACAGGTGGGCAACGGCCAGAGCTCGACGCTGGTGCCCAGGCGCATCGCGGATCCCGCCGCCGGGCCGTAGCGCCGGTTCGTCCGTCGCTCAGGTCAGGGCAGCTCGATCTGGGAGGCCTGCTGCACGCCAGCACTGACGGTGCCGTGCCACTCGCCCGCCCCGAAATGCTCGCTTCGCAGCGGACCGAACAGCGAGTCGACCAGCCAGTAACCGGAGAACATGCCCGAGTAGTAGCTGCGCACGCGCCCGTTCCAGTTGATGAGGAAGCACTGCCCCGAGGGCGTGCACTTGTAGCCCTTGTACTCGCGCAGGTTGATCACGGTGCCGTGCGGGGCGACGAAGCAGATGTCGTTGCCCGCCTGGTCGGGCCCGTCGAAGAGCCACAGGCTGTCGTTGCTGCACAGGACCGCGGTGCGCGCGGCGGCGTCGTTGCCGTCGGCGGTGAAGGCGGCACGCTGCTGGGCGGGCGTGATGGTGCGCTGCGTGACCGTGCTGGTGCCGTCGGCATGGAGCTGCACGATGGTGTGCGAGACCGTCGCGGCCTGGTCGGCGTCCGGGTCGTCGGTCGCGCATCCGGCGAGCGCGACGGCGGCGAGCAGGAGCGTGAGCGTGCGGAAGCGGCGGAAGACGTTCCGGAGCGGTGTTCTCATCGCGGATCTCCTTGGCGTGGCTTGCAGCCGGGCAGCTGCAGCCTTCGTGCCGTCGGTGGAGACCCGTATTTGCTGGAGGAATTGCCGCTGTCGCAGCTTCGCAGCCTGCTGTCACCGCTCCCGGGCGCGACGTCCCGCGCTGTGATGATCAGGTCACACGCGCTACGACGAGCCGAGCTTGGCCAGCTCTTCTTCGGCGATCTTCTTCACCTCGCCGGCCTCGACCTTGCCCTTGTTCGTCTTCATGACCTCGCCGACGACGCGGCCGGCCATCTTGATGTCCTTGGCGCCGGTGGCCAGGATGGCCGCGGCCACGGCGGCGCGCACCTCGGCCTCGCCCAGACCCTTGGGCAGGAAGCGGTCGCAGAAGGTGATCTCCCAGGCCAGCTCCTCCGACTGCTCCTTGCCACGCTCGCCCACGCCGTCGAACTCTTCCTTGGCCTTGATGAGCGTCTTGCGGTAGGCGCTGATGACGTCGAGGATGACCGCGTCGTCGACCTCGCCGGTGAAGCCCTTGGAGGTGCGCCGCTCCATGATCTTGGTGTTGATCATGCGCACGGCGCTGGTGGTCTTGGCGTCCTTGGCCTTCATGGACTCGACGAGCAGCTTCTTCAGATCTTGTTCGATGGGCATCGTGTCATCTCTCTTTGCTGGCTCTTGACTGGCTCTTACTTCGGCTCGTCCTTGCCGGTGAGCCACCAGTAGTTGGGCTTGCGATCGAAGAAATGCTGCGCCTCGATGCGGCGCACCGTCCCCGACTTGGAGCGCATCACGATCGACGACGTGCGCGCCCCCGTGCCGGAGAAGTGCACGCCGCCCAGGTAGGCGCCGTTGGTCACGCCGGTGGCGGCGAACATGACCTCGCCCTGGGCCAGGTCCTCGGTCTTGTACACGCGATCGGCATCGGCGATGCCCATGCGCTGGGCGCGTTCCCACTCCTCGTTGGAGCGGAACCTGAGGATGCCCTGGATCTCGCCGTTGGTGCAGCGCAGCGCCGCCGCCGCCAGCACGCCCTCGGGCGCGCCACCCGTGCCGAGCAGGATGTCCACGCCGGTGTCGGCGTCGGCGGTGGCGATGGCGCCGGCCACGTCGCCGTCCTGGATGAGACGGATGCGCGCGCCCGCCTTGCGCACCTCGGCGATGAGCTCCTGGTGGCGCGGCCGCTCGAGGATGATGGCGGTGAGATCCTGCACGCGCGCACGCTTGGCCTCGGCCACCGCCGACAGGTTCCAGGTCGGGCTCTTCAGGATGTCGATGGCGCCGCGCGCCGCCGCGCCCACGGCGATCTTCTGCATGTAGGTGTCGGGCGCGTTGAGGAACTTGCCGTCCTGGGCCAGGGCGATGACCGAGATGGCGTCGGGCGCGCCGGTGGCACACAGGTTGGTGCCCTCGAGCGGGTCGACCGCGATGTCGACCTTGGGGTACTTCTCCTGGTCCTGCTCGGGGCCGACCGCGCGCCAGCCCTGTCCGACCTTTTCACCGATGTACAGCATGGGCGCCTCGTCGCGCTCGCCCTCGCCGATGACCACCGTGCCGCGAATGGGCAGGATGTCGAAGGTGTGGCGCATGGCCTCGACCGCCGCCTGATCCGCGGCCTTGCCGTCGCCACGACCCATGAGGCGCGCCGACGCCAGCGCCGCCGCCTCCGTCACTCGTACTGCTTCCAGCGCCAGGTTGCGGTCCATGTCTCGCAGTCTACCTCCGTCGGGCGGTTTTACACGGCCTCAGGGGCGTCGAGCAACTCGAGCATGTCCCTGGGCATGGCCGCGGGCTTGCCCGTCCGGTCGATGCAGGCATGGTGGGTCCAGCCCTCGGCCACCAGCTCGCCGTCGCGGTGCAGCTCGTAGCTGAACTTGACGCTGACCCGCTTGCGCTCGCTGACCACGGCGCGGATCTCGAACAGATCGTCGTAGCGCAGGGACTGGCGGTACTTCACGTGCGCCTCGATCACCGGCAGGGCGAAGCCGGCGGCCTCGAACTCGCGGTAAGAGCGGCCGCGCGCGCGCACGAAGTGGCCGCGCGCCGCCTCGAAGTAGCGCAGGTAGTTGCCGTAATAGACGACGCCCATCTGATCGGTGTCGCCGAAGATCACGCGCAGCTCGAGCGGCTTGGCCATCCGCTCTCAGTACCCGCCTACTCGGCGATGCGCAAGAGGCGCGTCTTCTCGACGACACTGGAAAGCTTGTCGGCCTGCGCCAGGGCCAGGCGCACGTTGGACTCGCGCGCCTCGTGGGTCAGGATGACGACGGTGACCGGCTTGTCGGGGGCGCGCTTGCCCTCCTGGACCACCTGGGCGATGGAGATCTGGTGGTCGGCGAGCAGGCGCGCGATCTGCGCCAGCACGCCCGGCTGGTCGAGCACGGCGAAGCGCAGGAAGTAGCGCGTGCTCAGCTTGCCCATGTCGCGGATGGGCAGCGGCTTCTGCGTCGGCACGCCGCGCACCGGGCGCGCGCCCGAGGCGTGCGCGAGCAGGTTCTTCGACACCTCGAAGACGTCGGAGACCACCGCCACCGCGGTCGCCATCATGCCGGCGCCGCGGCCGTAGTACATGGAGTTGCCCAGCGCCGCCGACGACACGTAGACGGCGTTGTTGACGCCCGAGACCGAGGCCAGGAGCCAGCGCTCGGGCACCATGGCCGGGTGCACGCGCGCCTCGATGCCGTCCTCGTGGGCGCGCGCGATGACCAGCGGCTTGATGATGAAGCCGAACTTCTTGGCGTACTCGAAGTCGATGGGCGCCAGGCCGCGCAGGCCCTCGACGTAGATGTCGTCGAAGTTGACCTTGGCGCCGAAGGCGACCAGGCACAGCACGGCCAGCTTGTGCGCGGCGTCGATGCCGTCGACGTCGAGCGACGGGTCGGCCTCGGCGTAGCCGGCCTTCTGCGCGTCCGCGAGCACGTCCTCGAAGGCGCGGCCCTCGTCGGTCATCGCGGTCAGGATGAAGTTGGACGTGCCGTTGACGATGCCGCGCAGCTCCTGGATGCGGTCGGACGCCAGGCCCTCGCGCAGGGCGCGGATGATGGGCACGCCGCCGCACACCGCGGCCTCGAAGTAGATGTCGACGTCCTTCGACTCGGCGAGCGCGAACAGCTCGCTGCCGTGGATGGCCAGCAGCGCCTTGTTGGCGGTGACCACGTGCTTCTTCTTGTGGATGGCGCGCAGCACGTAGTCGCGCGCCTCGCTGTCGCCGCCGACCAGCTCGACCACGATCTCGACCGAGGGATCGTCGATGACCGCGTTGACGTCGGTGGTGATGAGCTTCTTGTCGACGTCGACCAGGCGGCGCTTCTCCGCCGCGCGCACGGCAATCTTGCGCACGACCACGCGCGCGCCCAGGCGCTGCTCGACCGCGGCCGCGTTCTCGGCGAGCAGCTTGACCACACCCGAGCCCACATTGCCTAGGCCGAGCAGGCCGACACCGATCTCACGCACTTCGGAAGCCATGGTCGGGGGAGGCTATCCTGGGCTGACGCGACGTGTCAACGCGACGGAGCGCAGCCAGGCCGCGTCAGCCGCCGCCGGTGGGCGCGTACGAGAAGTGCTCGGCGACGATCTTCCACTCCTCGCCGACGCGGCGGAAGACCAGCAGCAGCGTGCCCACCTCGTCGACGGTGGTCACGCCGTCGCCGAAGCTGCGGTGCACGCTCATGGTCGCGAGCGCGCCGGCGTCGCCGAGCGCGACCACCTTGAGGTCGGTCACGCGCACCTTGACCATGACCGCCTTGGTCAGGAAGCTGGACAGCGCCTCCTGCGCCTGCGTCCAGCCGTGCTGGGTGCGGCCCTGCACGGTGATGGTGAGGTCCTCGGTCTGCGAGTAGAGCGGCGCGAGCGCGTCGAGGCTGCGCACCTCGTAGCCTTGCCGGTACTGCTCGATGCGCGACTTGACCGCGGCGTCGACCTGGACGGGCGTGGGCGGCGGCGCCTCCGGCGTGGTGGCCAGCGGCGCGGCGTGGCAGGCGACCATGCCTAGCAGCAGCAGCGAAGCGAAGACGAGTCGATGCATGGGCACTCCTTCTAGCGCCATTCGAAATCCAGCTCGCAGTGATCGGCGCCTTCGTGGCGGCAGACCGGCATGGTGACGTGCAGAGGCTCGCGGCCGGCCAGCCGGATGAGCTCCTCGATGAACCCGGGCAGGGTCTCGCGGCAGAAGAAGGGCGGCGCCAGCGCGTCGTCGAGCTGCAGGCGTGCGCCGTTCTCGCGCTGCTCGATGAGCGTGAGCGAGCTGCCCTGGAAGTACTCGCGGTAGAGCGCCGAGGCCCGGCGCACCACCATCATGGGCCCGCCCAGGCGCAGGAGCGGCCGCAGGTAGAAGCGATCGTGGTGGTGCGCGACGCGCGCGCCGATGCGCTTGCCCAGATCGGGCATCTCGGCGCGGAAGAGGCGCAGTGCGGCCTCGAGCATGCCGGTGTGCAGGCGGCGGTCGTACCAGTTGTCGGGCACGAGCAGGCCGTCGAGCACCTCGCGGTCGGTGGGCGCGAGCTCGGCGAGCACACGCTTCCAGCCCGAGTCGCCGAAGTTCTCCTTCAGCGAGGCGCGGATGGGCACCAGGGTCCGACCGCGCACACGCGACACTCAGCGCTCCTCGCCAGTGGAGCCATCGAGCTCGACGTCGACCCCGGCGTCGTCGCTGCCCAGGTCGAGCGCGGGCGCTGGCGGCCTGCCCATGCCCTCCTGCTCGTCGGGCGGGATGACGTCCTCGGGCCAGCGCACGCGCGCGCCGCAGCCGCGGCAGCGGCGCGCCGTGGCGGGAGTGCCGCATTCCTGGCAGCGCACCTCGGCCGGGTCGCCGGCGCCAGCGGCGCGCGTCGCGGTTGCCGCCGGACGCACACGCGGCAGGGCCAGGCCGCAGCCGTCGCAGAAGCGGGGCGCGGGCTCGGCATGCGGGGTCTGGCAGCTGGGACAGATCACTTCGATTCCTTCTCTTTGTCGCTACCGTCTTCGAGCTCGCGCAGCATCTCGGCGAGTGCCAGCGCTCCCGAGCGTGACACCGGCGTGCCCTCCTCGAGGACGCGCACGAGGGCGTCGAGGGCGAGCTTCTGCCAGGGGTCGCCAGCGTCGAAGAGACGGGCCGCCAGCTCACGCAGGAGCCGCGCGTCCGAGACCGGCGCACCGGCCTGGGCCCGCACCGCCATCGCCTCGGCCACTTCGCGCAACAGCCTGACGGCATCGTCACCCGAGAGCTTTCGCATGGCCCGACGCCATGGTACTACCCCCGACGAAAACGGAGGGCACGGAAAATGACCGAGATCGTCGAAGTCACCGCGCGCGAGATCCTCGATTCGCGAGGCAACCCGACGCTGGAGGCCGAGGTGTTCCTGTCGGGCGGCGCCAGCGCCACCGCGGCGGTACCGTCGGGCGCATCCACGGGCGAGCACGAGGCCGTCGAGCTGCGCGACGGAGACAAGGCACGCTACCTGGGCAAGGGCGTGCACAAGGCCGTCCGCAACGTGATCGAGGCCATCGCGCCGGAGATCGTCGGACGTGACGCGACCGATCAGGCCGGTCTCGACGCTGCGCTCATCGAGCTCGACGGCACGCCCAACAAGGGCAACCTGGGCGCCAACGCGCTCCTGGGCGTGTCGATGGCGGTCGCGCGCGCCGCGGCAGAAGCCTACGGTCTGCCGCTCTACCGCTACATCGGTGGCGTGGGCGCGCGCACGCTGCCCGTGCCGCTGATGAACATCCTGAACGGTGGCGCACACGCCGACAACGGCCTCGACATCCAGGAGTTCATGATCGTCCCCCACGGCGCGCCCAACTTCGCCGAGGGCCTGCGCATGGGTGTGGAGGTCTTCCACCACCTGAAGAAGCTGCTCAAGGCCAAGAACAAGGCCACCTCCGTCGGTGACGAGGGCGGCTTTGCGCCCGCCATGGAGTCCAACGAGGCGGCCCTGCAGGCGGTGCTCGAGGCCATCGAGAAGGCCGGCTACAAGCCGGGCACGCAGATCTCGCTCGCGCTCGACGTCGCCGCGTCTGAGTTCTTCGACAGCAAGACGGGCAAGTACAGCTTCGACAAGAAGCCGCTCGATGCCGCCGGCATGATCGACGTCTACGCCTCGTGGGCGGAGAAGTACCCGCTGGTCTCGATCGAGGACGGCCTCGATCAGAACGACTTCGCCGGCTACAAGAAGCTGACCGACAAGCTGGGCAAGAAGGTGCAGCTGGTCGGCGACGACTTCTTCGTCACCAACACGCAGCGCCTGAAGAAGGGCATCGCCGAGGGCTGCTGCAACTCGATCCTGATCAAGGTCAACCAGATCGGCACGCTCACCGAGACGCTCGAGGCGGTCGAGATGGCGCATCGCGCCGGCTACACGTCGATCATCTCGCATCGCTCGGGCGAGACCGAGGACACCTTCATCGCCGACCTCGTGGTCGCGACCGGCTCGGGCCAGATCAAGACCGGCTCGGCCTCGCGCTCCGACCGCGTCGCCAAGTACAACCGCCTGCTGCGCATCCACGAGGAGCTGGGCACGGCCCGCCGCTGGGCGGGGACGACGTTCGGCAAGAAGTAGTCGTCACGCACGCCGCCGCTCGCGCGGCCCTACACTTGCATCTCACTCCAGGGGGAGGACTCGATGACGCAAGTTGTGAATCTGTCCGACGCCACCATCCATGCCCATGTGCTCGACGACGTGGCGGCCCGCGCGGCCGCCGTGGTGGCCGATCGCCGCGGCGCGCGCGGCGTGCTCAGCTGGCTGGACCGCAAGCTGCGCTTCGCCGGCGACGAGCTGCTCGATCGTCAGGACACACCCGCGGGCGTGAAGTCGCGCATCCTCGCCGACGTCGACCGCCTGACCCGCCTGCTGCAGCTCGAGCGCTACTGGCTGTGGCGCATGGGCAAGATGATCGAGGCGGCGCGGCTGGCGCGCCAGGGCAAGCCGGTGCGCGTGCTCGACGTCGGCTCGGGCACCGGCAAGCTGCTCTTCGCGGTCGAGAAGTGGGCGCGCAAGCGGCGCATCCCGGTCGAGCTGCACGGCCTCGACCACACCGAGGTCGCCGTCGAGCAAGCGCGGCGCACCGCCGCCGCCGAGGGCCACCGGGTGCACTTTCGCCACGGTGACGCGCGCGCGCTCGCCCACCTGGGCAACGGCTCGGTCGACGTCGCCGTGACCACGTTCATGCTCCACCACCTTCCCCCGGGCGACGTCGCGCGCGTCCTCTCCGAGCTCGACCGCGTGGCCGCCTTCGACTTCTTCGCCTTCGACCTGCGCCGCAACCTGCCCACCCTGCCCGCCCTGTGGGCCGTGCTCCACGTGGGCGGCTTCGAGGCGCCCTCGCGCCACGACTCCCTCGCCTCGCTCCGCCGCGGCTACACGCCCGCCGAGATCGAAGAAATCCTGCGCGCCGCCGGCGTCCCCCGCTTCACCGTCCAGAGCCTCCCGCCCGTCTTCTACGACGTCTCCCGCTAGGGTCCTGGGGGACAGGATCCGGGGTCTTATCTCATTGATCTCATTCATGTTCTGGACCCGAACGCGCATTCTGCTCTGGCAAACGAAATGCGCGTTTGCAGCCAGGATGCGTTCAGATTCGCTGGTTTACGGGGGTAGATCCTGTCCCCCCGTGGTAAGGCGCGCCCGGGGGACACGCGCCGGGGGACAGGATCCGGGGTCTTATCTCATTGATCTCCTTCGTGTTCTGGACCCGAACGCGCATTTTGCTCTGGCAAACGAAATGCGCGTTTGCAGCCAGGATGCGTTTAGATTCGCTGGTTTACGGGGGTAGATCCTGTCCCCCTGCGGGGTGCGGGGGGTGTCTAGAAAGAGAGTGACTACTCACTTTCTTTCAGGCAGGCTCGGGACGTGCCTCTGTTACGGGAGCCGCAGCAGGAACGAAGTCACGCCACGCGGGCGCGGCTGGTCGAGGCCGCGGCGAGTTGCCTGGTCGACGCGGGCTACGCGGGAGCGTCCACTGCGGCAATGGCGAGGCATGCGGGCGTCTCGCAGGGCGCTCTCTTCAAGCACTTCCCCACCAAGGCCGATCTGCTGGCGGCGTGCCTCGAGCGCATCCTCGCCGACTGCGTGGCCACCTTCCGCGACGAGCTCGCCGACACGCCGCGCCGGCCGCTGCCCGAGCGCATCCGTCCGGCGGTCGTCGCGCTGTGGCGCATCTTCCGCGCCTCCGGCATGCGCGCCGTCTTCGAGCTCTACGTGGTCGCGCGCACCGACGCCGCGCTCGCCGCCCAGCTCGAGCCCATCCTGACCCGCCACCGCGACGCCATCCTGGCCGAGGGCCGCCGGCTCTTCCCCGAGCTGCCGCTGCGCCCCGACTTCGACGCCGCGATCGACGCCGTCGTCTACGCCATGCAGGGCGTCGCGCTCGGCCTGTTCGCGCCCTTCTCGCCCGGCGACGCGGCGGAGGCCGCGCACATCGCCTTCTTCGAACGCCTCGCGCACCACGAGCTCGCGCACGCCCTCGCCAGCACCGGGAGACCCTGATGTCAGTGATCGTCCTCTACGCCATCCCCGCGTTCATCGTCCTCATGGTCGTCGAGGGTCTGTGGATGCGCAGCGCGCGCGCCGCGGCGCTGCGCGGCTACGAGCGACGCGATACCGCCAGCAGCCTGGCCATGGGCATCGGGCACGTGGTCATCGAAGGGTTTACCAAGGCGGCCGCGTACGGGGTGCTGGTCTTCCTCTACCGCCACCGCTTCTACACCATGGGCACGGGCGCACTCGCCTGGCTCCTGCTCTTGTTCGCCGAGGACTTCTGCTACTACTGGTTCCACCGCGTGAGCCACGAGGTGCGCCTGTTCTGGGCCGCGCACGTGAACCACCACTCCAGCCAGCACTACAACCTGTCGACAGCGCTGCGCCAGTCGTGGACCACGCCCTTCACCGCGCCCATCTTCTGGTGGCCGCTCGCGCTGGTCGGCTTCGCGCCGTGGATGATCCTGACCCAGCAGGCGATCAGCCTGCTCTACCAGTTCTGGCTGCACACCGAGGCAGTCGGCAAGCTCGGCCCGCTCGAGCACGTGCTCAACACACCGTCGCACCACCGCGTGCACCACGGCTCCAACGTCGAGTACCTCGACCGCAACCACGCCGGCATCCTGATCATCTGGGACAAGCTGTTCGGCACGTTCGAACCGGAGCGTGCGCCCGTCGCCTACGGCCTGACCCGGAACCTGAGCACGTTCCACCCGGTGCGCGTGGCCTTCCACGAGTGGCGCGCCATGCTGCGCGACGTGCGCGGCGCGCGCCGCGTGCGCGACGCGCTCGGCTACCTGTTCGGCCCGCCCGGCTGGAGCCCCGACGGCGCGGCGCAGTCGACACGCGCGCTGCGTGAGCAGCGCGAAGGCGGCGAAGCCAACGTCACGGCGCGGACGCCGCGATGATGGCGTCGATGTCGGCCAGACACGCGCCGTCGAACAGGATGGAGCTTCCGCTCAGCACGTAGTCGCGCGCGAACTGCGCCGCGTCGCTGGCGCCCTCGTTCTGCCAGTACATGGTGCACTTGTCGTTGGAGCAGTGCTGGCCGTGCGCGGCGTCGCGATGCGCGGCCAACATGGGCACGCCGTTGTCGACCAGGCCGACCGCGTGGCCGAACTCGTGCACCAGGGTCGACTGCTCGACGTAGCGCTCCAGGTTGGGCGTGAGCGGCGTGCCCGTCGACGCGATGACCGGCTTGAACATGGCGATCACGCCGGTGTCGCCGATCGACACGCCCAGCACGCTGGTCTGCGCGCCCGAGCCATCGTCGAAGTAGCCGTCGAGCCACACGATGTAGAAGGTCGCGGTCGCGCCCGCCGACGGCTGATCGCGGTGGGTGGCGGCGACGGCGAGGATCTCGTCGACGGTGTACGGCCCGGCGGGCACGTCGGTGAGCTCCTGCATCGCCGCCGGCGTGGTGGGAATCGTGAGCGTCTTGCCGTCGTCCTTGAACAGGCGCTCGGCGTTGCTCTGGAACAGCTGCCAGGTGTCGCCGAACGCGCCGCCGATGCCGCCGGTGTAGGGCGCCGCGTTGCTCGCGTAGTCGACCTCGAGCGTCACGGCGGTGATGGAGCGATCGAAGAGCCGGGCCGGCGGCGGCTGGGCGTCGAGGCCACCCGAATGCCCGGCGTCGACGTCGGAAGCATTCCCGCCAGCTCCACCGCAGGCCGCGAGCGCCACGCCCAGGACAAGGCCGATCTTGCGCATGCGGCCTATTTTACCCGTTCGCGACGCCATTTCGCGACGCTATGATGCGCGGCCATGTCAGCCACCCCCACGCCCACGCAGTTCAGCAACGTCACCGCCATCGCCAAGGCCAACGTCTACTTCGACGGCAAGGTCGTGAGCCATACGATCCTCTTCCCCGACGGGGCGAAGAAGACGCTCGGCCTCATCTACCCGGGCGAGTTCCACTTCGGCACCGACGCGGCCGAGCTGATGGAGATCGTCGCGGGCAGCTGCCGCGTGCGCCTCGACGGGACGAAGGAATGGAAGGATTTCGCGGCAGGCACGAGCTTCCGCGTGCCGGCGAAGTCGGGCTTCGACATCACCGTCACGAGTGGCATCGCCGAGTACGTCTGCAGCTTCGAGTAGTCGCCCGGGCTGCTGCGCGCGTGACGCCCGTCAGCTGCTGCGCCGCTGGGCTTACTTGCCCGCGAGCAGATTGCGCGCGATGACGATGCGCTGGATCTGCGACGTGCCCTCGTAGATCTGCAGCAGCTTGGCGTCGCGCATGAGCTTCTCGACCGGGTACTCCTTGGTATACCCGTAGCCGCCGAAGACCTGCACGGCGTCGGTGGCCACCTTCATGGCCGCGTCGGCGCCGTAGGCCTTGGCGTACGACGAGACGATCGAGTCGAGCTTGCCGTTGTCGATCATCCACGCCGCCTTGTGGCAGAGCAGGCGCGTCGACTCGTAGGCGATGGCCATGTCGGCGAGGATGAACTGGATGGCCTGGTGCTGCGCGATGGGCACGCCGAAGGTCTTGCGCTGCAGCGAGTAGTCGCGCGACTCCTCGAGCGCGCGCCGGATGAGTCCGGTGGCACCGGCGGCGATCCACGGGCGCGAGCGGTCGAAGGTCTTCATGGCCACCTTGAAGCCGCCGCCTTCCTCGCCGATGAGCGCGCTCCTGGGCAGCTTGACGTCCTCGAAGATCACGTCGCAGGTGTTGGAGCAGCGCTGCCCCATCTTGTCCTCCTTGCGACCGATCTTGACCCCCGGCGTCGACGCGTCGACGACGAAGGCGGTGATGCCGGCGTGCTTCTTGGCCTTGTCGAAGGTGGCGAAGGTGGTGAACCACGAGGCCACGCCCGCGTTGGTGATCCAGCGCTTCTGCCCGTTGAGCACGTACTCGTCGCCGTGCTTGGTCACCTTGGTCGACATGCCGGCCACGTCGGAGCCGGCGTCGGGCTCCGAACAGGCGTAGGCGGCGAAGATGGGCTCGGCCACCAGCTGACCGAGGTACTTCTTCTTCTGCTCCTCGCTGCCCGCGATGAGCAGCGGCATCGCGCCCAGCATGTTGCCGGCGCAGGTGGTGTTCACGCCCGCGCAGCCGAAGGCGATCTCTTCCAGGATGAGGCAATGGTCGAGGCAGGTCAGGCCGAGACCTCCGTAGGCCTCCGGAACCTCAGGGTTCATGAAGCCCAGCTCCCAGGCCTTCTTCATGATCTCCGTGGGAAAGGTGCCGTGCTCGTCGAGCTTGCCCGCGACCGGCACGATTTCCTTCTTGGCGAACTCGCGCGCGGTGTCGACGAGTTGCTGCTGCTCTTCGGTGAAATTCAGATTGAACGTCATATTGAGGCCGGATGATATCATCGGAAGTAGCATTCGGACGCAGCGCGTCATGAGGGTCGAACGAAGGTCAGATGAGCGGTTTCGGCAAGTATCGGCTGCTGCGAAAGCTCGGCTCGGGCGGCATGGCCGAGGCTTATCTGGCCGAGCAGGAGGGCCACGCCGGCTTCGCCCGCACCGTGGTGGTCAAGCGCGTGCTGCCCCACCTGGCCGACAAGCCGGAGTTCACCCGCATGCTGGTGCACGAGGCGCGCATCGCCGCGCGTCTGCAGCACGACAACATCGCGCAGATCTACGACCTCGGCCACGTCGGTGACACCTACTTCATCACCATGGAGTACGTAGCCGGCGTCGACCTGTCGATGCTCTCCGAGCTGGCTGACTCGCACCACCGCGCGCCGCTCGCGCTGGGCGCGGTCGCGCGCATCATCCTCGACGTCTGCGCCGGGCTGCACCACGCGCACCGCGCCACCGACACGCTGGGCCGGCCGCTCGGCCTGGTGCACCGCGACGTGAGCCCGCCCAACATCATGGTCACGCCCGAGGGCACCGCCAAGATCATCGACTTCGGCGTGGCCAAGGCCACCGAGGAGGTGGGCGAGACCGCCACCGGCGCGCTCAAGGGCAAGCACGCGTACATGTCGCCGGAGCAGGTGCGCGGCCGCCCCGTCGACGCGCGCTCCGACCAGTTCGCCGTCGGCATCCTGCTGTGGGAGCTGGTCTCCTGGCAGCGCCTCTTCCGCCGCGACGCCGACTTCCTGACCGTGCGCGCCGTGGTCGAGGACGAGGCGCCCACGCTGTCCATGCTGCGCCCCGGCCTGCCCGAGCGCCTCGACCACATCGCGGCGCGTGCGCTGGAGAAGGATCCCGACGATCGCTACGCCAGCTGCGAGGAGCTCGCCGACGACCTCGAGGACCTGGCGCGGCGCAGCGGCTGGGACTTCAGCAGCCGCGCGCTGGGACGCCTGGTCGGCGAGCTGACCCGCTGAGACTCAGAGCTTGCGCGTCTTCCACGTGCCGCGGCGGAAGGCCACGCCGCTGACCACGGCGAGGGTGGCGTAGGCGATGGCGATGGAGGCGAACACGCCGGTCGGGCCCCAGCCCAGCGGGTAGGCGAGCACCCAGGCCAGGGGCAGCTCCCACAGCCAGAAGCAGAACAGGTTGATGATCGTGGGCGTGAAGGTGTCACCGGCGCCGTTGAAGGCCTGGGTCAGCACCATGCCCCAGGCGTAGAACAGGAATCCGGCCGAGACGATGCGCAGGCACTGCGTGCCGTGACCGGCCACCTCGGGGTCCGAGGTGAAGATGTGGATGATCGGTCCCGACAGCAGCACGAAGACCAGCCCGACCACGCCCAGGAAGACCATGTTGTACAGCCCGGCCAGCCACACCGCCCTCTCGGCGCGCTCGGGCTTGCCCGCACCCAGGCCCTGCCCGACCATGGTCGCACCGGCGTTGCTCATGCCCCACGAGGGCAGCAGGGCGAACAGGATGATGCGGAACGCGGTGGTGTAGCCGGCGACCGCCGCGCTGCCGAAGCCCGACACGATGCGCACCAGCGCGACCGCGCTGGTCATGGCGATGAGCATCTGCACCACCGCGCTGGCCGACAGCTTGACGATGGCGAGCATGGACTCCAGCTCGAGACGGATGTGCTCACGCCGCACCGTCATGCGCGCGTTGCCACGGCTCAGGCAGTAGAGCTGGTAGCACACGCCGACGCCGCGTCCGATGGTCGTGCCAACCGCCGCGCCGACCAGGCCGAGGCGCGGGAACGGGCCCACGCCGAACATGAGCATGGGGCACAGGAGCAGGTTGATGGCGTTGGCGAGCCAGAGCACGCGCATGGCCACCGCCGCGTCACCGGCGCCGCGGAAGATGGCGTTGATCATGAACAGCAGCAAGATGACGGCGTTGCCGCCCAGCATCACCTGCGCGTAGCGGTAGCCGTGATCGACCACCCAGCCCGAGCCGCCCATGGTCGCGAGCAGGTCACGCGCGAACACCACGCCGCACACGGCGATGGGCAACGAGACGATCAGCCCGAGCAGGATGGCCTGCACCGCCACACGCGCGGCTCGATCCGGGGCCTTCTCGCCGATGCGCCAGGCCACCAGGGCCATCGCGCCGATGGAGAGACCCATGGCCATGGCGTACAGGATGGTGAGCATCGACTCGGTCAGCCCGACCGTGGCGACGGCGTCCGCGCCCAGCCGGTTGCTGAAGTACACGTCGACGACGGCGAAGATCGACTCCATCGCCATCTCCATCACCATGGGTACGGCGAGCAGGAGGATGGCGCGGCCGACCGGCCCTTCGGTGTAGTCGTGCCGCGAGCCGCGGATCGCCTCCTTGAGCGAATCCCACAGCCTGGGCGTGGCGTCCTGGTTCAGGCGACTCTCCGCGAATGGTGAGGCGGTCTACGGCTGCTTCTCGCCCGGCTTGTCGCCTTGCGCGTCGGGCGTGGCGCTGGCGCGCGCGGCCCGCTTGGCCTCGCGCTCGGCCTTGGCCTTCTTGCCCTCCTCGTCGCGCTTGAGCTGCATCTGGTAGGCGTCGCGCGCGGCGCGTCCGCCCACGATGAAGCCGATGACGAAGCCCACGGTCAGCACCATGGGAATGAAGATGAAGTGGCCGGAGGTGATGTTGCCCATGGCGAGCGCCTACTTTCTCTCCACACTGACACGTCGCTCGAGCTCGGCAAGCTCGGCGGCGAGGTGACGCTGGCGCGCGAACACGCCGACCACGAAGACCAGCAGGATGACCCACAGCGCCGCGTAGGCGTAGAGCACGTAGTTCTTCTGCCGGGCGAAGCGCTCGGTCTCGCCCGTCTGCAGGTCGTAGCGGATCGCCTCGGTGACGCTGGCCCAGGCGTCGGGGCTGGCCTTCTTGAGGTCGTCCAGGAAGGCGCGTCCGACCTGGAGCGCGTCGTTCTTGTCAGCGTTCAGCCTGTACTTGTCGAGGCTCACGCCTGCGAGCGGGTTGGCGGCCGCGGGCGCGGGCGCAGGCGCGGGTGGCTCCTGGGCGGCGGCCACGCCGGCGCAGACACCGAGGAGCACGAGGATGATCGAGAGTCTTCGCATGGTCGTCATGGTGGTTCAGTCCAGATGCCCGTTTTCGACCGCCAGATCGTGCGCAGCGGCCAGGCGACGCTGCCCACGGCCCACCGCCAGGCGGACCGAGAGCAGCACCAGGAAGAGAAGGAAGTACGACAGGGTCGCGGTGCCGAACACCGACAGCATGGCGCCGCGCAGGTTGGGCACGACCTTGTTGGTCGGATGCTGCGTCTTCCAGAAGTTCACCGCGAAGTAGACCATGGGCACGTTGACCATGCCGAAGAGCGCCAGTCCCGAGGCCAGCCGCTCCGAGCCCGCCCCGCCGTAACGCCGCACCAGCGCGTAGGCCACGAAGATCATCCACAGCAGGAGCGACTGGGTCAGGCGCGCCTCCCACACCCAGGGCACGCCCCAGGCCGCCTTGGCCCAGATGGGCCCGGTGACCAGCACGATGAGCCCGAAGGTGACCACCAGATCGCCCGCCGCCAGGGCCACGTCGTCGAACTTCGGGTCACGCTTGACCAGGAACAGCACCGACGCGACGCCGCACACGAACACGGCCAGGAACATCATCATGGCCGCGGGCACGTGGTAGTAGAAGATCTTCTGGTTGATGTAGAGCATGTAGTCGAGCGGCGCCTTCTCGAACACCAGGAAGGGCAAGCGGAAGAACAGCAGCGCCGCCGCCGCCGCGAACACGAATGTGGGGATTCCTCGCAGCTTCATGATCTCTACTCCACCACCAGCGATTCGAAGGCCCACAGCGCGACCATGACGAAGATCGCGTCGAAGACGATGAGGAACTTGATCCAGAAGTGTGCCACCGTGAGCTCCGACGGGTCCATCCAGATGGCCGACGTGCCCTTGGAGCCGGCGATGAGCGCGGGGATGATGACCGGGTAGAGCATCACCGACAGCAGCACCTCGCGCGCGCGCGAACGCATGAGCGTGGCCGCGAACACCGAGCCGACCGTGGCGAAGCCGACGGTGACCAGGGCCAGGAGCGCGGCCAGCTCGCCCGGATGCCGGTGGATGGGCGCGTCGAAGAGCAGCGCCACCAGCGGCACCACCGCGGCCTCGACCATGAGCATGAACATGGTGATGCCCAGGGCCTTGCCCAGGAAGACCGCGCCGCGGTCGATGGGCGCGAGCAGGAGCGCGCGCATGGTGTCGTTCTCGCGCTCGCGATCGAACGCGCGTCCCAGCCCCAGCGTTCCCGAGAAGGTCACTGCGATCCACAGGATGCCGGCGGCCACGTTGGGCAGCACCTCGCGGTTCTTGGGCGCCATCACGGTCGCGCCCGAAGCCGGGTCGGTCATGGTGCGCGCCACCTGCGCCGGGCCCTCCTCGGCGGGCGCGACGAACGCGAAGGAGAAGATGAGCACCACCACAGCGGCGAAGAACAGCATCATGTAGACGATCTCGCGCGTGCGGAACTCGACGCGCAGATCCTTCCAGGCCAGCTGGGCGGCGTGACGCAGGAAGCTCATGGGCCGACGCGCATCCTACTCGGTGAACCTCAGGTACGTCTGCTTGAGAGCAGCCGGACCGAAGGGTGCGTCGCGCGGCTCGTCGTGGACGATCTTGCCCCGCTTGAGCACGACCACGTGGTCGCACAGCTCGGCGATGGCCTCGAGGTCGTGCGAGACCACCAGCACGATGCGACCGTCGCGCTTGGCGGCGGCGAGCGTGCGCGCCAGCGCCTGCGCGCCCGCGCGGTCGAGGCCGGTGAATGGCTCGTCGAGCAAGAGCAGGCGCGGCTGGTGCAGGAGCGCGCGCGCCAGCGACACCCGCTGCAGCATGCCACGCGAGTAGGTGCGCGCCGGACGCACGCGCGCCTCGGCGTCGAGGCCGACCTCGTCGAGCAGCTCGGCGCTGCGCCGGGTCACGTCGGCGACGTCGTAGAGGCGGCCGAAGAAGAGCAGGTTCTCCACCGCCGACAGCTCGGCGTAGACCATGGGCTCGTGCGCGAGCACGCCGATGGCGGCGCGCACCTCGCGCGGCTCGAGCTCGCGCCCATCGGCGGCGAAAGCCACCTTGCCGCTGGTCGGCCGCACCAGCGTGGACAGGATGCCCAGCAGGGTGCTCTTGCCCGCGCCGTTCGGCCCCAGGAGCGCGCACAGCGAGCCGGCGCGCAAGGTCAGATCGACGCCGCCCAGGGCGCGGTGACGACCGTAGAGCTTGGTCAGGCCGCGCGCCTGGACTTCGTGGAAGCCGGGAGCGGGCGCGCTGGTCGCCATGTTCAGCTGGCGCGGGTGCTGCCGGCCGCGTCGAGCTGGTCGAGCTCGCGCAGCACCAGGGTGAGCCGGCTGACCACCGCCTGGCGGTTGGTCTCGTAGCGATCGTCGTCGATCTGCTGGGCCGCGCGCTTGCGCTCGAGGGTGACCAGCTCGTCGTAGAGCTGCTCGCGCCGCGTGGTCAGCTCCTTGCGCCGGGCCAGGCTGGCGCGCGCGCCGCCCTCGCCGGTCGCGGCCACGCCCGCGCTCTTGCCGGCGCCAGCGCGCCGGTTGAATGGATCGAAGATGGTCAGCAGCAGCGCCAGCGCCACCAGCAGCAGCACCACGATGCCCGCGCCCACCTGCCAGACCTTCTGCATGCGCGGCACCTGCGGCAGGCCCGACACGGTGAAGCGCAGGACCGATCCGCCCGGCACCTGGATGTTGGAGGCGACGTGGAACTTGCGACCCTTCTCGCCCTCCATGACCGGCATGGGGATGGGTCCGACCTCGCGCGCGCCCGCCGGCACCTGCACGGTGATCGCGGTGCTGGCACTGCCGGGCGACTGCGAGATCACCAGGGTGCTCTGGAACAGGCCCAGGGGCGCGGCCATCTCGAAGTTGACCACGCCGTCGTTGATGGGCATGCCGTAGGCGGCGATGACCTCGCTCTGCCCGGGCGGCAGGACGCCCTTCCAGATGATGCGCTTGCCCGGGTCCAGCTTGACCTTGCCGGTCTCGTCGGAGAGCGAGCCGCCCACGGCGCCCACCGGCAGGGGCAGCTCGAGGCCGTCCGGCCCCGGGTCGTAGGGCCCGCCCTGGAAGTTCTGCAGCGTGTACTGCGTCTGCACGCGCAGCGAGGCGTCCTCCACCTCGGCGGCGAGGTGGATGCTGACCACCACCTGGTCGATGACCAGGATGCGTCGGCCCACGCCCGAACCCGCGCGCATCATGAACGGCTTGCTGTTGTAGTAGCGCGAACCGACCTTGAGACGCGCCAGGTAGACCTTGCCGTCGCCGCCGGCCACGTCGGCGAAGCGGGCCACGAACTGCTGGTTGCCGCCGTCGACGGCGTGGACCACCTGCGGCGGGCTGGTCGGGCTGCCCTTGGCCGGGATCTCGATCAGCTCGACCGGGGTGTCCTTGCTGATGCCACGACCGGCCACGGCGACCCAGACCTCGCCGGCCGGCTGCTTCATCGGATCTTCTTCGCTGACCGCCTCGTCCACCGGGTTGCCGATGGGCTGGCCCTGCTGGTCGAGCTTGCGCCCGACCAGCATGAGGCGGACGCCCGCCATCTTGTCGAGCGTGATGATCTGCGACTCGAGGCGATCGTCGCCGAGGAGGGCGTAGGCGTAGTAGGCGATGGAGCCGTCCTGGGCCAGGCCGTCGAAGGTGGCCCGGCCCTGCTCGTCGAGCGGCTGGGTGATGCGTTCGGCCGAGCCGTCGGCGCGCAGCGCGATCATGTGCACGGGCGTGCCCGCGGCGGCGACCTTGGACAGCTCGCCGTGGACCAGGCGCACCGTGACCGTGCCCAGCTTCACCTGCTGATCGGGGCGCGGCGTGCCGCTCATCTGGCGCGGGTCGGGCATCTGCTGGGCGAGCGCCGCGCCGGGCGCGAGCGCCAGCAGCAGCAGCGCCGTGGCCAAGATCCTCTTCGTCTTCGTCATGGCGAAAGCCTCGCCGCGCACTTCTTGCAGAAGACGGCGTCCTCGTCGTTGCGCGTGCCGCACTCGCCGCACTTGCCCGGCACCGACGCTGCCGAGGTTGTACCCGTGTCGACGGCGGGACGCAGCACCGGCTCGGCCGCC
>Ga0209515_10000969_pt1 | contig 49447 bp, 45 predicted proteins | sample Subgroupgradi54m_FD_187454 | JGI IMG/M metagenome (GOLD analysis project Ga0209515, IMG submission 187454) | Subsurface groundwater microbial communities from S. Glens Falls, New York, USA - GMW60B uncontaminated upgradient, 5.4 m (SPAdes)... ... | reverse complement strand
GGGATCGTGGTTCGTCGTCGGTGATGCGTCGGGCCTTACCGTGGACCAGTGAGCGGGTGGGAGACGAGCTCGACATCGCCGCAGTCAGCCGGTCTCACACAGCTCCTACGAGCGCACCGAGCCGAGGTGCCGCATGAAGAACCGCAACGCGCTGTCCACCTCGAACGCCGGGATCTCGCCATGCTTGCCGGGATTGGCGTGCAGCGTCTTCTCGGCTGAAGCCAAGGCGTCGAACATCGCCAAGCTCTGATCCCGCGGCAAGTGCTCGTCGTCCCACTGCACCAGGAACTCCACCGGGACGGTGATCCGAGCGGCGGCCTCGTGCGCCGCGAGTACCGGGCCCAATCCCAGCACGGCCGCGCGCACCCGCGGCTCGGCGGCGACGAACGGAACGCCGAGCCCGCATCCCATCGACACGCCCCAATATCCCACCGGACCCGCGCCGACGTGCGCGAGTTCCTGTAGTGCGTCGAGCACCTTCTGCCATTCGGGGACAGTCCGACGGGCCACGAGCTCATGGAAGCCGGCGATCAGCGGAGCCACCGGCTCCCCGGCGTCCATGCGAGCCCGGTTCTCGGTCGCGATCCGGTTGAGCTCCTCGTCCTTCGGCCGGTCGCCGTGCCCGGGCACGTCGACCGCCGCCACCGCGAAGCCGCCCTCGCCTGCGAAACGCAGTGCCCGGGCCACAATGCCGGGGGCCTTCTTGTGCTGGCCGCCGCCGTGGCCCATCAGGATCAGCGGACGGGTGCCGACGGCACCGTCCGGCGTCCAGAGCACGCCGGGAATCTCGCCAAGGGTGAAGAGGTGTTCAACGACGCCGTCAGACGACGTCTCGGAGATGAAGCGCATAGCGTTCAAGCCTTTCGGGATGCCTTTTGCGGGCACTCCCTAGGCCATGCGTGGCAGGGAGCCCCGACCTGTGACAGTGTTGATCGGTCTCACCTCCTCCGGTCGCAGTTGCGCTTGGCGAGGTCAACATAGCAGAACTTGTCTATCGCCCGCAGACGGTCCAACACGTCCCCGACACTCGCGCGCAGCTCCTCCGCCACGGCACGTGAACCGCTGTCACAGGCACTGGGTGCACGGATGCGGATCATCTTCGACTACGGCAACGATCTTCGCTGTGTGGGTCTGGACGCCGCCATCTTGGCTACCAGCGGGCCGCACCGCCCAGCCGCCGGCTCGGCGACCGATCAGCGTCAGGCACACCACGTTTCGGCGCAGCCGCCTACCCTGGGCTGATGCGAATCCGCATCAAGGGCCACGACCTTCCCGGGCGCGATTGCGGCGGCAGTGGCGACTTCCCGGCTACTGCAAACATCCACGTCGGGGTACAGGGTCGCAACCGGCCGAACCAGTGGCTTGACCTTCAGCCAGGCGACGCCTTGGCGGTGATGTGGAACCTGGACTGCGACGCCGCGACCGTCGCCGATGGGATGCTGGATGTCCGCGGATCGCATATCCAGGGCGGACCCGGTCGGCGTTTCATCTACCTGGCCTGGGGTGAGATGGATGGCAGCGGTACGTTCAGGATGTTCCGGCGCGCCAAGCTGTGGCTCGACGGTGTTGACGCAGCCACCGCGGAGGCTGCGATCGCTGCCGGCACACTGACGGCGCAGCTGGGACTTACCGATGCCAAGGGCCACCCGCTCTGCGCCGCAGTCCGACCGCCGAAGGTCACCTGGTCCGCCACCTGAGCCCTGCACACTGTGCGCTTTCATCCGCACGCACCTGTTTGTGCGCATTGAATGGGCCCACGACCACGCCGCGCGCCGACAATGACCGGTGGGTTCGGAGGTCGGCACTCACCGGGGATGAGGAGATGTGGGTACAGGCCGTGGGGCGGCCAGTGGCGGCGAAACGGCGATCCGGTTCCGGGCCCGGACGATCAGCAGTTCGGCCACCAGCAGGTTGATCATCCAGGAGGTCCAGGCGCCCGACCCGTAGACCAGATCGAAGGGGAGGCCGGCGGCCGACAAGCCGCCGATCCAGAGCCGGAAGGTGACCGCGGCGAAGATGAGGGCGTACGACCTGGTCATCCAGGCTCGGTGGCGGGCCACCAACCGTCGTCGGATGGTGACGTAGCCGGCTACCGAGGTCAGCAGGAGCAGCACGGCCAGGGTGCCGAAGCCGAGCGGGGCGATCGGCCCGGCCAGGGCCTTCGGCGCCAGCAGCAGACCGCCGACCCCGGCCGCCAGCACGCTGACCAGATAGACGCGGCCGATGAACCGGTGAACGGCGGGACGTCGGGTCCTCAGCCGGCTCACAAACTGCCACGGTCCCAGCGCCAGCGCCAGCACGCCGCCTCCTATGTGGAGCACAAGCGGACCCAGGTTGGCGAGGTACACCATCTTCTGCTGCGAAAGAAACGTTTCCGGGTCGAGCGTGAGGTAGCGGGAGGAGATCAGGGCAATGGTGGTTGCCAGGACGGTCATCGCCAGCCAGCCGGCTCGGCGACCCCGGGAGGCGGCGGCGGTGCGGACGGGTTGGTTCATGGTCGATGAGGCTACGCAGCAGCCACCCTGACGGCGTCCCCCCTGCGGGGTCGGCTGCGGTACCCCCCTGGGGGTACGGCAGCCGGCTACGCGCCCGGGGCCATCAGCCCGCCCTGGTACGCGATGACCACCGCCTGGGCGCGGTCCCGAGCGTCGATCTTCGTCAGAATCCGCTTCACATGGGTCTTGGCGGTCGACTCGGCGATGGCGAGCAGATCGCCGATCTCGGAGTTGGAGTACCCCTCGGCAACGAGGCGCAGCACCTCCCGTTCGCGTTCGGTCAGCTGAGCGAGCCGCCGCCCGGGCACGGACGTCGCCGCACCGGCGTCGGGTGCGCCAGATCCGCGTCCGACGAACTGCTCGACGAGATCCCGGGTGACCGCGGGGTCGAGCAGCGCGTCACCGGCCGCCAGGAGGTGCACGGCGTCGATGAGCCGCTCCGGGGAGGCGCGTTTGAGCAGGAAGCCGCTGGCGCCCGCCCGCAGCGCCCCCCACACGTACTCGTCATGGTGGAACGTCGTCAGCACCAGTACCCGGGTCGGCAGTCCAGCGGCGACGATCCGTCGGGTCGCCTCGATGCCGTCGACCCCCGGCATCCGCACATCCATCACGACGACGTCCGGCGTGAGAGACCGGCACAGGGCAACGGCCTGTAGACCGTCGGCGGCCTCGCCCACCACCTCGATCCCGTCGGAGGTGCCGAGCACGACCGCCACCCCGGCCCGCAGGAGTGCGTCGTCATCGGCCAGCAGCACGCGCACGGTCATTCGGTCGGTCTCCCGGGTAGCGGCAGTACCGCCCGCAGCCGGAATCCACCTGGCTCGCCCGCTCCGTGTTCGACGCTGCCCCCGAAAAGCGCGACCCGTTCGCCGATGCCCAGCAGGCCGCGGCCTGGCACGTATCCCAGGGGCGCCCCGCGACCGTCGTCGCCCACCTCGATCTCGAGGGCGCGAGCGTCGTGGCGCACGGTGACGCTCGCCGAAACGGCGTCGCCGTGCTTGAGGGCGTTCGTGAGGGCCTCCTGGATGATCCGGTACGCCGAGAGGTCCAGGCTACGGGGAAGCTGTGACAGCTCAGGGTCGATGTGGACGCTGACCCGGATCCCGGCCTGGGCCATCCGCAGCGCCAGCTCGGGCAGGTCCACGAGGCCGGGCGCGCCTTCTGGGCTGTCGGCATGGTCGGCGCCGGGGCTGTCGCGGCGCAGTACCCCCAGAACCCGGTCCAGTTCGGTGAGCGCGTCGCGGCCGGTCTGCTCCAGGCCGGCGAGGAGCTCGCGGGTCTTCTCCGGGTCGCGGTCGAGCATCCGTCGCCCGGCGCCGGCCTGCACGAGCATCACGTTGACCGTGTGCCCGATGAGGTCGTGCAGTTCGCGCGCGATCCGCGCCCGCTCGTCGGCGACGCCCTGCTGCCGCATCAGCCGGCGGGCCGCCCGCTGCTCCTCGCGCCGCCGCGCGCCGCTGTACCCGATTGCCCACGCGAGTAGCCACACGAGAAGGACACCGGCCGGCGCTGTGCGGTTCAGCTCATCGACGGCGGCGAAGTAGGCCACGACGCCGGCGAGCATGACCACCAGGCCCCATCGCGCCCGCTGCCGCGTCGCGTACAGCCCGACCGAGTACACCCCGATCTGGTTGGCGTAGGGCGAGAGTGTGCCGGGCGCCACGATCAGTGCCTCCACCGCGATCGCCGCGGAGCCCAGGACGTAGGCCGTCAGGGGCGCCCGGCGCCGCAGGGCCAGGCCCGCCGCGATCGCGGTCCCCAGCGCCACCGCGACCGGGATCCGCGCCTGCGGCACCGGCGTGACCACGAGCCGCTCCACGAGCGTCATGACCAGGAAGACCGCGCCCAAGGCCCCATCGACGACCAGCGCCGTCGTGCTCCGCGGACCAGCCGTCCGAAGCCGGTTCCACCCCTGCCTGACCATGACGCTGGAACGGTACCGCACCGCCGTCTCACTGCGGGCCGGCCGGCACGTCATCGGTACCGGCGGGCCCGGTACCGTCGCCGGTGTCGAGATCGGGAGGCCGGATGGCAAGGATTCTGGTGACGTCACTGCCGTTCGCCGGGCATGTCGGCCCGATGACCGCTGTGGCCGCGGAGTTGACGCGGCGCGGTCACGAGGTTGTGGCGTATTCCGGCGCCAGGTACCGGCAGCGGTTCGTTGCCGCTGGCGCGGCGTGGCTGCCGTGGAACTTCGCGACCGACTTCGACGACAGTGACCTGGCAGCCACCTTTCCGCAGGTCGGTGACGGCAAAGGGCTCCGCGCCGGGAAAGCCAACGTCGAGCATGTGCTCTTCGGGACCGGCGCAGGTCAGGCTGCGGACATCCTCGCCGAGGTGAAACGGGAGCCGTTCGACCTGTTGGTCGCCGACCAACTGGCCTTCGGTGCGGCGCTGGCCGGCGAGGTACTCGGCACGCCCTGGGCCACGGTGGCGCTGACCCCGCTGTCGATCACCAGTCGGGATCTGCCACCGCCGGGGATTCCCGTCTCGCCGGCGACCGGCCAACTGGGCCGGGTACGCGACGCGGTGTTGCGCAGCCTCGTCCGGCCGATGTACCAGCGCATCGTCGACCCGATGCTCAACGCCATGCGGGCCAGCGTGGGGCTGGGCCCGGCACCGGCCGGCGGCGGGTTTGACAGCCTCTACTCGCCGTACCTCGTCGTGGCGCAGGGCGTGCCCGGCCTGGAGTACCCGCGTGGTGATCTGCCGTCGCACGTCCACTTCGTCAGACGGCTGGCACCCGCCGCAGCCCCTGGGATGTCTGACCCGGCGGTACAGCTTGCACCGTGGTGGCCGGAGCTCGCTGCAGCCCGCGCCGAGGGGCGGCCGGTTGTGCACGTGACGCAGGGAACGCTGCCGCACGACCTGCTGCTGCCGATGGTCGATGTCATGGTCACCAACGGCGGGTGGGGCGGAGTGCTGGCAGCCGTGCAGGCCGGCGTCCCGCTGGTGGTGGCGGGTGGGTCGCTCGACAAGCCGGAGGTGGCTCGCCGGGTCGCCTGGTCGGGAGTCGGCGTGAACCTGCGCAGCGGCCGGCCAGGCGCACGCACGGTATGCCGCGCGGTACGCCAGGTGCTGAGCCGGCCGCAGCTTCGGCAGCGGGTCAGCGAACTGGCGGTGACGTTGACCGCCGCCGGTGGAGCGGACACGGCGGGCACCCTGGTGGAAGGGCTACTGCGAGCGTGAGCCTGACTCAGGAGGTCAGGGCGGCCATCAGTTCGGGACCCCGTACGCCGTTGATCGGGCTGTGGGCGACTTCGGTGATCCGCAGCAGCCCGGCTTCAGCCAGCAGCCGTCGCGCACGGTCGGCGCCGCAGCCGAGCAGGGTGGCGGCTCGGCGTACCGGCACCGAGCCGTCGAGATCGCGGGGCACCCGGTTGGGGTTGCCGAGCAGCCGGCGCAGCTGCGCATCGGTGCGGTTCGGCGAGCGGACCTGCGCAGCACGGGTCGTCGACCCGACCGTGGCGACGACGGGTGCCCACGCCACCGGCGCACCTTTTGCGCGGCCCGCCGCGACCGTGGGGCCTGCGACCCGCCCCAGCCGCGCGGGGTCGAGCTCGGCGGCGACGAGTGCGGTCAGCCGGTCGTAGTCTGCGCTCGCGGCCAGCCGTGCCGCGATCTCGTCCAGGTCGTACACGGTGACGGCGATCTTGGCGGTCAACCGGTCGCCCACCGCCGCGGCCATCCGCTGGCGTAGCCGCTTGGCGAGGGCTCCCTGGCGGCGCTCCACCCGGATCGCCGACGTCGCCGCGGCCAGTGACCCGTACAGGCCCAGCGTCGGGTCGGCCAGCGCCAGCGCTCGCGCCCGCCGGGTCACCCACGGGTGCGCCGCCCACTGGGCGAACCCGTAGACCGGCGGGGTCGGCGGGAGCTTCCCTTCGGCGCGCAGCTGGTCCCGGCGGCGATCGCCCGCCTGGATGAGCCAGACCCCGTACCCGAGGGCGGACATGCCGGCGAAGAAGCCGCCGGCGCGATGGTCGGTGTGGCCGAGCCAGTTGAAGCCGACCGCGAAGACCGCCACCGCGGCGGACAACACCCGGGCGGCCAGTGCGTTCTCGCCCAGCCGGCGGCGGAAGTCCGCCCGGGCGGCCAGCGCGATGCCGCCCAGCTCCAGAGCGGCCACCGCTGGCACGGCGAACACCAGTGGCCAGTGCAGCCAGGCCACGGCAGCGCCGGCCTGGCCCGCCAGCGCCGTGGCGGCGACGACGGTGTAGAACGCGGCGCCGAGCCGGTCAGCCAGGCGGCCAGCCTGCGGAGAGATCGCGGTCATGTGGCTATTCCTCTGGGGAAGTCGTTAGGAATGAGCCAGAGCAGGTTATCGAACGCACGTTCGAATGTCACTACTCTGGTCCCGATCCACCCGCATTCCCGACCAAAGGACAACAGAAAGATCGCGCTGCCCGGAACCGATCTCCAGGCAGCGCGATCGTGGACTGTTGGCTCAGCTGGTCGCTGTCGCCTTCGGGTTCGTCTGAGGGGTGTTGCCGAGCGGTCCGCAGAGCAGTGCGCCGAGGGTGTGCGCGAAGTCGGCACTGATCGCGCCCGCGGAGTCGACGATGATCACGTCGTTGATCGACGCGGACGACGCGTCCAGCCAGGCCCTGGTCGCGTCGTCGATGCCGGCCTTCGAGTCGACGACCAGCACCGGTGCGCCGTACGGCCGGGCCACCCCGATTGCCGTGATCAGATCCGTCGTTGACGACTTGTCCACCACTACGAGGTGTTGCGCGGAACCGCCATAGGTCTTGAGCAGCAGAGCCGTGGTGGCGCCCGGGTTCGCGCCGACGTACGGCGTCACCTGCAGCGTTGACGGCCTACCGGACCATGAGGTGGCGAGGGCGGCCTGCGCACCGGCGCCCACGGCGTACACCTTGGTGGTTTTGGGTATCCCGTTGAGGAACGTCTTGACGCCGTCAGGCAGGGTCGAGCCGTTCGTCAGCAGCACGGTCTGCTGGGAGTACGCGCCCAGGTCGGAGATCGCGGAGGCGTAGCCGGCCGGGTCAGCGGCATCGACCACCAGCACCATCTTGGCGTCGGCCGGCTTTCCAGCCGCCACCACCGCCATCGTGTACGGGTCCGCGCCGTTGACCCGTTCCGTGGCGTAGCCGAGCGCCTTGACCGCGTTCTCCGCCTGCGCCGATACGACATCGGTACCGCCGAGAATCGTGACCGTGGGGACGAAGCTGTCCGGCTGCACCGCTCCCAGCACCCGCGTGATCTCGGCCGCGGTCCGTGGGTCGAGTGTTGCTCCGCTGGTGAAGAGCAGCGGACCCCACTCGACCATCTGGGCGCCGGCGAGCATCGCCGGCAGGTTGGTCGTGCCCGCCAGCACCACCCCGGTCGCGCCCGAATCGCTCTGCGCCTGGAACGCGTTCTTCCGGGTGGGCCAGCGCAACTGTGACCCGGCCACCGACGTCTCGACCGGGTCGGCGCCGGTGACCCGGGTGACCTTGTCGCTCTGCGGCCGGAGGTAGCTGGGGACTCCGGTTGTCGCGGAGATCTGCGTCGACGGGTTGGCCGTCGCACCGGCGGGAATGTCCGCGGCCACCGACTGCACCTCGGTCGGCGTCTGGAAGGCGACGTGGGTGCCGTCCGGCGACCAGGTCAGGTGCGACGGGGAGGTGGCCCGGAAAGTGATCTGCACCGGCTTGGCATTCTGCGTGGTTGGGTCCACCACCTTGATCTGGCCGTTCGGGTCGACGTAGGCGACCTTCGACCCGTCCGAGGAGAGCGCCGGCTCCGATCCGTCGGCCAGCTTGGACTGGTACGGCGTCCGCTGGTTGAGGTCAGCCACCCACACCTCGGGCCCCTTGGCCCCTTGGCGCTGGAGCGCGACCTCCTTGCCATTGCCTCTGTCGTCCGGCTTCGCGCTGGGCGACGAGCCCGCACCCTCATCGATGGTGTGGTCGGTGTTTCCGTCGACGGCGTGCGCCTCCCCGAGCCACGCCTGTACTTCTCCCTGCTGGTAGCTGGTGTTGCTGGCGTTGGCGGCCACCTGGCGCAGGAGCCAGGCGCCCTGGCCGGTCTTCTCCGCGAAGATCAGCAGCGGACCGGACCAGGCCGGACGGGACCGGACCACCCCGTCGGCGTGCTGGGTCAGCACGAGGAGTCCGCTCCCGTCCGGGCGCGCGGTCGCGATGTTGCCGTTGCCGTCGACAAACGCCAGCCGGCTACCGTCCGGCGACCACGCCGCGTCGGTCACCGTCGTCGAAAACGTGACCTTACGGTCGCCGATGACGACGGTGTTCGTACCGTTGGAGACCAGCAGCATCCCGGCGGAGTACCCGGCCGCTGAGCTCACCGACCCGGACCCGTCGGGCCCGCCGTGGGCGGGGGCGTTCGCCTTGGCGCAGGCCGCGAGCAGGGCCACCGACGCGGCGATCGCCGCAGATCGGGCAAGTCTCTGGCGTACCACCATCGCGCGCATGGGTTCTCGTCCTGTCGTGAAGGGCCGGTATCGGGCGGAGTGTAGGTCGACGGTGCGGTCGTCCGCTCCGTACCCGCAGATGGTCGTCGACCGCGCTGTAGTTTCGCTGTAATGGTGCCGGGGGCAGTTCAGACAGCACCGCGAAGGTACGCAGCGAAGCGACGGTCGGCACTGGACTCGTCGGCCAACAGGTAGTCCGGAGCCGCCGGTGCCGGTGCCGCCGCGGCGTGCTCCGCGGCCACCGCGTCGGTCAACGCGTCAAGCTGCTCCTCGCCGAACTGATGGCGGCGGTACTCACCCAGCCCGGCGAAGCGGAAGAGCACCACGTCCAGGTGCCGGTACTCGACGCTGTCGAACCCCACCACCGCGCCACCGAGACCCCGGCTGGCTCCGCGCGTCGTGGTCAACCCCGGCGCTTCGGCGTCCTGGCCGCGACGCGCGGTGGGCCGGGCCAGGTAGGGGCACGCCACCGCCGCGTAGAGCATGCAGGTGCGGTGGCCGGGCGCCTCCGCGGTCGCCGCCTGGTTGGCGTACGCATGCCCGGCGAGCATCGCCGCGTCGATCGCATCAGCCTCAACGCCGGAGACGACCCGCCACACCGGGCCCGGCTCCATCGAGGTGCCACAGATCGAACAGCGGCGCTCGACGGCGCAGAGGAAGGTCCGCGCGACGCCGTTCGCCGCGAACTTCGGCTCGCCGTCCTCCCACGGGGTGATCGCGGGCACCGGGTACCCCCGCTCGTCCCGCGGTCGAGCTGCCACCGCGGCCGGCATAGGAATCTCCGCTACCCGCACGCCCCGTGTCTACGGGCGCAGCGTTGCCGCGTCAAGTGGAGTCCCGCGGCGGGGTGGGCCCGCCCGGCGGGTGTCAGCCTGCGGTGACGCGCCGGAGAGCGGCCTCGCCCAGGGCTGCCCACTGCCCGACATGCGCCACCGGGACGCACACCCAGTCCTTCATGGCCCGGCCCGTCCCGGAGGGATCGAACAGGTGTGCGCCAGCGAGGGCGAGTGCCGCGGTGTGCTCGGTGGTGCCGGCGCCCAGCTTGAACGCCACCGCATCGCCGAAGAGGCAACCGATCGCCTTGCTGCCGCTCTTCAGAGTGGGCTTGCCGAACATCTGACCGACCGACACACCCAGGTCCGCCAGGTCGGCGGCGAGCCGGTCGTACTCCCGTCTGGCAGTCCCTTCGGTCATCCAGCGACTGTACGTGGCCGGCGGTGCTGGCCGATTCTGACGGGTGTCGTACGCGACCCTTACCCCTCTCGCACACTCGATCAGCAGGATGTCTCCATCAGGTCGCCGCGGGGTGCAGCTCGCTGAAGGGTGGGTGGGTCAGATGCGCCGAGGTGCGCTGGTGGCGGCGGTGGCCGTACTCGTCGCCGTTGCCGTGGGTACCGCCGGCTGCCGCGGCTCACAGCACGCAGGCGACGCGACGGCACTGCCGGCCGGCAGCGGCGGGCCAGCGGCGGGTACCTCCGAGCACACGCTCACCGTTGACGGGCGCGCGCGGACGTACCGGGTACACGTGCCCGCTTCGGTCGCCGGGCGGACCGGCCTGCCGGTCGTGATCGGGCTGCACGGCGGCGGCGGAAACGGTGCGCAGTTCGAGCAGCAGTCACACCTGAGTACGGCGGCCGACAGCGCGGGCTTCGTCGCGGTGTACCCCGACGGCACCGGCCGCACCGAGTTGCTGACCTGGAACGCGGGGAACTGCTGCGCGTACGCCCGGGACAACCACGTCGACGACGTGAAGTTCGTCGCGACGATGGTGGATGCGCTCGTCGCGCAGTTCCACACCGACCCGAAGCGGGTGTACGTCACGGGGTTCTCCAACGGGGCGATGCTGAGCTACCGGCTCGGCTGTGAGCTGGCCGACCGGATCGCCGGGATCGCGCCGGTCTCCGGTGCCCTCAACGTGGACTGCCAGCCGAGCCGCCCGCTGCCGGTGCTCATCCTGCACGGCACCGCGGATCAGGCTGTGCCGTACACCGGGGGGCCGCCGACGAAGGACATGCCGGCCGCGGGCACGTGGGACAACCGGCCAGTGTCCTACGCGGTGTCGTTCTGGACCGGGCAGGACCAGTGCCCGGCTACGCCGACCCAGTCGCGCGACGGCTCGGTGGTGCGGGTCACCTACGCGCCGTGTACGCAGGGACTGGAGGTCACGGTGTACACGATCGAGGGGGGCGGCCACGCCTGGCCCGGCGGTACGAAGGGGCGGGAACAGGCTGACGACCCCGCGCCCCGGCCCGACGCCAGCGCGGTCATCCTGGAGTTCTTCGCCCGCTTCCCCGCGCGATGAGCCGGACTTCCGGCCGGTCGCAGCTCCATTTCTGGCCCCGGGTCAGGTCGGAAGCGCGATCAACGGGTACCGGTCCAGCAGGTACGGCAGGAGTGTGCGGTACGCCGCCACGGTGCTGCTGCGGTCGCCTCCACCGTCGTGCGATAGCACGATCGCGCCGGGAGCGCAGTTCTGCTGAATGACGGAGACGATCTGGTTGGTCAACGGTGTGCCCGGCTGGTACGTCTTGGTGTCCCAGTCACGCGGGTCGACGTTCCAGCCCAGCGACGTCATGCCCAGCTCGCGGGCGACCTGGACCGCGGTCGGAGTGAAGTTGCCAGCTGGGTGGCGGAAGTACCTGACCGGTACCCCCGGCGCCGCTTTGTGGATCTCGTCGTTGGTGCGCTGCAGGTCAGCGCGGATCATGTCGGCGGATCGCCGACCGAGCGCTGTGTCGTGCTGCCAGGTGTGGTTGCACAGCGTGTGTCCGTCCCGCACGATCGCCTGAAGCAGCCCCGGATTCGCCTTCACGTTCAACCCGATCACGCAGAACGTCGCCTTGACTCCGTACTGGCGCAGCAGCGCAAGGATCTGCGGGGTCGACGCGTCCGGGCCGTCGTCGAAGGTCAGGGCCACGCTGCCCGCGCCCGTCTGGCGGATGACGCCGTCCGGATCGGTCGGCACCGTGGCACCCGACGACACGGTCCTGCCGAACATGGCCATCCCCGCCGGGGACGATTCGGGCAGCTGCATCGCGGCCGACGTCTGTACCATGCCCGACGCGCCGCAGGCGGTGAGCGCGAGAGCTGCGGCGCCGAGCGCGACGGCCAGGATCGCAACGTTCAGGCGACGGGACATCTGGCTCCCCTGGGGTGCGGCCGGGTGATCCGCCCACGCTATGCAGCGCCGTCGCCGCCGGGGAGCTGTCGAGGCGAGCGTGGCAGGAAACCGGGAGACCGGCCGGCGGGGTGATCCCGCCGGCCGGTCTGTTCATCCCTTGACGCAGACCACCTGCTTCAGGTGGGCGACCACCTCGACGAGGTCGGTCTGGTACGCCATCACCGTCTCCAGATCCTTGTACGCGCCGGGGATCTCGTCGACGACCCCGGCGTCCTTACGGCACTCCACGCCCGCGGTCTGCTTGGCGAGGTCGCGCACACTGAAGGTCTTTTTCGCCTTCGTCCGCGACATCCGCCGGCCAGCGCCATGGGATGCGGAGCAGTACGCGTCGAGGTTTCCCCGGCCACGCACGACGTACGAGCCGGTGCCCATCGAGCCGGGAATGATCCCGAGGTCACCGGCGCCGGCGCGGATCGCGCCCTTGCGGGTGACCAGCAGCTCGACGCCGCCGTACGTCTCCTCCGCCACGTAGTTGTGGTGGCAGGAGATCGACTCGTCGAAGGTCACGTGCGGGACAGCGTCGCGCAGGACGTTGCACAGCAGCGCGACCATGACGGCCCGGTTGCGCCGGGCGTACTCCTGCGCCCACCACAGATCCCGCCGGTACGCGGCCATCTGCGGAGTACCGGCGAGGAACACGGCCAGGTCCCGGTCGGGCAGGTCGGCGTTGTGCGGGAGCCCGTGCGCCTCGGCGATGTGCCGCTGGGCGAGCTCGTTGCCGATGTTGCGGGAACCGGAGTGCAGCATCAGCCACACCCGCCCGGCATCGGCGCCGCCCTGCTCGACGCAGATCTCGATGAAGTGGTTGCCGCCGCCGAGGGTACCCATCTGGCTGTGGGCCCGGCCCTGCAGCGGGGCCACCGTCGGGTCGAGCTCGGCGAACCGGGTCCAGAAGCCATCCCAGCCGGTCTCGTCGAGGCCCCGTACCTGACCCGGGTCGACCGGCTCGTTGTACTTGGCGAATCCAACGGGAATGGTGTCCTCAATGGACCGACGCAGTGCACCCAGGTCGTCCGGAAGGTCCGAGGCGGTGAGCGACGTGCGGACCGCGGACATGCCGCAGCCGATGTCGACACCGACGGCTGCTGGCGAGATGGCCTGCCGCATGGCGATCACCGATCCGACCGTGGCGCCCTTGCCGTAGTGCACATCCGGCATGACGGCCACCCCGTCGACCCAGGGGAGTGAGCCGATGTTGCGCAGCTGCCGGGTGGCGTCCGGCTCGATCCCGGCCGGGTCGGTCCATACCCGCACCGGGGCGTGGGTACCGGACATCAGTGTGTACGCCATGGTGCTTCCCTTCGCTCGGGTGTTGGTGACTGGGCGACGGCAGCGGGGACTGGAACCGGCACGATGCCGCAGTCGTCGGAGACGATCTGGACGGTACGGGTGAGGTTCGTTGGAGGGCAACGCATTTTGTTCGGGGCTCGGCCGCCGTGCGGCGGACGCTGGAGAAGGGCGGGCGGCGGGTATCGCCCTTCTCCAGCGCCCGTACACCCCCAGATGAGTGGTCTGTGGGTCGGCTATGACGTCTTTTTCAACGCTGCGATCGACTGAGCGAAGCGCTGGACGTCGCGTTCGTTGGGGGGTACCCCGATGCCGCGCATGCGCTGCATGAGCACCTGTGCTATCTCATCCTGCGGATAGCCAGCAAAGCTCATCGCCACCTGCGCGATGACGTATTGAACCCGTGCCGCGACCTGCCAACCTTGGGTCCGGTGCGACGTCGCGGGGAACGTTACGGCGAGACTCGGCTCCATGCTTTGACGGTAGAGCGGGCGCTGGAAAAGGTTGAGAGGCAGTCCACCCTTGCACCGGGTCTGAAACGACACCGCACCGAGGTGTCCTGCGGTCGGAGGTGGCAGAGCCTCCATTCGCCGGACAGCGGTTGCCGTCGCGGATCAGTTCAGCTGCCGAGCAGTCGCCCGATGGTGGTGAAAAGGTCTTCGTAGAAGGTGCCGTTCAGGTTCCGGAAGATGCCGAACGGCTCACCAGGGCTGCCGAAGAAGGGCCGCAGCGTCCACGCGAGCTGCGTACCGACGAAGCCGAACAGCAGGATCCAGATGTACAGCAGGCTCATGCTCGCCGGGCGCTGGCCCGCAGGTAGCTGGCCCCGGCCGGCCAGTTCCGGAGCGAGGGGCGCCGGTACCACCGCCGGCTGGGCCTGCGCGGGCTGGGACGCCTGGAACGCCAGGGCCTGTGCGGCGTGGGCCTGTGCGGCCTGGACCTGCGCGACGCGGATCTGGTGTTCATTGAGCGCGCGCATGCCCTCGGTGAGGAAGCGCAGTCCGACGACCGCGGTCAGGATCAGGATGGCGATGTTGACCACCTTGAGGAACGCGTAGTTGTGCGCGGTGATCAGGAAGAACAGGCTGATCGGGGTGAACGCCAGGGTCAGCACCGCGGTGACGGTGATCGAGGTGAAGATCAGAGCCACCGCCTGCAGCACGGAGAGCCGCGCGCCGAAGACCAGGTTGAACAGGTACAGCGTCGGCAGGCAGATGGCCAGCGTGGCCAGGAAGAGCAACGGCAGCTTGACTGCTGACGAGATCGCCTGCTGCCAGCTGTTCGATGCGCCGAGCACGACTCCGTAGCAGGCCAGGCTGAGGGTGGAACTCGCCAGCATCTTCGCGGTCAGCCTGCCGAGTCCGCTCTCTTCGATGATCTGCCGCCATATGCCGTGGCGGTCGCGCAGAATGCGTTCGATGACAAGCAGGCTGGCTGCGGGTGGGTTCGACATGCGGGCTCCGCGTCTGGGGGTCGGGCGAGGTAGTCGGACCCTAACGCCGGTATCCGGGGGCCGGCGGTCCCTGCCGGATACCTCCACAACCTGCACACGGAACGGTCGCGGCGACGCCGCGCTGCGCTGCAACGGCCGTGGGCCTTCGGCACCCGCGCCGGTCGGATCCGGTCGCTGGCGGGGGTTCCGATCGACGAGGGGCGGGGGTACCCTGGCGCTCGTCTATGCCGGCCGAAAAGCTGATGCATAACAAGCCGTTTGGCTTGAGCAGACTAGCTGTTCGCTCCAACTTGACGCCTGGCAGGCAGCCGTCGTCGAGAACCGGGGACGACGCCGCGTACCCATGCTCGGGCCTTGCCAGACAGGGGGACGACGCTCATGACCGTCATCGTCGACCGCAGCGCGCGGCGCAGTCGCGAACCCTGGTCCGACGAGGTGGCGGCGCAGCTCGACGCGCGTACCGCCGCAGCCCCGACCGCCGTGGGCGCGTCCCTGGCTGCCCCCGCCGCCGGCCGCGGCCGGACCAGTAGGGAGCTCGACACCGCCGCCCGCGCGTTGCTCTCGCTGCTGGGCGATCTGCCGGCCGGCAGTCGGGACCGGGCGCGGGTGCGTGAACGGCTGGTCGAGCTGTACCTGCCGCTCGCCGAGTACCTGGCCCGACGCTTCCGCAACCGGGGAGAGCCGCTGGACGACCTGGGTCAGGTGGCCAACCTGGGCCTGATCAAGTCGGTGGACGGCTATGACGTCCACCGGGGAGTGGCGTTCACCAGCTACGCGATTCCGATGATCGTCGGCGAGCTGAAACGTCATTTCCGGGACAAGGGCTGGGATGTCCGGGTCCCGCGTCGGCTCAAGGAGCTGCACCTTGAGATCACCAAGGCGACCGGTGAGCTCGCCCAGGAGCTCGGTCGTTCGCCAACGGTCGCCGACCTCGCAGCGCGCCTGGGCGTATCCGAGGAGCACGTGCTCGAGGGGTTGGACTCCGGTCACGCGTACCGGGCACTGTCCCTGCAGGCCCCGATCGCGGGCGAGGAGCCCGGTACCGAGCTGGTGGACCTGCTCGGCGACGTCGACGCGGATCTGGAGAACGTGGAGAACCGGGAGGCGCTCCGACCACTGATCTCCCGGTTGCCCGTTCGTGAGCAGCGCATCATCGCCATGCGGTTCTTCGGATCCATGACCCAGTCCCAGATTGCGGTCGAGATGGGCATCTCGCAGATGCATGTGTCGCGGCTGCTCTCCCGCGCGCTCAGCGTGCTGCGCCAGGGGCTGATCGGAAACGGGTAGCTGAGCCGGGTTGATCAGGCGCGCCGCGGCACCGGTGTCGAACGTATGTTCTAATACCGCGGTGGAACGACGAAAGCACTGGTGGAACGGCACGTGGGGGCGGCTCCCGCGGCGGGACGTGTACCTGTACTCCGATGGCGACCAGTGGTTGGTCGAGTGGCGCCGGGGCGGGGCGGAAGGGCTCAGCCGCTGGTTCGAGTACGGCGACGAGCAGGATGCGCTGGAGTGCGTGCGGGGGCTGTTGGCGCAGGGCGAGGGGTGGCGCGAGCTCGGTTGACCGCCCACACAACGGATCGCTTCTCACGGGCGGTTCTGCGCACGATTCTTGCGCCATAGCGCATTGCCGAACAAGGGTTCACTCCCGCGTGCCCCCGTACCGTTGAGGCACGGGCGGCCCCACTTCGGCCGCCGGTACCGTACGAGCGAGCCCGTGGAGGACGGATGAGCCGGCAGTACCTGATGTGCCGACCGACCCACTTCGCGGTCGACTATGCGATCAACCCCTGGATGGACCCGGCTGCGCCGGTCGACGTCGACCTCGCCGTCGCGCAGTGGAGCACACTGCACGACACGTACCGCGCCCTGGGCCACGCGGTCGACCTGATCGACCCGCTGCCCGGCCTGCCCGACATGGTCTTCGCGGCGAACGGGGCGACCGTCATCGACGGGATCGCGCTCGGCGTCCAGTTCCGCCACCCGCAGCGGGCTGCCGAGGCCCCCGCGTACCTGTCCTGGTTGGCCCGCGCCGGCTTCGAGACGCACGAGGCCAAGGCGGTCAACGAGGGCGAGGGGGACCTGCTGCTCGCCGGCGACTGGTTACTCGCCGGGACCGGCTTTCGCACCGGACTCGCCGGGCATGCCCAGGCGCAGGAGATCTTCGGCCGGCCGGTGATCACGCTGCAGTTGGTCGACCCGCGCTACTACCACCTGGACACCGCGCTCTGCGTACTCCGCGACAGCAGCGCCGGCCCCGACAGCAGCGCCGGCCCCGACAGCAGCGCCGGCCCCGACAGCAGCGCCGGCCCCGACAGCAGCGCCGAGGTGGCCTACCTCCCGGAGGCGTTCTCGGCGGGCAGCCAGGCGGTGCTGCGCCGGCTCTTCCCGGACGCCGTGATCGTCACCCCCGCCGACGCCGCGGTCCTAGGGCTCAACGCGGTCAGCGACGGCCGTCGCGTCGTCCTGCCGGCCCAGGCGCACGGCTTCGCTGACCAGTTGGCCGCGCGCGGTTACGAACCGGTCGGAGTCGACCTCTCCGAGCTGCGCAAGGCTGGCGGCGGCCCGAAATGCTGCACGTTGGAGTTGAGGCCATGAGCGTCGTCGAGCAGGACCTGACCACGCCCGCCCTGGCCGATGCCGAGCGGTGGAGCGCGCACAACTACCACCCGCTGCCGGTGGTGATCGCCGACGCCGACGGCGCCTGGGTGACCGATGTGGACAGTCGGCGGTACCTGGACTGCCTGGCCGGGTACTCCGCGCTCAACTTCGGCCACCGTCACCCGGCGCTCGTGGCGGCTGCCCGGGCGCAGCTCGACCGGGTGACGCTGACCAGCCGGGCCTTCCTGCACGACCAGTTCGGGCCGTTCTGCCGCGAACTGGCTCAGTTGTGCGGGTCGGCTGAGGTGGCCGGCGGAACGCTGGTGCTGCCGATGAACACCGGCGCCGAGGCGGTGGAGACCGCGATCAAGGTGGCGCGCAAGTGGGGGTACCGGGTCAAGGGGGTGCCGCACGACCGGGCCACGATCGTGGTCGCGGCGGACAACTTCCACGGCCGTACCACGACGATCATCAGTTTCTCCAGCGACCCGGACGCCCGCGAGGACTTCGGGCCGTACACCCCGGGGTTCCGGTCGGTCCGCTACGGCGACCTCACCGCGCTGGCCGACGCCATCGACGACACGACCGTGGCCGTACTCCTCGAGCCGATCCAGGGCGAGGCGGGCGTGCTGGTGCCGCCGGATGGATACCTGCGTGGCGTGCGGGCACTGTGCAGTGCAGCGAACGTGCTCTTCGTGGCCGACGAGATCCAGACCGGGCTGGGGCGTACCGGGGACACCTTCGCCTGCGACCACGAAGGGGTCCGGCCCGACCTGTACGTGCTGGGCAAGGCGCTGGGCGGTGGGGTGGTGCCGGTCTCCGCCGTGGTGGGCCGGGCTGATGTGCTCGGGGTACTGCGCCCTGGCCAGCACGGCTCGACCTTCGGCGGCAACCCGCTCGCCTGCGCGGTCGGCCGGGCGGTGGTGGCCCTGCTGGAGACCGGCGAGTACCAGCGCCGCGCCCGCGAACTGGGGGAGCGGCTGCACCAGCGGCTGGCCACTCTGGTCGGGCACGGCGTGACCGCTGTGCGCGGCCGCGGGCTGTGGGCCGGGGTGGACATCGACCCCGCGCTGATGACCGGCCGGCTTGCCTGTGAGCGGTTGATGCGGCTCGGCGTACTGGCGAAGGAGACGCACGGCTCGACGATCCGGCTCGCCCCGCCGCTGGTGGTCAGCGCCGGGGAGCTGGACTGGGCGGTCGACCGCCTCGCCGAGGCCCTGCACGAGCACCAACACCTCGCCGATCTTGCAGTCGTGTCCCAGGCATAGCGGGTCAAAAGCCGCGAAAAAGCGGACGGGACTGCAAGATCGGCGCGAAATTAGGACTTGCGCGCTCGGATCGCCTCGCGGCGGTCGGTGAAGCGGGTCGCTGACTTGTCGAGCTCGGCGAGGAAGACGGAGAGCTCCTCGCGGGCGGCTTCGCCGTCGCCGCCCAGGCCGGTCCGTTCGAACGCCTTGACCTGGCGCAGCACCGGAGTGAGCACCTCGTCGTGGTGGATGCGCAGGTCGTAGATGCCGGCCATGGCGATCTGGACCGACTTGCGCAGGTACCCCTCCATGCCCTGCCCGGGCATCTGGAAGGTCTTGGCCACATCGCAGACCGCGCGCATGGCCAGATCCGGCGCCAGGTCGAAGGCCGCGTTGAGCAGGTTGCGGTAGAAGATCATGTGTAGGTTCTCGTCCAGCGCGATCCGGGCCAGCAGTTGCTCGCAGATGGGATCGCCGCTGTACCGACCGGTGTTGCGGTGCGAGACCCGGGTGGCGAGCTCCTGGAACGAGACATAGGCGACGGAGTGCACCAGGCCCTGCTCGTCGTAGTCGTTGGTGAAGCCGACGTTCATGTGGTCCATCCGGGCGCGCTCGAGCGCGATCGGGTCGACCGCCCGGGTGCAGAGCAGGTAGTCGCGGATGGCCTGGCCGTGCCGGCCCTCCTCGGCCGTCCAGCGGTGCACCCAGGTGCCCCACGCGCCGTCGCGGCCGAACTGCACCGCGATCTCGTGGTGGTAGCTGGGCAGGTTGTCCTCGGTCAGCAGGTTCACGATCAGCGAGGTGCGGGCGACCTCGGACAACTTCGACTGGCTGGGATCCCAGGCCTGCCCGCCGAGGATGCCGTCGAAGTCGGTGCCCTGGCTCCAGGGGATGTACTCGTGCGGCATCCATTCCTTGGCCGTCTCGAGGTGCCGGTTGAGACCGGCCTCGGCGATCGGCTCGAGGTCGTGCAGCAGTTGGGTCTGCGAGGGGAGTTGAGGGGCCACGAGTCCTCCATGACGGATGGGCAGGTTACGCTACCGTAGCTTACGCTACCGTAACTACGGTTGGCTATCCCCTTCGCCGGGCGCTGGTGCGGTGCCGCCGAGGTGGGCGGGGAGCCACCAGGAATCATCCGGACCGTCGGGCTTGTCGGGGTACTCCTGCTGCGCCCGGTCCAGCAGGGCGGACATCCGGGCGCGCAGCTCGACGTTGACGGCTTCCTTGTCGTCGCGGCGCTGCGGGCGCAGCGGTTCGCCGACCAGGATGGTGATGGGCGTGTGCCGGCGGGTGAGCGTGCGGGGCCGCCCCTTGGTCCACAGCCGCTGGGTGCCCCAGAGCGCCACCGGGATCAGCGGAACGTCGGCGGCTGCCGCCATCCGGGCCGCCCCGTCCTTCATGTCCTTGACGGTGAACGACTCGCTGATGGTCGCCTCGGGAAAGACCCCGACCACCTCGCCGGATTTCAGCGCGGCCAGCGCCGCCTTGTACGAAGCGATGCCGGCATTGCGGTCGACGGGAATGTGGTGCATCCCGCGCATCAGCGGCCCGCCGATGCCGTGCGCGAAGATCTCCTGCTTGGCCATGAACCGGACCAGCCGTTGCGAAGGCCGGGCAGCCAACCCGGCGAAGATGAAGTCCAGGTAGCTGACGTGGTTGCTGGCCAGCACCGCACCGCCGTCGGGTGGCACGTGCTCCGTCCCCTCGACGTGGATGCGGAGATCCAGCAACCAGAAACTGGCGCGCAGCATCGCGATGACCGGGGGGTACACGAGGTCCGCCATGGCGCAACGGTAACTGGCCCCGACGCAGCTCCGCAGCGGCCTTCCGGCCAGTGGATATTCGGGCGCAGTCATCCACAACGCATTGACAGTGCAGCGGACATCTGATTGTCCGGTTTCCACGCGACGTCAAGGTCGGCAGAACGTCAATGCCCCGGCCGGGTGCCTTTCGCGCCGGTCGCCGACGGCGGCCAGCTGCCGTCCGTGCCGGTCGCCGACGGCAGCCAGCTGCCGTCGGTACCGGTTGTGGACGGCAGCCAGCTGCCGTCGGTGCCCACGGTGACAAGGCGTTGGGTGGCCCGGGACAGCGCCACGTACAGCGTGCGTACCCCCGCGCGTGACTCGTCGCGGATCCGGGCCGGCTCGACCGCCACCACCCCGTCGTACTCCATGCCCTTGGCCTCCAGCCCGCTGACCACCTGCAGCCGCTGGTCCGGGAGCAGACCAGCCAACCACCCCGCGACCTGATCGCGTCCGGCCAGCGAGGTGATCACCCCGACCGTCCCGTCGACCTCGCCGAGCAACGCCTGCACGGCCGACCGGAGGGTGTCCGGCAGCGCCTCGGGCGCCACCAGGTGGTGCTCGGGGGGTGCGCCGCCGACCCGTACCGCGACCGGCAGCTCGATCTGCGGCTCGGCGCTGCGGATCACCGCCGCGGCCAGCTCGAAGATCTCCGCCGCGTTGCGGTAGTTGGTGGCGAGGGCGTATTCGCTGCGCCGGCGGGTGCCGAGTGCGGCGTCCATCGCCCGGGCCGCCTCGGCGGTGTCGGTCCAGGCCGCCTGCGCCGGGTCGCCCACGATGGTCCAACTCGCGTACTCGCCGCGGCGACCGATCATGCGCCACTGCATCGGCGAGACGTCCTGCGCCTCGTCGACGACGATGTGCGCGTAGTCCCGGTAGTTGTCCGGGCGTTCGACGGCAACCGCCCGGTTGGCCGCCATCCGGTCGGCGTACGTGGTGAGCTCCCGGACACCGCCGACGACCCCGAACGTCTCGCGGGGCCTCGGGCGCACCGGCGCAGCGCCGAGCAGCTCGTCCAGCTCGTCCAGCAGGGCGACGTCGGCCACCGACGGTCCGTCCTCGGCGAGCCGGGTGTACGACCGGGCCAGCGGCCGTAGCTCAGCCTGAGCGAGCACCCCGTCGGCGTACCGGTGCAGCCGGTGCGGGTCGCCCAGCCAGCCCAGCACGTCCAGCGGGGTCAGCACCGGCCACCAGGAGCGCATGAACGCGACGAACTCCGGGCGCCCGGCGACGTCCGTGGCGAACTCTTCCCGGCTCTGGCGCTGGTACGCCGGCAGCAGCTCGTTCGACTGTCGCCACAACGCATCGAGCAGGTACCCGGCGGCCTTGGCGCGTGCCGCGTTGCGCCGTGCGCCCGGGGCGCTGAGCAGGGCGCGACGGGCATCATCCAGCGCCGGTCGCTCCAGGGCCAGCAGTTGGCCGCGGTAGAGGATCCGCAGCCGCTGCGGCGAGTCCGGTACCGGCCCACGGGCTGCCCGGGCCAGCACCCGGGCCATCCGCAGGGAACCCTTGGTCGCCGCCACCTCGGGCAGGTCGTGCCGGTGCGCCGACACCCCTTCGAGGAGCCCGCCCAGCGAGCGCAGCGTCGCCGTCTCCTCGCCCAGGGAGGGCAGCACCCGGCTGACGTACTCCACGAAGACCGCGGACGGGCCGACCATGAGTACCCCGCCGCTCTCGAACCGGTTGCGGTCGGCGTAGAGCAGGTACGCGGCGCGGTGCAGCGCGACGGCGGTCTTGCCGGTACCCGGGCCGCCGCGCACGATCGTCACGCCGGAGGCGGGGGAACGGATCGCCTCGTCCTGCTCGCGCTGGATTGTCGCCACGATGTCGCGCATGCCGCGCCCGGTCGCGCGGGCGAGTGAGGCCAGCAGGGCTCCGTCGCCGATCACCGCCATCCCCGGCGGGGCGGCCGCCGGGTCGAGCAGATCGTCGTCGACGTCGAGCACCCGTTCCCCGCTGCTGCGAATGGTGCGCCGGCGTACCACGCCCATCCGTTCGGTCGGGGTGGCCCGGTAGAACGGGGCCGCCGCCGGGGCGCGCCAGTCGACCAGCAGCGACTCGTGTGCGGGGTCGCGCAGCCCGAGCCGGCCGATGTAGCGCACCTCGCCGCCGGGTACGGCAGGTTCGGCGGGGCTGTGCTCCAGACCGTGGTCCTGCGGGCGGGTACCCAGGTCGAGCCGGCCGAAGACCAGTCCCTCGTACTCGGAGTCGAGCGCGCGGCGGCGCCGGGCCGCGTGGTACACCATCGCGTCGCGCTCGACGTACGCGCCGAACGTCCCCACCTGGGCCAGGCCGTAGCCGGCCCGCTCCGCCTCGGCGAGGGACTGGCGCAGCTCGGCGAGGCGGGCGTAGACGCCATCGACGTAACGCTGCTCGGCGAGGATCTCCCGGCCACGGGCGTCGGGATGATCGGGATCGGACACGGGTTCTCCAGGTGCTGTGCGGTCCATATCTACGGCGGTCAGCCGACAGCCGCATCCGCATCTGTCGCCGGTCTCCTGGCCAGTGCGCCCGCCACGCCCCCGGCCGGGTGCTCCGCCCCGTGCTGCGCCGCGACGGCCTCCTGCTGCACGCTATGGGACAGCGCGCGGCGCCGGAGGTACAGGGTGGTGGCGGCACCGGCCAGCAGCGCCAGTACCAGGGCGATCCAGGAGAAGCCCTTGAGCCAGCGCTCCGCAGCGTTGCCGACAAAGCGGATCACGAAGGTTGTGCCGAAGGCCCAGATGATCCCGCCGGCCGCGTTGGCGACCAGGAACCGACGGTACGGCACCTTGAGCGCGCCCGCGAGCGGTCCCGCCAGGATCCGCAGCAGGGCCACGAACCGGCCGAAGAACACCGCCCACACGCCGTACCGGGCGAACGAGCGTTCGGCGCGGGCCAGGTGCGCCGGGCCAAAGTGGCGTGGGAATCGGTGGCCCAACCGCTCCAGCAGGGCCGGTCCTCCGCGGCGCCCCATCGTGTACCCGATGGAGTCGCCCGCGATCGCGCCGATGCTGGCGGCCAGGGCGACCAGCCAGGGGTTGGTGATCCCCTGGGAGGCCAGCAGCGCCGCGGTGACCAGGGTGATCTCGCCGGGCAGCGGGATGCCCATGCTCTCCACGCCGATGACGAGACCCACCACCAGGTAGATGGCGATCGGCGGCAGGGCCTGCACCCACTCCTCGACGTGCACCGGCGCTCCACCTCCCGTCGCCGACGGTAGCCTGAGCCCGCGCGTGGTGTCGACCACCTGGCCGATCCGGGCACAATTGGCGCGGTCGGACTGGCCGGGTCAGCGCGGCTGGCGCGGTCGGACTGGCCGGGTCAGCGCGGCTGGCACGGTCGGACTGGCCGGGTCAGCGCCGCTGGCCCGGTGGTGCGGTCGGCCGGTTCAGTGCGGTCCGCGTTTGAGGATGCGGCGCCGGCGTGAGGATCAGTGCGGTCCGCGTTTGAGGATGCGGCGCCGGCGTGAGGAGAGGTGCGCGGCCACCGCGCCGATCCGGGCGCGTACGCCGGGGCGCAGCGGCGTGGTCGCGTTCGCCTGGCGACAGACCCGCAGGATCGCCCCGGTCACCTCGTCCGGGCGCTCCAACGGCAGCATGTGCCCGGCATCCGGGCAGACCACGTGCTCGGCATGCGGCAGGGCGGCCACGATCGTGTCGGCGCACTGCCGGGGGGTGAGCCGGTCGTGGGTACCGACCAGCACCGCCGCCGGCAGTGCCCGCATCGCGGTGAGCGCCCCGACCCGGTGGTGCAGGTCGACCCACGGGCGGAATCCGCCGATCGAGGTGAGGCGCGCCTCGCCGACCATGGCGGTGGTCAGCCGGACCGCCTCGGGATCGGGCTCCGGGCCGAAGACCAGCCAGCGCACGCCCGGGGCGAGGATCGCCGCGACCGGCCGGTGCGGGCGCCACGGGCCGGAGCGGGCAAGTACCGCCGCGCCGGTCTGCTCCATCCGGCGGACCAGCCGGGCCAGTGTCGGGGTCAGGCCGTACGTGGTGTGCACCGCGCCTTCGGCAGTCGTGGCGACGAGGATGACGCCGGCCACCCGGGCGGCGAAATGGTCGGGGTGGCGGTGGGCGTACTCCATGATCGTCATGCCCCCCATGGAGTGCCCCACCAGGATCACCCGGCTGGTCGAGGCCCGCTCGTCGATCACCGTCGCCAGGTCGTCGGCGAGCTGGTAGAGCGTGGTGGCACTGCGCGGGCAGGCCGTGGAGTGGCCATGCCCGCGCATGTCGAATGCGAGCATCCGCACCGGACTGCCGAGGCGCTGCGGCACGTCGATGATCTGGCGTCGCCACAGCCGGGTGTCCAGGGTCCAGCCGTGCAACAGCACCACCGTCAGCGGCGCGGCCCGGTCCGCGTACTCCTCGACGTGCAGCCGAACTCCGTCCGGCAAGGTGACCTGGGAAACCGACGGCACACCCTCCGGGTACCCCGACCTAGCCATGGGCATCATGTTACCTACAAGTAACAGGGGAGCCAAGAGCGTGATCGCCGTCGCACTTTGGCCCGATCCGCTTCCGTAAAGGCGCGCCAGCCCGGATCCTGTACGGATGGCCCGCGCGCTGACCCCTACCGACCTGGCGGCGGAGCCGACTGCAGCTCTGACCAGCCTGCTCGCCGGCAATCGCCGCTTCGCGACCGGTCGACCGCGCCATGGACACCGGCACACCGAAGCCGGTCGGGAACCGGTACAGCGACCGTACGCACTGCTGCTGGGCTGCCTGGACTCGCGGGTGGTCCCGGAGTCCATCTTCGACCTGGACTTCGGAGAGGTCATGGTGGTGCGCACCGGTGGCCATGTCATCGACGCCGCCGTGCTCGGCTCGATCGACTTCGCCGTGAACACCATGCGGGTGCCGTTGCTCATGGTCCTCGGGCACCAGTACTGCGGTGCTGTCGCGGTGACCATTTCGGCGCTGCGTGAAGGTACCCGCCCGACCGGGCCGATCGGCTACCTGGCTGACCAGATCGCCCCGGCGGTCGGCGAGTTGGTGCACGGGACCGCCGATGTCGTCGACGAGGTGGTACGCCGGCATGTCGCCGCCACGGTGGACCGCCTCAGCGCGCTGTCACTGGTTCAGAACCAGGTTCAGGCGGGCGCGTTGGCCGTGGTCGGCGCGCACTATCAGGTCGACAACGGTCAGGTCGACCTGGTACCCGCGACCACCTGACAGCGCCCATGACGTGACGAGGGCCCGGGAGCTGCGCTCCCGGGCCCTCGTCGGCAGTGTCAGGGTGTCAGGCGAAGACGCCCGCCTCGACCAGGCGCTCCTCGGTCGCGTCCCAGCCGTGGCCGGGATTCGCTGCCGCCAGGGCCACCAGTTCGGCGCGGACCTTCACTCCGTGTCCGGCCCCGGCCAGGATGCGGATCTCCTCGACAAAGGCGTCGGAGCTGGTGCTCAGGTGCACGGTCTTGCCATTGGTCAGGTTCCGCACGTAGGCGTGCTTGCCGCCATTGAGCGGAATCACGTACTTGAACTCGCCCAGCACGCTCAGCGCGCCAGCCGCGCCGGCCTGGCCGGCGCGGACGGACGCGCGCGCGGTCTTGGAGGTGTTGCTCGCCACGGCGGGACTCCTTGCGAAGGACTTGCGAAGGGAACGGGAAAACGGGGCACCGACGACGGTCGCCGAAAAGACTCTACACGAGGCCCCGGTGGTGAGCTGCTCGGCGCAGACCGGGTACGCGGGCGACGGTTACCAGTCCGGTCCTGCTCCGTTAGGCATGTCGTAATACCGGCAAAATCTCAGTTCGCTGGCGCACCAGTAACCACAGCCGTCATCATGGGACTCAGCCGTATCGGCGTCACGAGGTCGTTGGGGAAGACGAACCTCGGATTCCGGGAGGCTCACCGTGACTCGTGGCGTGACCTATGTCCACTCGAGCCCGCTCGCCGTGTGCCCACACGTCGAGTGGGCCATCGCGCGTGTACTCGGCGTGCCGGTGCGCCTTGAGTGGACCAACCAACCCGCTGAGGCCGGCGCCCGGCGGGCCGAGTACACCTGGTCGGGGCGTACCGGTGCCGGGGCTGAGCTCGCCGCGGCACTGCGCCAGTGGCCGATGCTGCGCTTCGAGGTGACCGAGGAGCGCAGTGCCGGAGTCGACGGCGAGCGCTTCATGCATGTACCCGGCCGGGGCCTGTTCCGCGCGACGACGAGCGCCAACGGCGACATGATGATCTCCGAGGACCGGCTGCGCTGCATTGTGGCCGATTCCCGGGGGTACGAGGCACTGGCGCACGCGCTGGAGAAGGCGCTGGGTACGGCCTGGGACAAGGAGTTGGAGCCGTACCGGCACGCGGGCCAGGGTGCTCCGATGAGTCTGCTGACCCGGGTCGGCTGAGCCCGGCTGGGCTGAGCCCGGCTGGGCTGAGCCCGGCTGGGCTGTGCCCGGCGGTCCACGGGGCAACCGGGGTGGCCCGGGTCTGATTGAGTGGCAGGCGTGCTGGGACTACGCCGCATTGCAACGGTGACCTGCGTCGTGCTGCTCGTTGGTGGTACCAACGCGTGCACTGCCGGTCCGGGGCCGCGGCCGAACGCCGACCCGAACGCAGCAGCCGAGCTGGCCGCCCGGCTCGGCGACGCCGATCTCGTGGGCCAGGTGCTGATGCCGTACGCCTACGGCAACGACGCCAGCAACGTCAGCTCCGCTTCGGCCGCGGCCAACCGGGCCTACGCCGGGGTCTCGACTCCCGCCGAGATGGTCGCGAAGTACCGGCTCGGCGGGCTGATCCTGGTCGGCACCTCAGCTGACCAGACCGGGGCCGGCACCAGCAACGTGGAGTCAGCGGCCCAGGTGCGGGTGCTCACCACCGGGCTGCAGGCGCAGGCCGGCAGGCTGCCCGCCCAGGTGCCGATGCTCATCGCCACCGACCAGGAGCACGGGGTGGTGACCCGGGTGCGCACCGGGGTGACGCTGCTGCCGGGCGCGCTCGCGTTCGGGGCGGCCGCTGACCCGGCGCTCACCGAGGCCGCGTGGCGTGCCACCGGTGCCGAGCTCGCCGCGATGGGCATCACCGTGGACTTCGCCCCGGTCGCCGACGTACTCGGCGAGGACGGTGGTTTCATCGGCTCCCGCTCGTTCGGCTCGGCGCCCGATGCGGTGTCCGTCCAGGTCTCCGCGGCGGTCCGTGGGCTGCGCAGCAGCGGCGTGGCCGCCACCCTCAAGCATTTCCCCGGGCACGGGCACACCATCACCGACAGCCATGAGCAGCTGCCCGTACTGCCGCAGAGCCGCGAAGCGTTGGGCACCGACGACCTGCCGCCGTTTGTGGCGGGCATCGGCGCCGGCGCCGACCTGGTGATGGTCGGCCACCTCGACGTGCGCGCGATCGACCCGGGCGTGGCAGCGTCGTTCTCCTCGAAGGTGATGATCGACCTGCTCCGTGGGCAGCTCGGGTTCCGGGGTGTGGTGGTGAGCGACGCGCTGAACATGGCGCCGGCCAGGCGGTACCCGGCCGGCGAGGCGGCGGTACTCGCCATGCTCGCCGGTACCGACCTGCTGCTCGAGCCGCCGGACCTGGCCGCCGCGCAGCAGGGGCTGCTCGATGCGCTGCGCTCCGGGCGGCTGCCCCGGGCCCGGCTGATCGAGGCGGTGACCCGGATCCTGAGCCTCAAACTCCGGCTCTCCGGCACCCCGCAGCCGGCGATGTCTACTGTGGACACTGCCGAACACCGGGCTACCGCCGCTGCTGTCGCCGGGGCTTCGGTCACCGTGCTGCGCGGCGCCTGCTCCGGCCCGCTGCTCTCCGGTCCGGTCACGGTGACCTCGTCCGGCCGGGCGGACCAGCAGCAGGCGCGGACCTGGCTGACCGACGCGCTGCAGGCCCGCGGGGTGAGCGTGGTGCCCAAGGCGGGCACGGTGGTGCACCTGATCGGGTACCGGGACGAGGCCACCGACCTGTCGCCGGACGCCGCGGTCACCGTCGCGATCGACGTGCCGTACCTGCTGCGTTCGGCCCGATCGCCGACGCTGCTCGCGACGTACTCGTCGACCCGGGCGTCGATGACCGCGTTGGCGGCTGTCCTCACCGGCGCTGCACCGGCACCTGGCCGTTCACCGGTGACCGTCACCGGACTGCCCCGCTCCGCCTGCGGCTAAGAAATTTCCGCGATCTTGCACTCGTGTCCCGGACATAGGCTGGTAAATGCTTACGCATGGGTGAGCACGACTGCAAGATCGCGAGGGCGAGGGCGGGGGCGGGGGCGGAGGGCGGGACGTAGCGGGGTTAGAGCGGGATGTTGCCGTGGGCGCCGCGGGCCGCGGGGGCGGTAGCCAGCGCCTCGGCGATGCGCCGCCGGGTGTCGGTGGGCTTCACCACGTCGTCGACCACGCCGATCTCCAGCGCGCGGTTGACCCCGCCGGCGATCTGGGCCTGTTCCTCGATCAGCTGGGCGCGCAGCCGTTCCCGGTCCTCGGGCGGGGCTGCGGCGAGCTTCTTGCGGTGCAGGATGTTGACCGCTGCCGACGCGCCCATCACGGCGACCTCGGCGTTGGGCCAGGCGAAGACCGCCGTGGCGCCGAGCGAACGGGAGTTCATCGCGATGTACGCCCCGCCGTAGGCCTTGCGCGTCACGAGGGTGATCCGGGGGACGACCGCCTCGGCGAAGGCGTGCAGCAGCTTGGCGCCGCGGCGTACCACCCCGTCCCACTCCTGGCCGAGCCCGGGAAGGTACCCGGGTACGTCGACGAGCACGATCAGTGGCACCCCGAGCGAGTCACACATCCGTACGAAGCGGGCTGCCTTCTCAGCGCTGGCCGCGTCCAGGCAGCCGCCCAGCCGTAGCGGGTTGTTCGCGATCACCCCGACGGTACGGCCGCCGAAGCGCCCGAGCGTGGTCACGATGTTCGGCGCCCACTTGGCGTGCAGCTCCACGCCGGCCTCGTCGAGCATCGCGGTGACCAGCGGCTTGACGTCGTACGCCCGGCTGGGCTGCTCGGGCAGGAGCGCGCCCAGATCCGTCTCCGCCGGTACGTCAGCCGGCGAGATCCGCCCCTGCCGGCCGAGCAGCGAAGCCAGCTTGCGCGCGGCATCCAGCGCGCTCGCGTCGTCCTTGGTGGTCACGTGCACCACGCCGGAGCGGCGGCCGTGCGGCTCGGGGCCGCCCAGCCGCTCCATGTCGACCTGTTCGCCGGTGACGCTGCGCACCACCTCGGGGCCGGTCACGAAGATCCGGCCGGCCCCGGCCATGATCACGATGTCGGTCAGCGCCGGCCCGTACGCCGCCCCGCCGGCCGCCGGCCCGAGCACGACCGAGATCTGCGGTACCCGACCAGAGGCGCGCACCATGGCGGCAAAGACCTGCCCCACCCCGTCCAGCGCGGTCACGCCTTCAGCCAACCGGGCACCACCCGAGTGCCACAGCCCGACCACGGGGGCCCGTTCGCGGACCGCGGTGTCGATCGCGTCGGCGATGTCCTTGCACCCCTCGATGCCCATGGCGCCGCCCATCCGGGTGGCGTCGGTGACGAACCCGATCGCCGCCGTACCGTCGATCTCGCCGCGGGCGGCGAGCACCCCGGAATCCTCCCGCGAGGCGAAGAGGCGCAGCGTTCCGGCGTCGAACAGTGCCCGCAGCCGCAACTCGGGATCGCGGTGGTCGATCTTCTCTGCGTCAGCGTCGGCGGAGATGGTGGTCACGGCGGCCTCCCGGCTCGCGAGGGGGTCAGGCACGGGTGAAGATGAGCGCTGCGTTGTGGCCGCCGAAGCCGAAGGAGTTGTTCAGCGCGGCGGGGATTTCCATGTACCGGGGCTTGTTCGTGACCACGTCCAGGTCGACCGCGTCGTCCGGGTCGTCCAGGTTGATCGTGGGGGGGATCACGCCGTGGTGCACGGCGAGGATCGTGACGATCGACTCGACAGCGCCGGCCGCGCCAAGCAGATGCCCGGTCATCGACTTGGTAGCGGTGATCACGGGGTGGCCGCCGATCGCCCGGCGCAGCGACACGATCTCGGCTATGTCACCCACCGGGGTGGAGGTGGCGTGCGCGTTGACGTGCACGATGTCGCTGGGAGCCAGGCCGGAGTCGCGCAGCGCCTCAGCAATCGCCCGGACGGCGCCCTCGCCCTGCGGCTGTGGCTGCACGATGTCGTACCCGTCGGAGGTCATCCCGGCCCCGGCGAGCCGGGCATAGATCCTGGCTCCGCGGGCCCGGGCGTGCTCAGCGCGTTCCAGCACGATGACCCCGGCGCCCTCGCCCAGGACGAAGCCGTCGCGGGCCTTGTCGAACGGGCGGGACGCCTTCTCCGGCTCGTCGTTGCGGGTCGACATGGCCCGCATCGCGGCGAAGCCGGCGAGCGGCAACGGGTGGATCACCGATTCGGTACCGCCGGCCACCACCACGTCGGCCCGCCCCGCGCGAAGCATCCACAGCGCCCAGGCGATCGACTCGGCTCCGGTGGCGCAGGCGCTGGCCGGCGAGTGCACTCCGGCCCGGGCGTGCAGCTCCAGCCCCACCCACGCGGCAGGGCCGTTGGGCATCAGCATCGGGATGGTGTGCGGCGAGACCCGGCGCGGGCCGCTGGCCTCCAGGATGTCGTCCTGGGCGAGCAGCGTGTTGGCGCCGCCGATGCCGGTACCCAGGACGACGCCGAGCCGTTCGAGCTCGATGCCGGCCTCGGCCAGTCCGGAGTCGGCCCACGCCTCGCGGGCCGCCACGACGGCCACCTGCTCGGAAATGTCCATCCGGCGGGCCTGCACCCGGTCGATCACCTCGGTCGGCTGTACGGCGAGCTGGCCGGCGATGCGTACCGGCAGCTGGGCCGCCCAATCCTGGGTCAGCACGCTGACCCCGGACCGGCCGGCGAGCATGGCGGCCCAGGTCGACGCGACGTCCCCGCCCAGCGGGGTCGTCGCGCCGAGCCCGGTCACGACAATGTCGTCAGTCACGACGACGCCTCGCTCCGCTCGGCGTGGTCGCGACGGGCCGTGCTGGCGAGCTCTTGGCGCGAACTCACGACTGTGCCTTCGCGATGTAGTCGACGGCGTCGCCCACCGTGCGGAGGTTCTGGACCTCCTCGTCCGGGATCTTGACGTCGAACTTCTCCTCGGCCGCCACCACGACCTCCACCATGGACAGCGAGTCGACGTCGAGGTCCTCGGTGAACGACTTGTCGTCGGCGACGTCATCCGGGCTGACCCCGGCGACCTCTTCGAGAATCTCGGCGAGTCCGGCGGTGATCTCGTCACGGGTCATTTGGTGTTTCCTTCCTTCGTGAGGGCGCTTGGGTTGGACCGCGGGCTGCCCGGCCCCGCGGCGGAGCTTACGGGCAGCGCACGACCTGCCCGGCGTAGGTGAGGCCACCGCCGAAGCCGAAGAGCAGGACGGGTGCCCCGGATGGGATCTCCCGCCGCTCCACGAGCTTGGACAGGGCCAGCGGGATGCTCGCCGCCGAGGTGTTCCCGGACTCCACGACGTCCATCGCGACGATCGCGTTGGGCAACGCGAGCCGCTTGGCGATGCCTTCGATGATGCGTGCGTTGGCCTGGTGCGAGACGAACGCGGCGAGCTCGGACACCTCGACTCCGGCCCGTTCGCAGGCCTGCAACGCCAACGGGGCCAGCGCCGTGGTGGCCCAACGGAACACGGTCTGTCCGTCCTGGCTCAGGTACGGCTGCCAACCCTCGATGCGGACCGCCCCGCTGCGTTCGGGGGCCGAACCCCACAGCACCGGGCCGATCCCGGGCGCCTCGCCCTCGGCCACCGCACCGAGCACCGCGGCGCCGGCGGCGTCGCCGAACAGGATGCAGGTGGAGCGATCGGTCCAGTCGGTAACGTCGGAGAGCTTCTCCGCGCCGATCACCAGGGCGTGCCGGGCGGCGCCCGCCCTGATCGCGTGGTCGGCGGTGGCCAGCGCGTAGCAGAAGCCGGAGCACGCGGTGTTGATGTCGTACGCAGCCGGCGCCGGGATTCCGAGCCGGGCGGCCACCCGGCACGCCGTGTTCGGGCTGCGGTCCGGTGCGGTGCAGGTGGCGACCACGACCAGGTCGATGTCGGCCGGGGTCAACCCGGCGTTGGCCAGCGCCTTGCTGGCGGCGGCCACGGCCATGTCGACCACGGTCTCGTCGTCGGCGATCCGCCGGGTGACGATGCCCACCCGCTCCCGGATCCACTGGTCGTTGGTGTCGACCATCCGGGAGAGCTCGTCGTTGGTCAGGATCCGGCTGGGCTGGTAGTGCCCCATTGCCAGGATCCGACTGCCGGCTGGGCCTGTGGCGGGGCCGGTCATAGATGACCTCCGATCCGAGCGAGGGGTTGCCCGGGGGCGACCGGGTCGTTGTCGTGGGCGATCCACTCGACGAGTACTCCCGCGTCGTGCGCGGTCACCTCGGTCGCGCCGTCGCGCGTGTTGACGTGGCCGATTGCCTGTCCGGCGCGTAGCTGGGCGCCTTCGTCCAGATCGGTGTTGGGGGAGAAGGTCCCGGCGACCGGGGCGACGACGACCCGGAACTGCGGGGCGGGTTCGTGGCTGTGCGCTGCGCCGTGCCGGGCGATCGCGTCGCGGGCGGCAGCGAGGTCGTCGGGGGTGTTCACGGTGAAGATCTGGATGCCGCGGGCCGCGATCTCGTTTTTGAGCTCGCGCTTGACCAGACCGGCAAGGGTCCCGGCCGGCGGGAGCTCCACAACGGCGCTGACCCCGATCGCGGCGAGGGTGGCCATGCACAGGTCCCACCGCACCGGTGCGGTGACCTGGCGGACGAGCCGCTGCAGCAGGGCGGGGCCGTGGTCGACCGCGGCGCCGTCGCGGTTGGACAAGACGATCTTGTTGGGGGTACCCGGGGAGATGCCGCCGGCGATCGTGCCCAGCGCCTGCTCGGCGGGGGCCATGTATGGCGTGTGGAACGCACCGGCGACCTGCAGCGCGATCACCCTCGCCCTGGCCGGCGGCTGCGCCGCGAGCTTCGCCAGTCCGTCCAGCGACCCGGCGGCGACGACCTGCCCGGAGCCGTTGCGGTTGGCCGGGTACAGCCCCGCGGCCTCGATCGCGGTCAGCACCTCGTCGGGGTCGCCGCCGAGAACCGCACTCATTCCGGTGGGCTCCAGGGCGCAGGCGGCTGCCATCTCCCGCCCGCGGGCGGCGGCGAGCGTGATCGCTGCCTCCGGGGTCAGTACCCCGCCCATCGCGGCTGCGGCCAGCTCACCCACGCTGTGCCCGGCGACGACGCCCACCTCGGCCATCGGCAACTGCTCGGCGGCGAGCAGTGCGGCCGCGACCAGCAGCGGCTGGGTCTTCGCGGTGTCCCTGATCTCGTCGGCGTCAGCAACGGTACCCAGGTGGACCAGGTCCACTCCGGCGAGCATGGACCACCAGCGCAGCCGGGCCTCGGCGCCGGGGAGGTCGAGCCAGGGGGCAAGGAAGCCGGGCTTCTGCGAACCCTGACCGGGGGCGACGATGGCGAGCACATTACGACTGTCCCGGATGCGGGTGTCTCAGGCGGGCAACGGGAGACACCAAAGTCGACGACATCTTTTGGAGGTTTCCTCCAAGGCCTCACCCTTCGTCACCCGAGGTGGGTTCCTTCGTTACGGTGGGCCACCGGCAGCGACGGGTCGAGCCGCCCGATCGTGAGCGCGACCCGCAGCGCGAAGGCGTCCCGGGGCAACGTCGGCGTGAAGCCGGTCACGTCGCCGATCCGGCGCAGCCGGTACCGCACGGTGTTCGGGTGTACGAAGAGGCTGCGGGCGGCACCCTCCAGGACGCCGCCGGCCGAGAAGAAGGCATCGAGCGTCTCCAGCAGCTCCCCGCCGGCCCGGGCCAGTGGGCCGTACACCTCCTGGCGCAGGATCCGTCGCGCCTCGGCGTCGCCAGCCAGCGCCCGCTCCGGCAACAGGTCGGCGGCGCTGACCGGGCGCGGTGCGGCCGGCCAGGCGGGAGCGGCCCGGTACCCGGCCAGAGCCGCGCGCGCCGATTCAGACGCCTCGTCCAGGCTACGTACCGCTGGACCGACCACCACCGGTCCGTCACCGAAGACCGCCAGCAGGCTGGTGGTGGCGGCGAGCGGGTCGGGTACTGCGCCGAGCACCACCACGAGCCGGTTGCCGTGTACTCCGCCGATGATCTCCACCCCGATCCGCCGCGCCAGCCGGTGCAGCCCGTGCAGCACCATCGCGGCCTCGCCGCCGGGCGAGCGCCCCACGGCGACCGCAACCGGGGGAGCGTCCGGCCAACCGAGCGCGGCTGCCCGGCTGGCGAGGACATCGGAGGAGTCCCCGCGCAGCAGCGCGTCGACCAGCAGCGCCTGCAGCCGGGCGTCCCACGAGCCGCGGCTCTCCGCGGCCCGGGCGTACACCCGCGCCGCGGCGAAGGCCACCTCGCGGCTGAACTGAAGGAACGCCTCCCGGATCGCGGCCTGCTCGCCTGGCGCGGCCAACCGCGGCACGTGTTGCTCCACCACATCGATGGTGACCTTGATCAGGCGGACCGCCTGCTCCAGGTTGAGCGACCGGGCCATCGCCCGCGGCGCGGTGTCGAAGAAGTCGAAGAACTCGTCGGAGACCTCCTGTGGCCCGCCGTCCGGGGACTCCTGCTGTCGCCGCAGCCATTCGACCAGAGAGCTCACCCCGGCCTGGGCGACCAGCGTGACCCAGGCCCGCTGGTCAGCCGGCAGGTCCCGGAACCAGGGCAGGGTCTCGTCCATCCGGGCCACGCTCGCGGTGGCCAGTGCCCCCGTCGCCCGCTCCACCGACCGGATGCTGGCCGCGAGCGCGCCGCTCCCGGGTCCGGTTGCGGGGCTGGCTGGCGTGGTCATGACCCGAGCCTGTCATGCCCGCCGTCCGGCTGTGGAGACACTGTGCACAATGACCGCCATGAACGCTCGCCCCGGGCGCGCGGGAGGTGCGCCTGCCCAGATCGCGTCGTACCGCATCGAGCGACTGCTCGGGGTCGGTTCGTTCGCCACGGTGTGGCTCGGGTACGACGCGTCCCTCGACGCGTACGTGGCGATCAAGGTGCTGGCCGAGAACTGGAGCCACGACCTGCGGGTGCGGGAGCGGTTCCGTGATGAGGCCCGCATGTTGTGGCGGCTCGACCACGAGCGGCTGGTCCGGGTACACGGGGTCGGTGAGCTCGACGACGGTCGCCCGTACGCGGTGATGGCGTGGGCCGACCGTGGCAGCCTGCGGGACCGGCTCGCGGCCGGGGCGCTGCCGGTGGAGCAGGGCCTGGCGCTGTTGCGGGAGATCGCGGCCGGCGTCGCGATCCTGCACACCAGCGCGATCGTGCACCGGGATCTGACCCCGGGCAACGTACTGTTCCGGTCCCGGCCGGACGGGGCGGAGCAGGTCGTGATCGCCGACCTCGGTCTGGCCAAAGCCCTGGCGGCGGCGTCCGGCCTCACCGCCCGGGCGGGTACGCCCGGCTACATGGCACCCGAACAGGACGATCCGCTCGCCGTCGTCGATACCCGTGCCGACGTGTACGGACTCGGTCGCCTCGGGTCGGAGCTGCTCGGTACCCCCGTGCAGGGCCGGCCGGCGACGGAGGTACGGCTGCGACTGGGCGTACCGCCGAAGGTCGCCGAGGTGTTGCGGACGGCGACGGCGAACCGCCCCGCAGACCGGTACCCGGACGCTGCGGCCTTCGCCGCCGCGCTCGACCAGGCGGTCCTTCCCGCGTCGGGCCCGCCGCCTTTGCGACCGCAGCCGGGCGCGGCGGGGCCTGCCATCCGCACCGCGGCGCCCCGGCGGCGCACCGTCGTCGCGCTCGCCGCGGTTCTCGCGGTCGCGGCGGCGGTGGGTGGTGCGGCGTGGGGCCTTTCCCAGCGCGGACCCGCCACCGCCGAGGACCCGAGCGGTCGGATCACCGTGACGCTGCCCGACGGATGGCGCAGCGCCGGCTCCGGCTGGGCCGGCCGGAGAGGTGCCGACGGCAACCTGGAGCCGGCGCTGGTGGTGTCGCCGGACCCGGACCGGTGGGCGTCGGATCCGGCGGTACCCGGGGCGTTCGTCGGGGTCTCCGCCGCGCTGGGCGGGCAGACCACGCCGGCGGAGTTCGCGGCCGGACATCCGCACGCCGAGTGCACCGCTTCGCCGGTGCGGACCACCCGTCAGGGCAGCATCGACTGGGTCGTGGCGGAGTTCACCGGATGTACGCACGGCAAGCCGGTGATCGTCGAGGCCGCCGGCGTCGGGCCCGATGGTGCCGGACTGGTGTACGTCCAGACTGCGCCCCCGGCGGGCAGCGGACCATCCTTTGTGGACTCGCTACTCGCCGGGGTCCGCGTGCGCCGGTGACGACCCGCCAGCCCGGCCGCCCCGGCCGGCGCCGGACTGCGCCCGGTCAGCCCAGCGGCACCGGCAGGCGCACCTGCGGGCCGCCCAATGGCCCCCATTCGATCTCGACCTTGCCCGAGGCGGGGATGTCGTAGACCAGGTACTCGTGGTCGGTGGCACCCGCGTTGACGTTGGTCGTGGTGTAGATCTCGGGATAGTCACCCAGCCGTTCGCCGTTCACCACGACGTGGACGTCGCTGGTCACGTCGATGAAGGCGCCGTTGACGGTGACGGGCGCGGTGACGGCGATGCCGAGGTAAAGCTTGAGCCGGCCGGTCCTCGCCTGCTTGGTCGTGCTCGAATGGCCGGCGTTGTCTATGCCGATCCAGTGCGCGAGGTAGGCCTTCTCCACCGTGACCCCGAGCTGGCGCACGGTACCCGGTGAGGCCAGCGTGATCGGCTTGGGGTAGGCCGGCTCCGGTACCGCGCCGGTCAGCGGCAGCCGCTCCTGCTGGTACCCGGCGGGGCCGAAGACCAGCGACGACCCCGGCACGGAGGCGTTGGCGGGGAGTTCGAAGGCGTACCAGCCGGTCGCGGTGGCGCCCGCGTTGACGACACCGGCCGCGGGGCCTCCTGAGTCGTCGAACGCGATCGACGCGCCGCCGGCCAGGGCCAGGGACACATCCTGGGAGATCAGCAGGGTGGTGAAGTTCAGCCGGTTGGTGACCTTGACCTGGAGGTACGCGTAGGTCGCGGTGCCGTACTCAGGGCCTGCGGTGTCGCCGTAGCTGCGCGGAGTCTGCCGGGACAGCTCCACCCCGGTCAGCGTGATGTCGGCGTTGAGGTACCTGATCGAGCGGGGGGTGAAGCCGGCGAGCGGGACCGCGGGCGCGGACCCTGACGCCAGCACCCCGGCGGAGCCGCCGGCGGCGTCGGTGCTGCCGCCGGGCTGGCCGGAGAGCGGGGACACGGGCTTGTCCGGGCCGCATCCGGCCGTCAGCGCGGCCGTGGTCAACGCGAGCGCGACAGCCGCGGCCGCGGCGATGCGCCGGAGGGGTCGGCAGGGCATGCAGGTTCTCCTTCGAAGGGTGGGAGCCGTCAGTTGGTTGGTCCCCGGCTCAGTGGCTCCGGTTCGGCGAATCTCCATCCGATTCCGGCTCGCGGTCGGTGAGCCGCGTCCGCAGCCGGCGCCGCCCCTCGTGGATGCGGGATTTCACGGTGCCTTCGGGTACGCCCAGCAGCGCGGCGATCTCGCGGTACGGCAGTTCGAGCACGTCGCGCAGGGCCACCGGCTCGGCGAGGTCGGGGCCGATGGCTTCCAGGCCGTCGAGCAGATCCAGCCGGGTTCCGGCCACCACACTGGTACGGCGCGGGTCGGGCCGGTCGGGCAGTGGTACCCCCGCAGCCTCGGTACCGGCGCGACGGCGCAGCGCCTGGTACGTCGAGCGGGCCCGGTTGGCGGTGACCCGGTGCAGCCACGTCCGCAACGACGACCGCCCCTCGAACGACGCGATTCCCCGGGCCAGCGCGAGCAGAGTGTCCTGGCACGCCTCCTCGGCGTCCTCGCGGTTCGGCAGGAACCGGGCGCACAGCCGCAGGACGTCCGGCCGCACCGCAGTGAGCAGCGCATCCAGGGCGTACCGGTCTCCGGCGCCCGCGGCGCGGGCCAGTTCGTCGAGATCGACCTCAGCTGCGGACATGAGGCCGCAGTGTACTGACCCGCTCAGCCGGCCAGTCGGGCCAATGCGGCGCGCAGCCGGGCCAGGGTGCGCTCGCGGCCCAGTACCTCCAGCGACTCGAAGAGCGGCAGCCCGACCGTACGGCCGGTCACCGCGACCCGTACCGGCGCCTGGGCCTTGCCCAACTTGAGCCCGCGCTCGGTACCCACCGCCTCCAGCGCGGCCTTGAGTGGCTCGGCCGCCCAGTCCGGCGCGGCCTCGAAGGCGCCGAGCGCCGCGGTGAGCAGGTCGGGTGCGCCAGCGGTCATCGCCCTGGCCCACGCCGCTTCGTCCAGGGCGGGGGAGTCGAGGAAGAGGAAGTCGACGTTCGGCACGATCTCGCTCAGTACCACAATCCGGGTCTGCGCCAGCGGTGCGACCGCCGCGAAGACCTTCGGGTCGAACGTCTCCGGCCGCCATGGCGGGGCCGCGATGCCCCCAGCGGCGCCCTCGGCGCCCTCGGCACCGGTCGACGGCTCAGCCGTGCCGTGCAGCCACGGCTGGCACGCCTCGACGAAGTCGGCGTCGGTGAGGGCACGGATGTACTCGCCGTTGAACGCCCGCAGCTTCTTCTCGTCGAAGAACGCCGGTGCCGAGTTCACCTGCTCCAGCTGGAACTCCGCCTCGATCACCGACCAGGGCACGATCTCCCGGTCGCCCGAGGGTGCCCAGCCGAGCAGCATCAGGTAGTTGCGCATGGCGTCGGCGAGGTACCCCTCGTTGCGGTACGCCTCCAGCGCCACCTTGTCCCGGCGTTTCGAGAGCTTCTGCCGTTTTTCGTTCACCACCACCGGTACGTGCGCCCAGACCGGTGGGGTGTGCCCCAGCGCCTCCCACAGCAGCTGCTGCTTCGGGGTGTTCGGCAGGTGCTCCTCGGCGCGGATCACGTGGGTGATCTTCATGACGATGTCGTCGACGACGTTCGCCAGCAGGAAGACCGGCGAGCCGTCCCCCCGGACGATCACGAAGTCCTCGATGGTGGCGTTCTCGAAGGTCGGCTCGCCCCGGATCAGGTCGCGCACCACGGTGGCGCCGAGGTCGGGGGCGGCGAAGCGCAGCGCGCGCCCGGTGCCCGGACCGAGGTCGCGGTCCCGGCAGAAGCCGTCGTAACCGGCGTACTGGCTGCTGGTCCGGGCCTGGACCTGCTCACGGGTGCACTCGCAGTGGTACGCCCGGCCGGCGTGGTACAGCCGCTGCCCGGCCGCGCGGTGCTCGTCGGCGTTCGCGGACTGCAGGTACGGGCCCTCGTAGCTGCCGCGGCGGATGCCGATCCAGTCCAGGGCGGCGAGGATGCCCTCGGTCCACTCCGGGCGGTTGCGTGCCGCGTCGGTATCCTCGATCCGCAGCACGAACACCCCACCGTGCTGCTTGGCGTAAATCCAGTTCTGCAGGGCCGAGCGTGCGCCTCCGACGTGGAACATTCCCGTCGGAGACGGCGCGAAGCGTACGCGTACCGTCACGCGCTCCACCCTATGGGCGGGGGTGCAACCAATCACTACCGGGTTTACGTCTGACAGGAGGGTACTGCGGACGGGGATCCGATCAGTACCCTGCTGATCGGGACAAGGGGAGGGACGGGCATGTACAGGCCGTTTCGTGGGGTTCGCCGACGGGGGTTCGGCGCGGTCGTGGTTGGCGCGCTGACGGTGCTGCTGGCCACCGCATGCTCGGCTGGGACGACCACAGCCATCTGGCGGATGCCCGCGGCGCAGCCGTCCGGTGCGGGTACCGGCACCACGCCGGCGATGCCGGCGGAGCTGAAGATCTACCCGGGGGCCAATGCGACCGGGGTCGGAGTCAACGATCCGGTGATCGTTACCGTCGAGGGTGGGGCGCTCGACACGGTGACCGTGACCAACTCGGCCGGCAAGCAGCTCGGCGGCGCGTTCGACGCCGAGCGGCACAGCTGGCGCAGCACGGAGCCGATGGGCTACGACCGGTCGTACACGGTTGCCGCGGCCGGGACCGCCACCGGCGGTGGGCACATCGAGGGCAGTTCCACGTTCAGGACGGTCCGGGCCGGCAACTTCACCCAGCCGTACCTGCAGGCCAACGCGATGACGGCGTTGAGCGCCTGTACCCCCTGCGGCGTGGGCACCATCATCACGGTGCACTTTGACGAGCCGATCGGGAACAAGGACGCGGCTGAGAAGGCGGTGCGGGTCACCACCGACCCGCCGGTGACCCTCTACGCCCGCTGGTTCGGCGACCAGAGCCTCGCGCTGCGGCCGGAGAAGTACTGGCAGCCCGGGACCAAGGTGTCCGTGACCGTGCAGGCGTACGGCAAGGACTTCGGCAACGGTCTCTACGGCGAGGCGGACGCGAGCGGGTCGTTCACGATCGGCAACTCCAAGGTCGCCATCGCCGACTCCAACACCCACCACATGCTGGTCTACATCGACGGGGCGTTAGCCCGCGACATCCCGATCAGCATGGGCAAGGGTGGGTACCAGACCGGATCCCACGGTGAGTCGATCAACTTCTGGACCCCGTCCGGTACCTACACCGTGCTCGGCAAGACGCCGACGACCCACATGACGTCGGCCAGCTACGGCATCACCGACAAGAACAACCCCAACTACTACGACGAGATCATCAAGGACACCGTGCAGCTCTCCAAGGACGGTATCTACGCGCACCTGCGGGACTGGGCTCCGCTGGATGCCCTCGGCGGCTGGAACTCGTCGCACGGCTGCATCAACGTCGGCGTGGACCACGCGGCGTGGTTCTACGAGACCTTCGGCCCGGGTGACATCGTCCAGGTGCTCAACACCCCGATCCCGCTCAGCTACGGCGTCTCCGCCGGGGCCGCCTGGGACACCGAGTGGAGCAGCTGGCGGGCGCTGGCACCGTAAGGCGCGGTCAGCTGTCACGAGCCCGCGCCGGGTGGCGCGGGCTCGTGCCGTCCGGCACGCTCAGGTCCGCTTGACGGCCCGGTCGACCGTTGCCCGCCAGCCGGCATCGGGGAGCTTGCGGGTGAGCGCAGAGATCGCGCTGATCGCGCCGTCGACCAGGTCGCCCCACTCGTACACGTCGGACCAGCCCTTCTGGACCAGAAAGGACAGGCCCGCCGAGTTGCTGCGGGCCCAGCCGGACCGGGCCGGGATCTTCCGCACCTTGCGGCGGGCCCGTAGCCGGGCGAGTGCGCCGACGGTACGCCCCTCGTCGGTGACCAACTGGACCGAGAACGGGTACGTCACCTCGCCGCCGGCTGCGGTCACCACCACCCGGGCCTGGTCGGGGGTACGGTCGCGGAACAGCCGGGCCCAGAAGCCCAGCTGGGGCGCACAGATGACGACCTCCACGCCGTCGCCGTGCTCACCAGGATCGGCGGCTCCGGCAACGGCGCGCACCATGTTGACGACGGCGGCCGGGTCGGACCGCCGGAACTGCACCCAACCGCCCGCGGAATCCACCGGCCCATCCTGGCAAAGCCCATCCACCCCCGCCCATCCACCCCGCCCCCGGGCGGGAGGGTCAGGCGTCGCCGCCGGTTTCGCCGACCGGTGCGGCGGTGACGTCGTCGATCGCGTACCTCTTCGCGGCCTCGGCCGGGGTGCCGACGGGTACCTCGCCGCGGCGGGCCAGCTGGCGCAGCGTCGCCACCACGATGGACTCCGCGTCGACGTGGAAGTGCCGGCGCAGTGCATGCCGGGTGTCGGACATGCCGAAGCCGTCGGTACCCAGCGAGGTGTAGTCGCCCGGGATCCAGCGGGCCACCAGGTCGGGTACGGCGCGCATGAAGTCGCTCACCGCCACCACCGGACCGTCGCCGGCGGCGTCCAGCACCTGCGTCACGTACGGCACCCTCGGCTCGTCGGCGGGGTGCAGGAGGTTGTACTCCTCGCAGGCGATCGCGTCGCGGCGCAGCTCAATCCAGGAGGTCGCCGACCACACCTCAGCCGGTACGCCCCAGTCCTGGGCGAGCAGTTGCTGGGCCTTGAGCGCCCATTGCACGCCGGTACCCGAGGCGAGCAGCCGTACCGGCGGACCGTCCACTCCCGACGGTGCCGGAGCGTACCGGTACAGCCCGCGCAGCAGGCCCTCGACGTCGACCCCGGCCGGCTCAACGGGCTGCGAGATCGGCTCGTTGTACACGGTCAGGTAGTAGAAGATGTTCTCCGGTGCCTCGCCGTACATCCGGCGCAGCGCGTCCTCGACGATGTACGAGATCTCGAACCCGAACGCCGGGTCGTAGGCGACCACCGCCGGGTTCGTCGCCGCGAGCAGCAGCGAATGGCCGTCCTCGTGCTGCAGGCCCTCCCCGTTGAGCGTGGTCCGCCCGGCGGTCGCGCCGAGCATGAAGCCCCGGGTCATCTGGTCGGCCGCCGCCCATATCGCATCGCCGGTGCGCTGGAAGCCGAACATCGAGTAGAAGATGTAAACCGGGATCATCGGCACGTTGTGGGTGGCATACGCGGTACCGGCCGCGGTGAACGAGGCGACCGAACCCGCCTCGTTGATGCCCTCGTGCAGGATCTGCCCGGAGGTGGACTCCTTGTACGACAGGAGCAGGTCCCGGTCGACCGCGGTGTACTGCTGCCCGTGCGGCGAGTAGATCTTCGCGGTGGGGAAGAGCGAGTCCATCCCGAAGGTGCGCGCCTCGTCCGGAATGATCGGCACCCAGCGGGCCCCGATGTTCTTGTCCTTCATCAGGTCCTTGAGCAGCCGGACGAAGGCCATCGTGGTGGCCACCTTCTGCTTGCCCGAGCCGCGCTTGAGATCGGCGTAGGTCTCGTGCGGCGGCAGTGCCAACGGGATCGTGGTGGTCGGCCGGGAGGGCACGGAACCGCCGAGCTGACGCCGCCGGTCGAGCATGTACGCCACCGCGTCGGACTTCTCGCCCGGGTGGTAGTACGGCGGCAGGTACGGGTCGGCCTCCAGCGTGGAGTCCGGGATGTCGAGGTACAGCCGGTCCCGGAAGTCCTTGATGTCGGCCAGGGTCAGCTTCTTCATCTGGTGGGTGGCGTTGCGCCCCTCGAAGTGCTCCCCGAGCGTCCAGCCCTTGATGGTCTTCGCCAGGATCACCGTGGGCTGGCCGGTCTGGGTGGTCGCCGCCCGGTACGCCGCGTAGAGCTTGCGGTAGTCGTGGCCGCCGCGCTTGAGGCTCCAGATCTCGTCGTCGGACATGCCCTCGACCATCTTGCGGGCCCGCGGGTCGCGGCCGAAGAAGTGCTCGCGGACGTACCCGCCGGACTCGGTCTTGTACGTCTGGTAGTCGCCGTCGGGGGTGGTGTTCATCAGGTTCACCAGCGCGCCGTCGGTGTCGGCGGCGAGCAGCGGGTCCCACTCCCGGCCCCAGATCACCTTGACCACGTTCCAGCCGGCGCCCCGGAAGAACGCCTCCAGCTCCTGGATGATCTTTCCATTGCCGCGGACCGGTCCGTCGAGGCGTTGCAGGTTGCAGTTGACGACGAAGGTGAGGTTGTCCAGCTCCTCGCGGGCGGCGAGGCCGATCGCGCCGAGCGACTCGGGCTCGTCCATCTCGCCGTCGCCGAGGAACGCCCAGACGTGCTGCTGGCTGGTGTCCTTGATGCCCCGGTGGTGCAGGTACCGGTTGAACCGGGCCTGGTAGATCGCGTTGATCGGGCCGAGCCCCATGGAGACCGTGGGGAACTCCCAGAAGTCCGGCATCAGCCGCGGGTGCGGGTAGCTCGGCAGCCCGCCGCCGACATGCGACAGCTCCTGGCGGAAGCCGTCGAGCTGCTGCCCGGTGAGGCGCCCCTCAAGATAGGCGCGGGCGTAGATGCCGGGCGAGGCGTGACCCTGGAAGTAGATCTGGTCGCCGCCACCGGGGTGGTTGCGTCCCTTGAAGAAGTGGTTGAAGCCGACCTCGTACAGGCTCGCCGCCGACGCGAACGTCGAGATGTGCCCGCCGACGCCGACCCCCGGCCGTTGCGCCCGGTGTACCAGCATCGCGGCGTTCCAGCGGACGTACGCCCGGATCCGCCGTTCCAGGAACTCGTCACCGGGGAACCACGGTTCGCTCTCCGGCGCGATGGTGTTGATGTAGTCCGTGGTGGTCAGCGGCGGCACCCCGACCTGGCGCTCCCGGGCCCGTTCCAGCAGGCGGAGCATCACGTAGCGGGCCCGCTTGGCGCCGCGCTCGTCGATCACGCCGTCGAGTGAGCCGATCCATTCGTTGGTTTCGTCCGGATCGATGTCGGGCAGCTGGCTCGGTAGGCCGTCGCTGATGACCGGGCGCTTGCGTTGGGTGGACACAGGCGTTCCTTCTCGTACGTGTCGGTGGAGCCGTCCAGCACATCCTGCCCGGTGCCGCCGGCTCCCGTCACGTTACCCGCGCGTCAACTAGCCGGATCGTGAGATTGGTCTACTACCGATCGGGGGACGCGCCCCGCTGGTGCGACGAGGGTTGGCCCTGATAGGCGATGATGCAGGCGTGGCTGAAGGTGTCGGGGAAGCTGTCGGCGACGGCCCGGTGGAACGCCGGGTCGCGGTGGTCTTCGTGGTGGACGCCGGGGGCCGGCTCCTCATGCAGCACCGCACCGCTGACGCCAAGATGTCGCCGAACCAGTGGGCGATGCCGGGTGGGCGGATCGAGCCGGGCGAGGAGCCGGTCGAGGCCGCGCGCCGCGAGGTGTACGAAGAGACCGGACTGCGGGTCGACGGGCTGCGGCTGTACTGGACCGGTACCCGCCCCTCGGTCACCAACCCGGAGCATGCGGTGGTCGAGGTGCACGCCTTCTACGCCGGTACCGACGCGGAGCAGTCCGACGTGGTGCTCGGTGAGGGCCAGGCGATGCTCTTCCTGACCCCCGACGAGGCGCTGCAACGGGATCTGGGAGTCACCGCCGCGCTGCTGCTCCCCCGGTTCCTGGCATCGACGCAGTACCAGGGCCTGCGCCAGGGAATGGGACGTTGATCAAGCACTGACCTGCGCATTCGCCACCACGGTGGCAGTCCGGGGTAGCTTTCGGACATGCTGTCGGGCGTGACCACCCCGCAGGATCTCGATGAGCGTTTCCGGGCGGCGCTCGCCACGATCAGCCCGGCCGAAACGAGCCGCGACCCTGAAGGGCCGATCCGTGACGGCAGCGCGCTGACCGGAGCACAGGCCCGGCGCCTCTTCGACGCCCAGCTCGCCAGCCGCCACCTCGACCTCGCGGCGCGCTGGCTGCGCAGCTTCCAGGAGGGGTACTACACGATCGGTTCGTCCGGCCACGAGGGCAACGCGGCGGTGGCCGCGGCGCTGCGCCCGGACGACCCGGCCCTGCTGCACTACCGCTCGGGAGCGTTCTACTGCGCCCGGGCCGGGCAGGTGCCCGGCAGTGACGCGATCCGGGACGTGCTGCGCGGGTTGGTCGCCTCGGCCAAGGACCCGATCGCGGGCGGCCGGCACAAGGTCTTCGGCCACCCGGACCTGCACGTGATCCCGACGACCGCGACGATCGGCTCGCACCTGCCCCGGGCGGTCGGGCTCGCGTTCGCCGTCGAGCGGGGCCGCCCGGTACCCCGCACCGGTGCCGCCGAGCTGGCCGAGGACGCCGTGGTGGTCTGCTCGTTCGGCGACGGATCGGTCAACCACGCCAGTGCGGTGGCGGCGCTCAACACCGCCGGCTGGTTCGACCACTCGAAGCTGCGACTGCCGCTGCTCTTCGTCTGCGAGGACAACGGCCTCGGGCTCAGCGTGCCGTCCCCGCAGGGCTGGGTGGCGGCCGCCCTGCGTTCGCGGCCGGGCGTGGCGTACTACGCGGGCGACGGCTGCGACCTGGCCGCGACGTACGACGCGACGACCGAGGCGGTGCAGTGGGTACGCACGAACCGCCGTCCGGCCGTGCTGCACCTGTCCATGGTCCGGTTGATGGGGCACGCCGGCGCCGACGCGGAGCTGGCCTACCGCAGCCCCGCGGAGATCGCTGACGGGGTGTCCCGCGACCCGCTCGTGGTCAGCGCGCAGCTGATCGTCGGCGCGGGCCTGGCCACCTCGGAGGAGTTGCTGGCCCGCTATGACGAGATCGGCTGGGAGGTGCGCCGGGTCGCCGAGGAGGTGCTCGCCGAGCCGAAGCTCGCCAGTACCAGCGAGATCACCGCGCCGCTGGCGCCGCGCCGGCCGGCCCACGTGGCCCGGGCGATCGGGGCGGCCGCCACCGCGCTGACGGCGGCTGCGTCCGCCACCGCGTTGACGGCGGCCGCGTCCGCAGGCCCGCAGGCCGGCTCCGATGCCGACTCCGGCTCCGATACCGACGCCGAGGACGCTGGCGCGGCCCGTCGGGCCGCCTTCGGCGGGAAGCTGCCCGAGGAGGCTGGTCCGCAGACTCTCGCCCAGGCGATCAACGCCACGCTCACCGACGCGCTGTCGGGGTACCCCCAGATGGTCCTCTTCGGCGAGGACGTCGCGGCCAAGGGCGGCGTCTACGGGGTGACCAAGGGGCTGCGGGCCCGCTTCGGCGAGGGGCGGGTCTTCGACACCCTGCTCGACGAGACGTCGATCCTCGGGCTCGGGCTGGGCGCGGGGCTCGGCGGGCTGCTGCCGGTACCGGAGATCCAGTACCTGGCGTACCTGCACTCCGCCGAGGACCAGCTGCGCGGCGAGGCGGCCACCATGCAGTTCTTCTCCAACGGGGCGTACCGCAACCCGATGGTGGTCCGGGTGCCGGGCCTGGCGTACCAGCAGGGCTTCGGCGGGCACTTCCACAACGACAACGCGGTAGCGGTCCTGCGCGACATCCCGGGCCTGGTGGTGGCAGTGCCGGCCCGGCCCTGCGACGCCGCCCCGATGCTGCGGACCTGCCTGGCCGCGGCGGTGGTCGACGGTACCGTCTCGGTGTTCCTGGAGCCGATCGCGCTCTACCACACCCGGGACCTGCACGCCGACGGTGATCAGGAGTGGCTCGCCGGGTACGCGCCCCCGGCCCGTTGGGGCTCGGTCCACGTGCCGATCGGTCGGGCCCGGATGTACCCGTTCGGCTCGGCCGGGCACCTCACGATCATCACCTTCGGCAACGGGGTACGGCTCTCGCTGCGCGCCGCGGCCCGGCTCGCCGCCGAGGGTGTCGGTACCCGGGTGGTGGACCTGCGCTGGATCGCGCCGCTGCCGGTCGCCGACATCATCCGGGAGGCCTCCGCGACCGGCCGGGTCCTGGTGGTCGACGAGACCCGCCGCAGCGGCGGGGTGGGCGAGGGAGTGCTGGCCACCCTGGTGGACGCGGGGTACGTCGGGGTGGCCCGGCGGGTCGCCGCGGTGGACTCGTTCGTGCCGCTCGGTCCGGCCGCTGCGCACGTACTCGTCTCCGAGGACCAGGTTGTGCAGGGCGCCCGTTCCGTGCTGGCCCGGTGAGGGCCTGCCAGTGGCCCGCTGGCACGTCCGTTGCCCTGGCCGGCCCCGCCGGCCTGGGCGGGCCGGGGTGAGTTTTGTGCTCCCTTCGGTGCGCCACTTGCGAATACGGGCCTTACTGTGTGGACTACGCGCTAGTGGTGTCGGGGGCGCTCACCTCCGCTGCCATTCGAGCTTGGGGCGGCAACCGCCGCCACCACGACTCATGACAGGAGGCACTGGACAGTGAACGCGACCGCGGGTCAGGCCGACGTACGGAGCCTGGCGGACCGGTTCGGCATCGAACCGGGCATGGTCGTCATGGAGATGGGGTACGACGATGACGTCGACGAAGATCTCCGCGACTCGCTGATTGAACGGTGTGGGGACCTGGTTGACGAGGACACGGACGAGGTCGTCGATGTCGTGCTGATGTGGTGGCGCGACGGTGACGGGGACCTGGTCGACACTCTCGTCGACGCACTGGGCCCACTGGCGGACAACGGTGTGATCTGGCTGCTCACTCCCAAGGCGGGCCGACCGGGTCACGTCGAGCCGAGCGAGATCAACGAATCCGCTCCGACCGCTGGACTGCAGCAGACGTCCACTGTGAACGCCGGCAAGGACTGGGCGGGTACCCGTCTCGTCGCGCCGCGTGCGGGACGGTCGCGCCACTGACCGGTTGACCACCGTCCAGCCTGGCTACGGGTCCGCGGAGCGCACGCCGCTCGGTGGGCGCGGATTCTTGTGCTCTTCAGCTGCCGCCGTGGCTCGTGTCGGCTCAACCCCGGGAGCGAGTGGTATGCCGATCGAGGTGGGCGCGGTGGCGCCGGACTTCGTGCTCAAGGATCAGAACAATCAGCGGGTACGCCTGACGGACCTGCGGGGCCGGAAGATCGTCCTGCTGGTCTTCTACCCGCTCGCGTTCACCGGTACCTGCCAGGGCGAGCTGGGCGGGCTGCAGGCTGGGCTCGACGAGTTCAGCAACGACGAGGTGCAGGTGCTCACGGTCAGCGTCGACACCTCGTACAGCCACCGGGTCTGGGCCGACCGGGAGGGGTACGACTTCCCGCTGCTCGCTGACTTCTGGCCGCACGGTGCGGTGGCTCAGGCGTACGGCGTCTTCGATGCCGAGCGGGGGTATGCGAACCGGGGTACTTTCGTGATCGACAAGGCAGGCATCGTGCGCTTCTCCGAGCTGATCGGCCCGGGGGAGTCCCGCGACCTGGACGTCTGGCGCGCGGCGCTCGCCGAGGTACGTGCGGGTTGACCGGGTTGGCCCGTCGGCGCGCTGGTATGCAGAGGCGGTCGGGTCGATCGGCGGGGTAAGCTGGCCGCTGTCTCCGGGCGCGTAGCTCAGTGGAAGAGCACCCGCCTTACAAGCGGGGGGTCGTTGGTTCGAACCCAACCGTGCCCACCAGGCCTGAACAGGTGTTTTACGCCGGCCATGACCGCCGTGTAGATCATCTGTAGCAGCGGCTGTAGCAGTAGCTCAGTCCAGGTGATCGTCAAGGCGCTTCAGCCCCTCTCGCATCGCGTCCAGGTTCGTGTGACCCGGCGGTCCTGGCCGACATGGCCAAGGCCCGGATGCGCCGACGCATCGGCGACCTGACCGAAGCCCTGATCGGGAACTTCGCCGAGCATCACGCGTTCCTGTGCCGGCTGCACCTGCAACGCATCGACCAGATCACCGCCACCATCACCGAACTCTCCACCCGGATCGGCGAGGCAATGGCACCCTTTCGCGACCAACTGACCCTC